>Ga0181557_1000113_pt1 | contig 97564 bp, 78 predicted proteins | sample 011ome_23_FD_148632 | JGI IMG/M metagenome (GOLD analysis project Ga0181557, IMG submission 148632) | Coastal salt marsh microbial communities from the Groves Creek Marsh, Skidaway Island, Georgia - 011506CT metaG (spades assembly) | ecosystem: Environmental > Aquatic > Marine > Intertidal zone... | reverse complement strand
TCAGGTACTATTGCCAAAACGATGTCAGCGTATGACAAGGATTTTAGTGATGCAATCTATGGTATTGAACCCGAAGGCCGTTATGTAACAGAGGCTCGGCTTAAAAAGATGTTGGCCCATGAGATTCAACTCATCGAGGAACGGATCTCCAGAGACAAGCACCCTCGCAAGATGTTTTTTGCCTATGCCAATACTGTAGCGACTATAGATTTTGCCAAAAAATATCTCGGTCATGGATGGGTTGGTATTCGTTTTCAAACAGACCCGGATGAGGCTTATAGTGAAATTGTCTTACACATTCGTTTTAAAGAAACAGAAGCTGTGCTGCAGCAGCAGACTCTGGGCGTTCTGGGGGTTAACCTGATTTACGGGGCCTTTTACAAACACGATCAGCCCAAGAAGCTTTTGCGCTATTTGTACGATCACATTGATCACGATAAGATTGAAATAGACACTATAAATTTTGATGGTCCAAAATTCAGCGATGTTGACAACAGGCTCATGAGCCTACAATTGCTTAAAAATGGCATGACTGAAGCCGTTATTTTTGGCCCAGACGGCAACAATATTCTTCCTGCAAGAATTCTCTACAAAAAAAATGTATTGGCCTTACGTGGTAGTTTCAGACCGGTGACCAAAGTCAATATGGATATGTTTGAGCGCTCCTACGAGATGTTTCTCAAAGAGAATAAAGTTGATGCCAATAAATCACTTGTAATTTTTGAAATTACCCTGTCAAACTTGAAAGCGGAAGGCGAAATCGATGAGCAAGATTTTATGGATCGCGCCACACTTCTATGTTCTTTAGGGCAAACGGTAATGATTTCCAATTTTCAAGAATATTACCGATTGGTAGAATACTTCTCTAATTATACCAAGAACCGTATGGGATTGACTATGGGGGTCAATAATTTAGTCGATATTTTTGACGAGAAATACTATCGACATTTAAGTGGTGGTATACTTGAAGCTTTTGGGAAATTGTTTTTCAAAGACTTAAGGGTTTACCTTTATCCGATGTTAGACCCAAATACGGGGGAACTCATTAATAGCGACACATTGAAAGTTCACCCAAGGATGAAAGAATTGTATAAATTCTTTAAGTACAACGGAAAAGTTGTGGATATTGAAGACTACAATCCAAAGATCCTTAGTGTCTTTTCAAGGGAAGTACTAAAAAAGATAGAAAACGATGATCACGGTTGGGAGGAAATGCTTCCCAATGGCGTAGCAAAACTTATCAAGGAGCAATCTTTATTCAACTTTAAAAAGTCTGAAGATAATGTAGTTAGCTAAACCTAGCCAACTACACTATCCCTCAATACCTTTTACAAAATCGTCATATTACTCGGATAATATCTGTGCTGCGTGGCCTTTGGTTTTGACTTTGTCAATAACTCGAGAGATTACCCCATTTTCATCAATAAGAAAGGTCACTCGGTGAATACCATCATAAGTACGCCCCATAAACTTTTTTTCACCCCAAACGCCAAAACCTTGGATCACCGATTTTTCTGTATCCGCCAAAAGAGGAAAAGGAAATGAGTATTTCTCCTGAAATTTTTTCTGTTTGGATGCATTATCCGCACTTACCCCAAGAATGGCGTAGCCCGCTTGCTGCAAGGCGCTGTAATTGTCTGTTAGATTACAAGCCTCAGCGGTACAACCAGGGGTACTTGCTGCTGGATAAAAAAATACAATGAGTTTCTGGCCGGCGTAATCGGCTAATGTGCGGCGTGTGCCGTCTTGGTCAAAAGCGTCAAATGCAAACGCCTTGTCCCCTACTTTTAAGGTATTCATAGCTTTTTCTTTTTTTTAATTTAATGGCATTAACTTAGTGCCATCGGTTATAAAGTTAATCAAAATGACTAAATCAGAAAAAGTAGCTTTTGTTATCCAAACTTTGGAAGCGCTCTACCCTGAGCCCCCAATTCCATTGGATCACAAGGATCCTTACACCTTGCTCATCGCCGTATTATTATCGGCGCAAAGTACTGATGCTCGTGTAAACACCATAACACCTCTTCTTTTTGAGAAGGCCGACAATCCTTACGATATGCTCAAATTATCCGTTGAGCAAATCCGAGAGATCATAAAACCCGTGGGGCTTTCTCCCATGAAATCAAAGGGAATTTTTGGCCTTTCTAAAATTTTAGTTGAAAAATATAATGGTTTTGTGCCGCAATCTTTTGACGCCCTTGAGGCCCTGCCAGCAGTTGGTCATAAAACAGCAAGCGTGGTTATGGCTCAAGCCTTTGACGTACCCGCATTTCCTGTTGACACGCATATTCATCGCTTAATGTATCGTTGGGGCTTTAGTAAAGGAAAAAATGTAGTCCAAACCGAGCGCGATGCCAAAAGATTATTCCCTGAAGATAAATGGAATCGCTTACACCTTCAAATCATATTTTATGGTCGTGAATATTCGCCAGCGCGTGGTTGGGATCGAGAAAAAGATATCATCACAAAAACCATAGGGCGGGCCGAATTTAGGAGGAACCCATAGTTTGAAGGAAAAAGAAAGGCTTTGCCAATAAAAAAGCCCCGAAAAATCGGGGCTCTCTTGCTAATTCAGCACTAAATCAAACTTCTTTGACTTGTAGTTTATAACACTTAATGCGCTGGAATAGGCTAATAAAAATTTAATGGTTTCATCTTTGGGAACTAAGTTTTTATCCACGCGTTCCCGACGTGGTGTCCGAGAATAAAGTTTTGCCATAGATCACTTATTGTTTGGTATTAAAACGTCAAGAGACCTGACTTATTGCATCTTAATTGGTTAAAACAATCTGATGTTTATCAATAACTTTCCTAAGGTTGATTAAGGCGTAACGCATTCTTCCCAATGCCGTATTAATACTCACTCCCGTTTGCTCGCTAATTTCCTTAAAGCTCATGTCTTTATAAATTCTCATTATCAAGACTTCTTTTTGATCCTCGGGCAGCTCTTCAATAAGTCGCTGAACATCTTTCTGGACCTGATCTTTAATCATACTGCGCTCAGCATTTAAATCCCCATCACTCAAGACAGAGAAAATATTGAAATCATCGTTACTTTCGAATTTGGGCATACGCTTGTTGCGTCTGAAATAATCAATTACGAGATTGTGTGCAATGCGCATAACCCAAGGTAAGAACTTGCCTTCTTCGTTGTAATTACCCTTTTTAAGAGTGTTGATTACTTTGACAAAAGTATCTTGAAAAATATCCTCGGTTACATCACGATCGTAAACCTTGGAATAAATAAATCGATAAATACGGTCTTTGTGTCGTGCGATTAGTTCGCCTAGTGCAGATTCATCGCCGTTGACATAAGCGTTGACTAACAACGCATCAGAGTTTATACTGTACTTCATAACGCTTCTTTTAATAAGATAAAGGCCACACATGGGGCTCGTCGTTGTCCTTAAATATTAAAAGTAGTGTTATGCGATAAGCTCTTGTTTAAGCGATTATGATTGTAAATATAACAACATTTATCTTGCAATAGCAAAAATTATTTCAAGATTCTATGGAATTATGTGCTGAGTAGCCCGAAAATCTTGGTGGTTAATCTCTATCTTTGACCCTTGGTTTAAACCGCTTTAATCGGGATAAATTTCTTCAAAATATGATCAGAGAAGCCATTAGTATTCAAGGGGCAAAACTTCACAATTTAAAAAACATAAATGTGGATATTCCCCGTCATAAACTGGTGGTGATTACGGGGCTTTCGGGCAGTGGAAAATCTAGCTTGGCCTTTGACACGCTCTACGCAGAAGGTCAAAGACGTTATGTAGAGAGTTTATCGTCTTACGCACGACAATTTTTAGGCCGCCTAGACAAACCAAAAGTTGATGCGATCAAAGGAATTGCTCCTGCCATTGCCATTGAGCAAAAAGTTAACGCAACCAATCCCCGCTCTACTGTGGGTACGGCCACAGAAATTTACGATTATTTAAAATTGCTTTTTGCCCGAATTGGCCGGACCTATTCCCCTATTTCTGGATTAGAAGTGAAAAGAGATCAAGTCAGTGATGTGGTAGATGTTGTAAAATCTATGCCACAGGGCAGCAGATTATTACTGTTAGCCCCTATACATTTAGAAGCCAAAAGGTCCCTAAAAGATAAGCTCAGTGTATTGGCTCAGCAAGGTTTTTCTCGAGTACTTCACAATAATGAAACCATTAAAATTAGTGAGGTCACAGCCAAAAATACAGATGAGCTTTACCTGATTGTTGACAGGGTGGTCACCGCCGATGATGAAGACTTTTTAAATCGACTTGCGGATGCTGTGCAAATCGCATTTTATGAAGGCAAAGGGAGTTTAGCCCTTAAAGAGGTAGATCATGACCAAATGCACCTATTTAGCAATCGTTTTGAGCGTGATGGCATGACCTTTTTAGAACCAAACATCCATTTGTTTAGTTTTAATAATCCCTTTGGGGCTTGTCCAAAATGCGAGGGCTATGGCGATATTATCGGCATTGATCCAGAGCTGGTTATCCCTAACACGGGACTAAGCGTTTATGATAACGCTATTTTCCCCTGGAGAGGTGAAAGCATGAGTTATCACAGAGATCAACTGGTCAATCGAGCGTATGAATTCGATTTTCCTATCCATAAACACATTCATGAGCTTTCCTCTCAACAGTACGAACTGTTGTGGACAGGCAATAAATATTTTATGGGGCTCAATGATTTCTTTGGAGAACTCGAAGCTAAAAATTATAAAATTCAAAATCGGGTCATGCTCTCGCGCTATCGAGGAAAAACAATTTGTCCCGAATGCAAAGGGACCCGTCTGCGCAATGAGGCGAGTTACGTGAAAATTGATGGGTATAATTTGCAAGATTTGATGAATCTTCCCCTAGAAGAACTTTCACCAATTATTGACCAACTGAAACTCACAGAATATCAGCAACAGGTGAGTAAACGTCTGCTTACAGAAATCAAAAACAGATTAAACTTTTTGCAAGATGTCGGTTTAGGCTATTTGACCTTGAATCGAAAAAGCAATACCCTCTCCGGCGGTGAATCTCAAAGGATTAATCTGGCGACCTCATTAGCGAGTTCTCTAGTTGGTTCAATGTACATTTTAGACGAGCCAAGTATTGGTCTTCATCCAAAAGACACGGAGCGACTCATTGGGGTTCTTCTTAAACTAAGAGATTTAGGCAATACGGTTATTGTGGTGGAGCATGACGAGGACATTATGCGGGCCGCAGACCACATAATAGACATTGGTCCTGAAGCTGGACGTTTCGGCGGCTCTGTTATGGCGGAAGGCCCCCTGAAAGATTTATTAAAAAAACCAGGGCTCACCGCAGACTACCTCAGTGGCCGTTTGATGATTGAAATCCCGAAAAATCGTCGTGTCACTCAAAAAAAGATTGTACTCGAAGGGGCGCGTCAACACAACTTGAACAATGTATCAGCAACCATTCCTTTAGGACAAATGACTGCGGTAACCGGGGTTTCAGGAAGCGGCAAAACCACTTTGGTAAAACGCATACTCTACCCAGCCCTTCAACGTCATCTTATAGGATACGGCGATAAGCCGGGTGCCTTTGATAAACTCAGCGGAGACTTATCCGCTCTGCACCATATTGAATTTGTTGACCAAAATCCTATCGGAAGATCAAGTCGCTCTAATCCAGTGACCTATATCAAAGCTTATGATGATATTAGAAAGTTATATGCCGATCAAAAACTAAGCAGCTTACGCGGCTATAAAACGAAACATTTTAGTTTCAATGTGGACGGAGGGCGTTGTGATTTATGCAAAGGTGAGGGCGAAGTGACCATAGAGATGCAATTTATGGCCGATGTGCACCTGGAATGTGAGGCTTGCAAAGGACAACGCTTTAAAAAAGAAATCCTAGAAATACGTGTCGATGAGCGCTCAATCTATGACGTACTTTGTATGACAGTAGATGAAGCCATTGAATTTTTTGAAGGGCGCGGTGATAAAAAAATAGTCCAAAAACTAATGCCTTTACAAGATGTGGGCTTGGGTTATGTACAACTGGGACAAAGTTCATCCACACTTTCCGGAGGTGAGGCTCAGCGCATAAAACTTGCTTCATTTTTAGTCAAAGGCGAGACCAAAGAGAAGACCTTGTTTATTTTTGATGAACCCACCACTGGCCTTCATTTTCACGACATAAATAAATTACTGCGCTCTTTTTATGCTTTACTGGATAAGGGGCATACTGTAGTGGTCGTGGAACACAATATGGATGTGGCCAAATGTGCTGATCACCTTATTGATTTAGGTCCAGAGGGCGGAAAAAAAGGGGGGACGATCGTGGCTCAAGGACCTCCCGAAGAAGTCATGAATTCGCCTAAAAGTCTTACAGCGCCCTTTCTTAAAGAGCGATTCGCACAATCGTCTCCGTAGCGCTTTAGAGTGTCATTTCTTTGATTAGTGCCGCTAACGATTGGGTTAGGTTTTTGCGCTCGTAGGGAAGTTGAGAACGCTCCTGTTTTGTGTGTGGCGCACTATTTTTATACGCATGATAGGCTTTGTAGAGATATTCTTCCACACCCTCTAAATCCCCTTGGACAAAATAGACGCCCGCCTGAGATTCTTCTAAAATTGGCTGAATAGCGCCATTAGGAGGACCTAAAGCGATAATGGGGATAGATAATGCCAGGTATTCAAACAATTTTGCTGGAATGATATAATGAGCATCTGCTTCATTTCGCTCGCTTAATAAAAGCAATTGACCTCTGGCCATCGCCTTTATGGCCTGTTCATGACTACAATTAGGCCATTGTACCAGTTGTTTTTCAAGACCGTTATTTTTAATTGAGTCCAGAACACCTGGAGCAATTCCCCCAGTAAGTTCAATTTCCAAATCCTGGGCAAAAGATTCAAGTCCCTTAAGTGCTTTTTGATTAGCGATCAAATTAGCCAAGGCCTGCCATAAAACCATTGGATTTCTAGGTTCCATGAGCGTCCCAACATGGGTGATGCGAAATTTATCTTTTGATCCCAGTTCAGCGTCACTTAAGCCTTCAAAATCTAATGCATCAAAACCATTGGTAATGACTGACACGGGTTTATGGGTTCTCAATTTAAATGATGCCGCTGTGGGCTCGCTCGTCGTTAATATTCTGGCGGCAGATTCGAGTACTTTTTGCTCCAAGCCCAGGTGTCGGCGCTGGGCCCACTCCATGAGGTTAAGGGCTTTGTGGTAGTAAATTTCTGTCCAGGGATCCCGAAAGTCAGCCAGCCACTTTACGGCGCGTGATTGCTGGAGTTTGTGACCGATGAGATGCACACTATGCGGTGGACCCGTAGTGATAAGCAATTTTATCTCAGGATGTTGTTCTAGGTATTTCTTTAGATATTTTACGGTCGGATTCACCCAGAATTTTCGGGCATCAGGGATGAATAAATGCCCCCGTACCGACATCAAAATCCGTTCTAGAACACTTGGATTTTGTGTATTAACCATACCACTACTCATGGATTTGGATTTTTTAGGAATCCATCGATTAATAATCCGAGCTGGCTCAAATATGGGCACGCGTAACACCTCTATATCCTGTTGGATTTCTTGATTTAATGCTGGGTCTAATATTGGATAATTGGCATTTTCAGGACAAACCACTACAGGTGTAATCCCGAATTCTTTAAGGTATTTTGCAAACTTTAACCAACGCTGAACGCCTGGACCTCCTGCAGGAGGCCAGTAGTAGGTCACAATCAGTATTTTGGTCTCAAATCTCATTTACTCAATCAACCTAGTCCGATATTTTCGATAAGCCTCAAAAACGATAACCAATAAAATCAATAAAAATAACAGGGTACTTGATAAACTAATGAGCTGACCCGTATAAACAACTTCTGGAATAAATTCAAAGACAATTTCGTGGGTTCCTGCGGGAACAATTAAAGCCCGTAAGACGTAGTCCGCACGAAACATCTCAGTGGATTGTCCATCAATAGAAACTTGCCATCCATGGGGGTAATGGGCTTCCGAGAATATGGCCACACGCTCCTGGGTAGCATTCGAACGATAAACCAACCGATCGGGTTGATGCGTCACTAATTCAATTCGATCACTATTAATGGAGGTCGTATCTAACTCCGTATCGATCGACTTTGGCCAATGAGGCAATTCCTCGAATTGATCCATATGAACTAGGGCAGTCTTTTTTAGGTTATACTGACCAATGGCTAATAGCTCTTGGTTCGCAGAATCAAATTCGATAATAGAATCGACAAACCAAGCCGCACCGTATCGATCCGTATTAATGCTTGCCTCTAACTCTGTGGTGCTTTGGTTACGTGAAATAATATATTTGACATTAAACATATCGAGCACTTGATCACTTGACCGACCCAAATAAAAATCATACAAATCCTGCATGCGTCGCGGTTTCGCTGCATGGTATCCTCCTAATTGTCGATGAAAAAAATTAGCCCTTGCAGAATTAAACGGCGCGGAAGACTGATCAAAAACTCGAAAATAAGACGTATCTCTTTGGATGGTCAAATCCACCCCACTGGCTTGAAAGGGTCGTTCAACCAATCTCTTTTGAACAAAATCATCGGCATTCACATAACGCCAATCCACACTCACCAGATCAATAACAGACAGCACTATAAGGCTGAGAACCACAGTGTTTTTATTCATTTTTTGTTTCAAAAACGACCAAAGAACGGCAAAAGAGATCAGGGCAAGAATCAGTGCCCTAAAGGTATCATAGCGCATTAATGAAGCCCGATCTAAACGTATGGCTCGGACAAAATCCAAGCCGAGTTGATCCATAAAATATCCATCATATGGCCCTGAGAATTCCAAAAAACCATAAGACGCGCCCAATAACAACAGCAGTGACCCCATTACGGTAATTGCTGCACGTTGTAATTTTTTCATAAGATTGATCGGGTTTTCTTGAGCCTGCTTAATAAATGAAACGCCCCCAAGAACCGCGATTACTGGCATTAAAAATTCAATCAAAACCTGAATGGAGGAAACGGCTCTGAATTTGTCATAAAGCGGCACATAATCAATAAATAGATGGGTCAGCCATTGAAAATTCCTGCCCCAGGACAGCAACAGAGCGAGTGCCGATACCGTCAAAATCCAGGTACGCAGAGGGCCACTGATGATGAATAATGCCAAAATCGCTAGTGTGATGACTACACCGCCGATATATGCAGGAGCAGCTACTATAGTCTGATCGCCCCAATACATGGGTATTTGCTGGGCAATTTCTTGAGCCTCTGATGTACTGGCCCCCATGGTGCGAAGCACTGAAACCATCTCTGAATCTCCAGGCAAAGCTTCTTGGCTTGAGCCCCCCATAAACCTTGGGACCCACAAATTAAAACTCTCTAAAGGTGCATAACTATATTCAGTAATATAATCGTAGTCCAAACCTTCATTTTGAGGCAAGACCTTGCCCTCTGGATCAATAGTGACCACTGCTGGGCCTCGAGTTGACTCTTTTGCATATTCACGAGTGGCTAAAATATTCGTGGCATTCAGTCCTAAAGCAAATAGGCCAGAAGCCATAAGAATCCCTGTTGCTCTGGCAAATCCAATAATTTTATTTTGTTTCAATGCATGGAGGCCCAGGATGATCCATAAAAGCACCACGGCCATCAAAAGATAATAAGTCATTTGATAGTGATTGGCCATCAGCTGAAGCCCAATAGCCAAAGTACTTAGTATAAACCCACCTTTATAACGGCCTTTTAAAGTCCATAAAATCGCAGCGATGACCCAAGGAAAATAAGCAATAGCATGGGCCTTTGCATTATGACCCACACCTAAAATAATAATTAAGTAGGTCGAAAATCCGAAACTTAATGCCCCAAAAACCGCCCATGCCCTGGGGACTTTTAGAGAAATCAATAAAAAGTAAAGGCCAAAGAAATACAAAAATAGGTAGTCCGCAGGTCTGGGTAAAAACCGTAACGCTTTATCAACATGTTTTAGTACGTAATAAGCGTATTGAGCCCCGAGTTGATAGGTCGGCATTCCGCCGAATGCTGAGTTATTCCAATATGTTTCCTGCCCTGTTTGATTTCGATACTCAATGCTCTCGCGAGCCATCCCTTGATATTGTGCAATATCACTTTGAAATAGGGCACGACCGCCCAATACGGGATAGAAATAGGCCAATGAAACAATGACAAATAGAAGAAGAATGGGCAAGTGCTTTAACCCATTTCGCCCCCACTTTTTAAATAATGAGGTAAAATCTTTTGAAGAACTCATCTCGTCTTTTGAATTTGTTCGAATTTATGAAAAAGAATGCAGTATATCCCCTCGCCCGACCTTGGATGTATCATCCTCTTTAGCGTTCGTGTCCCATTACTGCATGATTACTCATCAATTTCTTCAAAATCAATATACTCCCCGACCACCTTTTTAGATTTTGGGGTACGGCCCTTACTTGTCTTCGCCCCAGATTCTGGTTTTGAAAACGATTCAAACACAGAAGAACCCTGAGGACCAAACGACTGATTTGAATCAATGGCTTTTTTAAAAATTTGTTTCATTATCCATGGCAAAATTCTGGGAAACAACCATCGCATCAAAAGCTTAATGGCGTAATAAATCCAGAGGATAATGAGTAAGGTTTTGAGAAATTCAAACATGGATTTCAATAAGTAACAAAAGTAGGGATTACGGCTTAAAAGTAGGTTTTAAGACTATTAAATAAATGATAAAATCCGCTATCTTTGAGTCAAATCATTGCCATGAAAAATTACTGGACCATACTATTTTTCCTTACCCAGGGGCTCGTATTTGGTCAATACACAGACATGCTAAACTCAAATCGTCCAGGGGGCTCGCAAGGGGCGTTTTCTGTGGGCACAGGAGTATTACAGTTTGAATCTGGGATGAGTTTTGGCAATGAAAAACACAGTCTGCGGTATACAGAAACGGGTATATTTAATTGGGATTATACCATCCGTTACGGTTTTTGGAAGGAAGCCTTAGAAATTAGTTTAATGGGGGATTTTCAGCGAAATTCAATTACATACACCCAAGGGGCAATAGCTCCTGAAACCCTTTCAAATTTTAAGAACAATACCATAGGCGCTAAATATTTGATTTATGATCCTTACATAAAACAAGAGCAGGATGGGCCTAATCTCTATAGTTGGCGCCAAAATAATCGATTTCAATGGCGTGATTTTATTCCAGCGGTAGCCATTTACGCGGGGGCCAATTTTGATTTTGACAATAACCCTTTATTGCCTTATAACGAGGCAACCATTAGCCCCAGACTGATGTTAGCCACCCAAAATAATTGGATTGGTGGATTTGTCTTTGTTACCAATATTTATGCAGATCGATTTACCACAGATTTTCCCACTTACGGCTACACCTTAACCCTGACCCATGCCACACATGAGTATTTTTCAATTTTTGTTGAGAACCAAGGGTTTAAAAGCGATTTTTATGCCGATCAAATTTTTCGTGGAGGGGTCGCAGTATTAGTCAATTCTGATTGGCATATTGACGCTTCAGTTAGCCTCAATGCAAAAGATACGCCAAGTCTTTTTTACACTCGTTTTGGGATGTCGTATCGAATAGATCGTCATAAAAAGGACGAATATCTCGAAGAAAAAGGTTCAGATGCCCGAAAAGCCGAAAAAGAGGAAAAGAAAAAGCTCAAAAAGGCACAAAAGAGTCAGAAAAAGCAGCGGCGAAAAATGAAAAAACAAAAGAAAAAGAGCGTCATTTTAGACGATTCATCCGATGACACAATGCAGCGTTTAGAAGAATGATTAGTGTAGAACCGGTAAATAATCTCAAAGATCTCAAAAAATTTGTACTGTTTCCTTTTCGGCTGTACAAAAACCATCCTTATTGGGTGCCTCCGATGATTGAAGAGGAACTGGCTACCCTAGACCAAAAGCGGAATCCTGTTTTTCAAAACGCCACGGCGCATTATTTTTTGGCTTATAAAAATGGGGAGATAGCCGGTAGAATTGCAGTGATAATTAACCATATCGAAGTAGCGCAGCAAGAAAAATTAAAATTGCGTTTTGGATGGTTCGATGTAATCGATGATCTAGAAGTGACAAAAAAATTATTAGAGGAAGCCGCAAAAATAGGTCGCGTCAACAATTTAAGCTATATGGAAGGCCCTGTGGGCTTTACCAATATGGAAAAAGCTGGTGTACTAACCATGGGCTTTGATCAGCGCAGTACCATGATTACATGGTATCACTACCCCTATTACGCCAAACATTTTGAAGCCCTCGGGTTTGAAAAACAAGCTACGTGGGTGGAATTTAAAATGGACATTTTGCCAAAAGCTACAGATAAGGTGGTAAAATTTTCTAAGCTCATTAAAGAACGTTACCAATTATCCGTTTTAAAGTTTCGACATAAAAAAGAGATTCTGCCTTATGTCGAACGCATGTTTGAGCTACTGAATGAAACCTATAGTAGTCTCCAAACATTTGTGCCTATTCAACCCTACCAAGTGGCGCATTATAAGGAAAAGTATTTCAAATTTATTCAGCCCGAATATATCACATGCGTGCAGGATAAAAACAATGAACTTGTCGCTTTTGCTATTGTCATGCCTTCGTTTAGCCGTGCTCTTCAAAAGGCAAAAGGTCGATTATTTCCTTTTGGATGGTATCATATTTTGAAAGCACAGTACAAAAACGATCGAGCTGCCTTTTACCTAATCGGCATTCATCCTGAGTACCAAGGAAAAGGGGTTACGGCCATTATTTTTGAGGAAATACAGAACCTATTCAATCGAAAAGGAATCGTCTTTGGTGAGACCAACCCTGAGTTAAAAGAAAACACTGCGGTACAGCGCCTCTGGAAAGACTTTAATCCTGTGCAACACAAAGAAAGAAGTACTTATAAAAAAGATCTCTAAAGCACGGACGTAATTCGGGCCTTATTATTCCTGCTCTACGGCCTGCTGCTGCATTAAGGCTTCCGAAAGTCTTTTGTAGGTTCCATTTTCTAATCGTGAACGAATACTTGAAAACGCATCGAGCGTCTCGGCAACATCCTCAAGCGTGTGCGATGCAGTTGGAATCAAGCGTAAAAGAATCAAACCTTTTGGAATCACTGGATATACCACTATAGAACAGAAAATACCATAGTTTTCTCGAAGGTCCTTAACCAAAGCCATCGCTTCGGGAATACTTCCTTTAAGGTATACCGGGGTGACACAACTTTGAGTCGTTCCAATATCAAAACCACGTTTCTTTAGCCCGTTTTGAAGGGCATTTACATTTTGCCATAGCTTTTCGCGCAACTCTGGCATGGTCCGAATCATATCCAAACGTTTCAGCGCACCTTCTACAAGTTGCATTTGGAGCGACTTGGCGAACATTTGTGAACGCAAATTATATTTTAGATAATTGATAATTTCTTGGTCCGCAGCAATAAACGCTCCAGTACTGGCCATTGACTTAGCGAATGTAGCAAAATAGACGTCGATTTGATCCTGAACGCCTTGCTCCTCTCCTGCACCAGCCCCTGTTTTACCTAGGGTTCCAAATCCATGCGCGTCATCTACTAAAAACCTGAAATTATACTTTTTCTTAAGCGCAACGATTTCTTTAAGCCTACCCTGCTCGCCACGCATACCAAAAACACCCTCAGAAATCAACAGTATCCCTCCTCCAGTTTTTTCAGCAACGCGCTCGGCACGTATAAGGTTTTTTTCAATACTCTCTAAATCGTTGTGCTTATAGGTAAACCTTTGTCCCATATGAAGACGAACACCGTCAATAATACAGGCGTGCGCATCCACATCGTATACGATTACGTCATCCTTAGAAACTAGAGCATCTATGGTCGATAAGATCCCTTGATAGCCAAAATTGAGCAAGTACGCCGCTTCTTTATTGACAAAAGCAGCCAATTCGCGTTGAAGTTGCTCATGTAAATCCGTATGGCCACTCATCATACGCGCACCCATTGGATAGGCTGAGCCATACTTTGCAGCAGCTTCTGCATCGGCCTTGCGGACTTCAGGTCGGTTGGCTAAGCCCAAATAATCATTCACGCTCCAGGTAATGACTTCTTTTCCCCGAAAGCGCATTCTATTTGAAATTTCGCCCTCCAACTTTGGAAATACAAAATAGCCTTCTGCTTGTTCGGCCCATTTCCCTAATGGTCCCTTGTCCTTGTATATTTTGTCGAATAAATCTCTCATCAGACCGCCTTTTTTATGTCGTATACAGGGGACAAAAGTACATAAATTAGCTTCGAAAAAGTAGTATATGTTCTAAAGAAATAAACAATTTGAAAGTCCAAGATGGCTTTGATCTATATAAACTTTAGCCTATCACAGTTTTCAAGGATCAAAAGGCAGTATAAAAGAAGACAAAGAAGGAAGAAGAAGTTTACTGTCCGCAATTATGAGGTCTTTATAGATGCAACGGATTTTTCATTTTGAGGAATTGACTCTTCCATAAACCCTTGATCAATCATCCACTGATCATTGTAAACCTTACTCATATAACGAGATCCGTGGTCTGGAAAGATGACCACAACAACACTATTTTGATCAAAACTCTGCTCCTCGTTTAACTGAAATAAGCCCTGAAGGGCAGCCCCACTGGTATACCCCATAAAAAGGCCTTCTTTTTGAGCTAGAGTTCGGGCAGCCCAAGCACTGTCTTGATCTGTAACTTTTATAAAACGATCAATAACTGAAAAATCAGTTGCCGTTGGGATAAGGTTTTTACCGAGACCTTCAATACGATATGGGTAAATCTCATCTTTATCAAACTCACCTGTTTCGTGATATTTCTGCAGCACTGAACCATAAGCATCAATCCCTATAATTTCAATTTCGGGATTTTGTTCCTTTAAATACTGAGCGGTTCCTGAAATCGTACCTCCAGTACCACTGCAAGCCACTAAATGGGTTATTTTCCCATTGGTCTGTTGCCAAATTTCTGGTCCCGTGGAATGGTAATGAGCCGCCGTATTTAAGGCGTTAAAGTACTGATTGATATAAATGGACCCTGGCGTTTTTTCATGAATCCTTTGGGCTACTTTATAATAAGAACGGGGATCATCGGCTGGCACGTTTGCAGGACATACGTGAACCTCTGCACCCATGGACCGCAACATGTCAATTTTGTCTGGAGAGGATTTTGACGATACGGCCAAAATACATTTATAGCCTTTCAATACACTGACCATGGCAAGACTAAAGCCGGTATTGCCACTGGTGGTCTCGACAATGGTCGCCCCAGGTGTTAACAACCCGCTGCGCTCGGCCTCCTCGATAATAAAAGCGGCGATTCTATCTTTTGCGGAATGACCTGGATTAAATGATTCCATTTTTGCCCAAAAGTTCCCTGGAAAATCAGAAACCACCTTGGTTAGTCGAACCAGCGGAGTCTTTCCGATTAAATCAAGTACACTATCATGGACATTCAAATCGTGCATATAGATATTTTTTATGATTCAGAGCTTTGCCTGAATTACGCTGCAAATTTAGTTAAAAAAAATAGACTACTTCTGAATGCCCTCCAGGTCAAACAAAAAGGCATATTCCATGGCTAATTCCTTTAGCCCTTCAAATCGGCCCGAAGCCCCGCCATGGCCTGCATCCATGTTTGTATGCATTAAAAGCAGCGAGGACCCTGTTTTGAGGGTTCTCATTTTGGCAACCCATTTGGCTGGCTCCCAATACTGAACTTGAGAGTCGTGAAGCCCGGTCGTGACCAAAAGATTCGGGTAGTTCAGGGGCGCTACATTATCATAAGGAGAATAAGATTTCATGTAATGATAATATTCTGCATCCTTAGGATTACCCCATTCATCAAACTCGCCCGTAGTTAATGGAATTGATTCATCCAACATTGTGGTTACCACATCGACAAAAGGAACCGCCGCAATTACCCCGTTGTACAACTCTGGAGCCATGTTAATAACTGCTCCCATGAGTAAACCACCTGCAGAGCCCCCCATGGCATACAAGTGTTCTGCACTGGTATATCCCTGGTCAATTAAGAATTGAGAAACATCAATAAAATCTGTGAAGGTATTTTTCTTTTTAAGCAGTTTTCCATCTTCATACCATGGTCGGCCCATAAACTGGCCTCCACGGATGTGCGCAATGGCAAAGGCAAAACCTCGATCCAAAAGTGAGAGTCTTGTTGAAGAAAAATACGGATCCATGGTCGCACCATAGGAACCATAACCATATTGCAATAGTGGACTCGAACCGTCCTTCTTAAAGCCTTTTTTATAAACAATTGAGACCGGAATCATGGTCCCATCTTGAGCTGGAGCCCACAATCGCTCAGAGACGTAATTGTCTTTGTTAAACGTACCGCCCAGGACCTCGGTCTCTTTAAGAACGACCTGCTCTCCTGAATTCATATCGTATTCAATCACCGAAGACGGCGTAGTCAAGCTGCTATAGCGATAGCGCAATTTTGAAGTATTGAACTCAATATTCTGGGTGGTTCCTGCAGTATAGGTTTCATTGTCAAAGGGCAAATTAAAGGCAGGCCTTCCATCCCAGGGCATAATACGCAATTGGGTTAATCCTTCAACCCGCTCTGAAACCACCAAGTAATCTTTAAACAAATCAACTTCTTCTAAAAGCACATCCTCACGGTGTGGAATTACCTCTTCCCAATACTCCATTGCTGTTTTATCCACAGGAGTCTTCATCAATTTGAAGTTGGTTGCCTCATCTTTATTCGTGACGATATAAAAATGGTCTTGATAATGGTCAATATCATATTCTAAGCCCCGAACACGCTCCTGAAAAACATTAAAATTTCCCAAAGGCTGATCGGCATTACATATCCTGTATTCTGAGGTCAACGTACTCATACTCCCAATTACCAAAAACTGATCGGATTTAGTTTTATAAACAAAAGTGTTGAAGGTTTCATCTTCTTCGTGATAAACCATAACATCTTCGGCTTCAGAGGTTCCCATGACATGTCTGTAAATTTTGTCAGAACGTAAGGTTACCGGATCTTTTTTGGTATAAAACAAAGTTTTATTGTCATTACCCCAGGTTGAACCCCCTGTGGTGTTTTGCACACTTTCTGAGAGGATTTCTCCAGTCTCAAGATTTTTTATGTGCAACATGTATTGACGTCGACTCAAGGTGTCTACCCCAAAGGCCACCCATTTATTATCGGGGCTGACATTAAGCCCTCTGAGTTGATAATAGGCGTAATCCTTGGCCATTTCATTAACGTCAATCATGATTTCTTCGGCCGCACCGAGACTGTCTTTTTTACGGGAATATATGGGGTACTCACTCCCCTTTTCATAGCGCGTGATATAGTAATATCCATTGTAAAAATAAGGAACAGACTCATCGTCTTCCTTGATCCGCGCCTTCATCTCTTGGAACAAATCAGCCTGGAAATCTTTGGTATTCGCCGTCATTTTATCGTGATAATCGTTTTCACGTTCTAAATAGTCTAACACCTCCTCATCCTCGCGATCATTGAGCCAGTAATAAGGATCCAAACGCACGTCGCCGTGCATTTCTAAATACGTTTCTCTGGCTTCAGCCAAAGGTGGGGTCACATTTTTTGGTGCCATTTTTTGTGTATTGTTTGAACATGAGACGACCAAAAGGCCGACTACACTTGCCAGAAAATAAGCGATCTTTTTCATGATGCTTTGCAGATTAAAAATCGGTTAATGTTGTGCAAATAAAAATAGTGATTTATTGCGTAAACGAAAGCGTCTTTCTTGCATAATTGAAATTAACGGCCCTGAAATTGTCCCAGTGCCGAAAGCATTCTTTTATGTTGCGACTCGGTGTAATCCAGATGGGTGACCAAACGCCACTTTCCCTGTCCCATGGCACTAATCCTTACTTTATTTTTTTCTAGAAAATCTAAAAACCGCTGTTGATTTACTTCGGGATTCAAGTAGAAGATAACGATGTTGGTTTGGGTCGGCTCAACACTTTTTACATAATCTAAGGATGCTAAGCATTGCGCCAATTCACCCGCCCTTTTATGATCCTCATCAAGACGGGCCAATTGATGTTGTATCCCGTAGAGTCCCGCCGCAGCCATATATCCTACTTGGCGCATCCCACCACCAAGTACTTTTCGCACCCGCATGGCACGTTGAATCACTTCTGATTTTCCGACCAAAACAGTGCCCATGGGCGCCCCCAAACCCTTACTCAAACAAACTGAAATGGTGTCAAATAAAGGACCGTATTGCTTTGGATCCTGATCTTCGGCGATTAAGGCATTCCATAATCGAGCGCCATCCAAATGATATTTCAATCCATGAGTCTTACATTCAGCGCCAATGGCTTTAAGATCTTCCAGGGCATAACATGCACCCCCGCCTTTGTTTGTAGTATTCTCGACACATACCAAAGTCGTTAAGGGACTGTGATAAAAATCTGGAGGGTTTACCGCTGGTGCAATTTGATCGGCTGTGAGTAAACCACGAGCACCACCTAGGAGTTTGCAGGATACTCCGCTATTAAAAGACACACCGCCCCCCTCATAATTATAGACATGAGACCATTCATGAGCAATTAATTGCTCTCCAGGCTGAGTATGCAATTTGATCGCTGCTTGGTTAGCCATACTGCCTGTAGGGAAATATAGGGCTTGCTCTGCCCCAAAAAAATCAGCAACATAATCTTGAAGCGCATTAACTGAGGGGTCTTCATGATATACATCATCGCCAACTTTTGCCGAAAACATTGCCTCAAGCATACCCTCAGAGGGTTTAGTCACGGTATCACTGCGTAAATCTATAGGGTCCATATTTTACTGATTATCTTAAATTACTTAAAAAAAGTGCATCCATAATTTGATGCATTTCAGTCAGTTTTAAGGTTTGATTAAACGTAAAGGTCAAATTTTCTTTGGCCCAACGAGGATCAATATCCTTCTGGTTAAATTCTCGTTCAACGATTATGTTGCGGTAAAAAAGCACATATTTAAAAGAATAATCTTCGGAATTTACCTCTATAGCCCTTGCTTTTTTCATGTGATGATCAGGACTTGCGCTTTTGTCGATCGCACTTTGGTTTTGAGCTGCCACAACCTCATCGGTCGCTTTAGATTTTGGTCTAAATGGTTTGACTAGATCATCGCGAAGCGCAGGCCAATGATTCTTTACATAAATACCCAGGACCGAATCTGCGCGATTAATCTCGCCCCAAGGCTCACCCGCCTTACGTTTTGTAAGATAAAATTGCCCCTGCTCCAGATAATATAATTCCTCCCGATCATCTGGCATAATGGCTCTAAAAACCGCAAGTTCTAACGAAGCATTAAGCTCTTGTATTTCCATAGGAACCTCAGCATTTTGCGCCTCGAGGGTATGCCCAAATGATAAAGCAAGCCACAGTGCACCACTCAAATATTTAAACAATCGAGTATAATTCATAATAAAAGGACTGAGTTAACGCGCATAATTTGGCCAATAAGCAGCTTAATCTCGCTCAGGAAAGATACATAAATCAGTGCCAATCGGACTGCCATCGGGAAGGTCTGGAGTATCCATAAGTTCAAAATCTTCAGGATTTTGCCAATATTGATTTAAAATATCCAGGTAGTGTGCCGCCATTTCCTTGTGGTATTTTTTGGCCCATCGTTCCCATTGATATAGGTGATCTTTTAGCTTGGCCTTGACCTGTGGTAAGGTTTGTTGTGCCACACTTGCCGCCATAACCTGCCTTAAATAAAGGTTTAAAACATACTCATTAAGCGTGGATAATCGCTCACTGGATTGATCACTGTTGAACATTGCCGCTGATTTTTCGAGGAGCTCATCTAAACTCAATTGATTTGGATCACTCACTTGCTGCCAATAAATTCGATTTAAGCGGGCCGGATGAAATAAAAACTCAAGGGTCATTGAGGCGGCACTGCCTGCTGCGGTCAAAGGATCAAAACGCACGCCCATAGAAGACTTAAATGACTCGCGAGATCGTGGAAAACCAAAAGCTCTTGGCGGAAACAATAGCTCTACGCGCTTAGGAATATTGAGTTGTAATGGTGAGATCGTATTTAAAACGGCCCTTAATGCATGGCGCTGCTCCTCAGGGGGTACGGTCTGATTTATAGAAGATTTGGCGCCCTTTATACTGTAATCATAGATCTGACCTCCAAGCATTTTTACCGCGGCCTCAGTTTGATATCGGTGTAAGTAATAAATAGGCACAAAAACATCTTCCAAAACAGAATAAGCTTGCCCTTTAGGAATTTGGTTGAGCGAAAATTGATTGATCGCTGCAGTGCGGACCAGCATAATTTCTTCAAGGCCTTGAGCCGCGTTGCTTGCGTTGTCCCATAAATGAGCTTGTGCATGGCTGCCACTTGCTGCTCGAGCATCAGAATCAGTGATAAAAAGCAGATCCTGAGAAAATGCCTTATCGAGTAGGGCGCTTAGATAATCTGTTTGCTGGATTCCAGGGGGTATATCACCATAACTGTAGGCCACTGAAATTTTATCCCATAATCCTATCCCTGCTTCATAAGCGTTGCTGTAATCGATTGCACCATCCTTTAAACTGAGTTGAGGATGTGGATAGTCCATGACACTGACTTTACCGTAAGCACTGGCTGCAAAATTATGGGCAAATCCTAAAGTATGACCAACTTCATGAGCGGATAACTGTCTTAATCGGGCCAAAGCTAACTCTTGCATGGCTGGATCTATTTGATCCTGAGCAAATGGATCTAAAGAGAGCCCTTGAGCAAGTAAAAAATCTTGACGTACACGCAAACTACCCAAACTGACATGGCCTTTGATGATTTCTCCAGTGCGGGGATCCGTTATCGATGCCCCGTAAGACCACCCGCGGGTGGAACGATGTACCCACTGAATCACATTATAACGCGCATCTAATGGATCTGCACCCTCTGGCAAGAGCGCCACCTGAAAGGCCTCCTCATAGCCAAGGGCTTCAAAAGCTTGATTCCACCACTTTGCCCCTTCCAAAAGGGCGGAGCGAATGGGTTCAGGGGTCCCGGGATCCAAATAGTAAGTAATTGGTTCTACCGCTGGGCTTATGGCTTGATCTGGAAACTTTTTCTTGAGTCGATGACGGGTTATAAACTGCTGTTTGAGCGGCTGATCAATAGGCGTGGCATAATCGTAAAATGTCATGGGAAAAGCTCCACAGCGGGGATCAAAAGGACGCATTTCATACTGATCATCGGGCAAAGCCACAAAACTATGATGCTGAATAGTAGACAAGTCGGTACCGTCCCAAACGCTTTTCAATGCCCGACCTGTGGGTTGACCGTCGAAAGTGAGCAAAGCTTCAAATTCAACATTTAATGGAAAGGCTTTTGTGCGCTCCATCCAAATAACGGATTTACTCTTGTTGAGTTTGAAATTTCCTTGCTTTTTCTGTGAAAGGGTTTGCGCGACCTGATGGGTGTCTTGAAGTAAAAAATCCGTCATGTCGACCAAAAAATTATTTTGATCCGTCTCGATAATCTCAAAACCGAACAGTACATGGGTCCCAAAGGCCTCCCGCACTGACTGCCGCTCTAGTGGATTGCTCGACTGGGCACGAAACTGCATGTTCGGCGCCATGAGCAAAATACGAGCGCCTGCTTTTTCAAACCGAACGATTTGTTCTCCACCGAGTTGCCCGCGATCTAAACCAATATCATTACTCCCCAGTCCAGTGCGCAAGGCGTGTACGTAAAGAAAATCCTGCCCGATTTGATCCTGGTTAATGGCCAAAAATATTTTGCCTTTATCCGGAACATAATAGAAGTCAAAAAACCCCTCGAATTTGGTTTTGTTTACTTCGCTTTGTAAAAACTGTGCCTGTAGGGAAAGGCTGAAAAAAAATAAAGGTAAATAGCGCAAAAGTTTCATAAATTCATCCTTGACAGTGATGCTTTAAAACTATTAAATATTTGTTGAAACTCTTTCTTCTTGGCTGGTTAAAAGCTATTTTTGTAGAAATTAACTCAGTATGACTACAGCAGATCATTTAAAGGATCTTAGACATCGCCTGGATGCGTTAAGGAGGTATCTTTGACGTAGATGGTAAAAAAATTACCATCGCGAACGATGAAGAAAAAACATTTGACCCAAACTTTTGGAATGATCCCAAAGGGGCTGAGGCCTTTATGAAGGAACTCCGTACCTTGAAGAAATGGGTCGATGATTATCAAACTGCCGAACAGGACTTTGAGGAATTAGAGGTTTATTTTGAATTCTTTAAAGAAGGTGAAGAAAGTCAAGAGCAAGTTGATTCAGCCTACCAAAAAGCCTCAAACGCAATAGAACAGCTTGAATTCCGCAACATGTTAAGCAGCGAAGGGGATGATCTCAGTGCTGTTTTACAAATCACAGCGGGAGCCGGAGGCACTGAGAGTTGTGATTGGGCCAATATGTTGATGCGTATGTATTTGATGTGGGCGGTAAAACACGGCTACAAAATTAAAGAGCTCAACTTCCAAGCTGGGGATGTAGCTGGAGTAAAAACAGTTACCCTAGAAATCGAAGGGGATCATGCCTTTGGCTGGCTAAAGGGGGAAAATGGCGTTCATCGGTTAGTCCGTATTTCACCATTTGACTCCAATGCAAAGCGCCATACAAGTTTTGTAAGTGTTTATGTTTACCCTATGGTGGATGATCGCATTGAAATCGAAATCAATCCTGCCGATATTTCATGGGACTTTGCCCGAAGTAGTGGCGCGGGAGGACAAAACGTAAATAAGGTGGAAACCAAAGCTATTTTGACCCACCACCCCAGTGGCATTGTCATCCATAATAGTGAAACGCGTTCCCAGCTCGAAAATCGTGAAAAAGCAATGCAGATGCTTAAGTCACAACTCTATGAAATTGAATTGCGTAAACAACAGGCCCAGCGCGATGAAATTGAAGCCAATAAAATGGCTATTGAATGGGGCAGTCAAATCCGAAATTACGTGCTCCATCCCTATAAATTAGTCAAAGATGTTCGGACCCAATATGAATCAGGAAATACTGATGCCGTTTTAGATGGACATATAGACGAATTTCTCAAGGCATTTTTAATGATGACCGGCCAAAAGGAGACCAGCAATGAACTTTAGTTATGAAGGAAACATTTAACTTTACCCCTAAATTAATGATGAACACCATGCGTATTTTGAGTCTAATATTCTTGAGTTTATTTTTTATTCAATGCTCGAGTGACGATAATTCCAATAACAACAATAACAATGATCCAAACGACCCTAACCCAACGAACCTTCCAAAGCTTGTTGCTTTTGAAGTAGGGCCAAACGGAACAAATGTTCAATATGAATATAACGACAACGATTTATTAGAGGTTTGGACTGAAACCACCCAGCCCGGGGTCGGCTTTGAGATCACCACAGCTTATAATGACGAGCTCAACCCTAATGTTTGGTATTATGTTGATAGTGAAGGGGTTTCTGATCAAAAAGGCTTTTTTTACGACTTCCAAGGGCGGGTATTTAGATATTTAGATGCGCAAGATGATGTGACCCTAGTCTATGATAATGATAATGATACTGTATTATTTGAGGGTATTATCGATGAGGTAGCCGATGTAAGCGGTTCAATGACTTTAAACGCGGGCGGAAAAGTCACAAGATTTAATGGCCCAAATCAGTATTTGACCTTCGACTATGACACCAGCGGCAACATGATTGCACTGAATCAATACGACAATAACGACAACTTAATAAACAACTACAGTTTTACTTACGATAATAAAAACAATCCCTTTTACGGTCAGTTTGATGCCTTATATCTGGTGCGCACAATTGATTTATTTTGGGATTTCAGCAACATAAACTTTACTGGTTTTAGCGGCTATGTTTATCCCTACAATCCTAATAATATGACCGCAATATTGCTTGATGGCATCACCATGGTAAATTATCTAATCGGTTACGACAATGATGATTATCCTGCGGTGATTAGTGAGGCCGTCTCAGGAAATTCTTACCAGTGGGATATCATTTATATTACAGAATAACTCATGAACCCAAAGATCAATACCTTAATATTTGATCTGGGTGGCGTCTTAATAGACTGGCAACCTGCATACGTCTTTCTCAAGGAATTTAGAGGTGATTCTGCCAAGATGAATGAATTCCTCAATACGATTTGTGCATGGGATTGGAATTTAAATCAGGATGCTGGCTATCCTCTTGAAAAAGCAACAAATGAGCGCATTGCGCTCTATCCAGAATACGAGCGACTCATTAAAATGTACTACGGGCGTTGGGAGGAAATGCTGGGCTTAGCGCATAAAGACACTTTAGCCATTCTTGAATTTCTTAAATTCCAAAGCAATTATCGATTATTGGCACTGACCAACTGGAGCCACGAAACCTTTCCGATTGCATTAAAAAAATTCCCTTGGCTTCAATGGTTTGAGGGCATTGTCGTCAGTGGCGAAGAAGGCCTACTCAAACCCGATCCCGAAATTTATAAACGCTTAATGGATCGCTATATTGTAAAGGCTCAAGAATCGATCTTTATCGATGATAATATGGAAAATATTCAGGCGGCCCAAGCACTAGGGTTTTCTGCACTGCACTTCAATGGTGCAGCGAATTTGGCTCAAGGGCTATTGGACCTAGGCATTACTTTGCCACAGACCCTCCTAAATAAAATTAATGACCCCTTTATCTCTTTAGATTTATGATCAAAATTTACCATAATCCAAGATGTCGTAAATCTAGAGAAGCGCTTAAATATATAGAAGACAAGGGCGCTTCTTTTGAGGTTATTCAATACCTACAAAACCCATTAACCGGGCAAGAGTTAAGTAATTTGATTAACAAGCTCAATATTAGCCCTATTGATTTAATCCGTAAAGAAGAGGCCTTGTGGAAGACTCAATTCAAGGATAAAAATCTTGACAACAAGGCATTGATCAATCTCATGATTAAAGAACCCCGTCTCATGCAACGGCCGATCATCGAATTTCAAGATATGGCAGTTATAGCGCGACCCATTATCGCTCTTGAAAACCTAATTTAATTTTAACAGAATTTTATGAGCCTGTACCCTTAAATGGGCCTATCATTGGGCTCAAAATTCACCTATGAAAAGTTATCTAAACTGGCCTTTGTTCTTGATCACTCTGTGGACTTTATCCTTATCAGGATTCAGTCAAAATTTAGGGCCCATGGTCGTTAAAGGTCAAGTTTTGGATCAACTCGATCAAAGTCCCCTTTCTTATGCCAGTGTCGGTGTTTTTGATGCCAATCAGGCACTACAATCTGGTGGGATTACTGACGATAATGGTTTTTTTGAAATTGAGCTTTCACCGGGTAAATTTACCTTACAAATTGATTATATCTCCTACAAAACACTAAATAAAAATATTGAGGTGCAGGCCCCTTTAGATCTAGGAATTTTGTTTTTGGAGCAAAATCAGGAAGCTCTAGATGAAGTCGTGGTACGCGCCGAGAACACGGAAGTTCAAATACGTCTAGACAAAAAAATATATACCATAGGTAAAGATTTAACCACCAGCGGGGCCACGGTTAGTGATGCTTTAAACAATGTCCCTTCGGTCACTGTGGATGTCGATGGAAGCATCGCCCTAAGAGGTAACGAAAACGTCAGAATTCTCATCAATGGTAAGCCCTCGGCTATCGCAGGATTCGGTCAAACCGATGCCTTACGTCAATTGCCTGCAGAGGCCATTGAGCGTGTCGAAGTGATTACTGCTCCTTCTGCCCGATACGATGCGGAAGGAACAGCCGGAATATTGAATATTATTCTTCGCAAAGAAAAAACCCGCGGACTCAATGGTTCTATACAAGCCAACCTGAACGAGCCATTTGGTTATGGATCAACCCTCGCGCTAAATTGGCGTACAAATCGTTTTAACGTATTTTCAACATTCGGTTATCGCCATCGTGAAAGCCCAGGGAATGCCTCCTATGACAATCGATATTTTAATCCTGATTTTGAGGCGGCCCGATATACCGAAAGAAGGAATTTTGATCGGTTACAAAAAGGATTTAATACCAATTTTGGCTTAGAATATTTTTTAACTGAGTCTTCCTCTATCACGGGCTCGATCTTTTTGCGCACTGGTGACGATAAGGACACTACTGAAAATCAAGCCAAAGAATGGACCTCGGCTGATGCATTGTTAAGCCATATTGAGCGCCTGCAGAATCAAGATGAAAAAGACCAATCAGTTCAATATGCTTTAAACTACGTCAACGATTTAGATAAAAATGGACAAAAACTTACCGCAGATTTGCAGTATGAACAAGAATCTGAAGACCAGTTTAGCCGTATTCTGGAGCGTCTTGTTAGTCCTGATCCTCAGAATTTACCAGAAGAGGAGATTACCCAAATTGAATCTGTTTCCAGGCTCCTGGCTCAAGCCGATTACGTTTTACCCTATGGAAATGAACGACAATTCGAATTAGGATTTCGATACGATCAGCGGGATCAAACTACAGACTATTTATTACAGGAACAAACAACCGTTAACGGGCCTTTTGAAATCAACCTAGACCTTTCAAATCGCTTTGATTTTAACCAAAATATCTTCGCCCTTTACACCCAGTATGGGGCAAAATTCGGAAAATTTTCTGCCCTTGCAGGACTGCGCTTAGAACATACTGGACTTAAAGGAAAAGCCGCAGGTGTAAACGACCAAGGAAACACACAGCTTCTTAACTTAGACTTTGATAAAGACTTTTTGGGCCTCTTCCCCACCCTAAACCTGGTCTATGAGCTCAATGAAAACAGCAATCTTTCTCTTGGATATAACCGACGTATCAATCGGCCAAGAAGTTGGTTCATCAATCCCTTTCCATCGCGCTCTAGTGAAACCAATATATTTCAAGGAAATCCTGATTTAAATCCGGCCTATGCGAGTACCTTAGATTTGGGTTACATGATTAAAAACAGACAAATCACATTGACTACCTCAATTTATGGTCAATATGCGACAGAATCTTTTGAGCGCATTCAAGAAGAGACCGGCGAAGTCACAGACAACGGAATTCCTGTCATTCGAACCATCCCGATTAATTTATCAACGAATCAGCGTATTGGTTTTGAACTCGGAATCCTATACAATCCCGCAAAATGGTTGCGTTTTAATTCCAGTTTTAACTTTTTCCGTTTTGAAACCCAGGGAATTTATAACGACATAGATTTTGGGGCCAAAAACACCAGTTGGTTTACACGCGCTGGAGTTAAAATTAATTTGCCAGGAGAAATTAATACACAGACGAATTTATTTTATCGTGGGCCCAATCAAAACGCCCAGACCAAATCCGAGGGTATTGCCTCTATTGACCTGGCTATGAGTAAAGACCTATTTAAGGAAAAAATGACTGTATCATTTAATGTCAACGATTTACTCAACAGTAGAAAGCGCCGCAGCTTTACCCTGACTGATGATTTTGAAAGCGACAGTGTGTTTCAATGGCGTGTGCGCACTTGGACTTTTGGGGTATTATATCGATTTAACCAAAAGAAATCTGATCGTAGCAGAGACAATAATCGCGGAGGCCTCTATGAAGACGATGGATTTGAAGGCTAACTTAAAAACCTAATAAAAAAGCCCGGTCACTTCGTGACCGGGCTTTTTTTGTTTGAGATAAATCCCAAACTATATCTTTTTTACTAAAGCCTTAGTTTTTAAGTTAAGCCTTACTCTGCTTTGGAGAGGACTTTTGGCCTTTAAGTTTAAAATGCTCGATAAGTGCCCCACCAATCCAATATGGAATGAATGAAACAAGAAAAATCATCAACCAAAATCCTATTGTGAGTATGGTTAAAAATGCTAAGAATCCTAAATATTGATTAAAATCGAACATGGGCTTTATTTTGACCACAAATATAAAATGAAAATTTGATTATTCCATTAGTGCGCGCCGAATTATCCACAGGCTTATAAACCGAAATAAGGCACTCATGAAAATTGGGGAAATGATTTAAATAAGCCCTTAAAAGGACTTAAATTTGTACCGACTAAAAATATTTTGATCATGGAATACAGAATTGAGAAAGATACCATGGGGCCTGTAAAAGTTCCTGCTGATAAACTATGGGGGGCGCAAACCGAGCGTTCACGGAACAACTTTAAAATCGGACCTGCAGCCTCTATGCCTCTAGAAATTGTATATGGCTTTGCCCACTTAAAAAAAGCAGCCGCATATACCAATTGCGATTTAGGGGTCCTCAGTGCCGAAAAACGAGATTTAATTGCTCAGGTCTGTGATGAAATTCTTTCGGGTATGCACGACGATCAATTTCCTCTAGTCGTTTGGCAAACGGGAAGTGGCACTCAAAGCAATATGAATGTGAATGAAGTTATTGCGAATCGTGCTCATCAAATTGCGGGTAAAGAAATTGGGCAGGGAGAGAAAACCATCCAGCCAAATGACGATGTCAATAAGTCACAATCCTCAAATGACACTTTTCCCACCGGAATGCATATTGCTGCCTATCAAAAAATTGTATCGGTAACATTACCCGGTTTAGAACAATTACAAAAGACCCTCGAAAAGAAATCAAAAGATTTTGATCAAGTTGTAAAAATAGGACGCACCCATTTAATGGATGCGACCCCCTTAACGCTTGGACAGGAATTTAGCGGATATGCTGCGCAGCTAAAATACGGTATCAAAGCCCTTAAAAATACGCTGCCGCACCTGTCAGAACTGGCCCTTGGGGGTACTGCGGTCGGCACAGGAATCAATACCCCTGCGGGTTATGCAGAAAAGGTCGCTCAATATATCGCAGAGTTTACCGGACTGCCTTTTGTCAGTGCAGAAAATAAATTCGAAGCGCTTGCCGCACACGATGCCCTAGTGGAGACGCACGGTGCACTGAAACAAATTGCCGTTTCACTTAATAAAATAGCCAACGACATTAGACTCCTTGCAAGTGGACCTCGCAGTGGCATTGGCGAAATTATTATTCCAGCCAACGAGCCGGGTTCATCAATTATGCCTGGTAAAGTAAATCCAACTCAATGCGAAGCAATGACCATGGTCTGTGCTCAAGTCCTTGGAAATGACGTCGCGCTAAGTGTCGGTGGATTACAGGGTCATTTTGAGCTCAATGTTTTCAAACCCCTGATGGCCAAAAACCTATTGGAATCAGCCCAATTAATTGGTGACGCTTGTGTGAGCTTTGATCTGCACTGCGCTCAAGGTATTGAACCAAATTATAAGGTTATCGAAGAACAGCTCAATAAATCATTGATGTTGGTCACGGCCCTTAACACTAAAATTGGTTATTACAAAGCGGCAGAAATCGCGAATACCGCCCATGCCAATGGCACCACCTTGCGCGAAGAGGCCATCAATCTTGGGTATGTTACCTCAGAAGAATTTGATGCTTGGGTGAAACCTGAGGATATGGTAGGACGTTAACGATATATCATCACGCCCATTGATCAAGTTCAAATTGATATTAAGGAGTGACTCGAGTCGCTCCTTTTTTTTGTGAATTCCTAAAAAAAGGGAATTATTTATCGATGAAATACAGATAACATAGATAAAAAGTAAAATTATCGTATCTGAGTAGGACCCAAATTTGATAATTAACCTACTATGAAACGACTCGTTCTAGTATTGACTTTTGGCCTTTTATGGTCAACCAATGCCGCCCAAGCGCGCCCAATTACACAACAAATTAAGCTATCGATTTTTGCTTTAACCCCAGTATTTACTGATGTTATTAGTAATCACCAAGGGCAAAAATTCTTCAAAACTTTTGTGGAGCCTTTCAACTTGAATGAGGAAAAATCATCCCAAGTAAAAGTGGAATCAAATGTTGCATCAGCTCAAGATAATTTGACGTCGCTCGAAGAAAATTCCTACAAATCAGCGCCACAAATGAGCCTTCCAAATCAAAATGCTCAGCAAGACACTGCCTCTGGTTTAATGTTTTTTCAACAGACCCATATTTTTTCAAATGGAATTTTTTATGGTTTTGTCCTGATGCTCGTATTGCTGAATGCTTTTTGTTACGCTTTGTTCAAAGACAAAACCTTTGGCCTTTTTGCCCTCGGAATGACGACTTTGAGTGCCCTGATTTTCCAATTCGACGGTTTGGCCGCGCTGTTTACTCTTGAATTTACTGAAAGTCTATTCTTGGAGATTGGGACCTTATGGCTTCTCGCTGCCCTATTCAGTGTTTTTTCGTACCAATATCTTATGGCTAAAGAATACGCCCCGAAGCTTAAGATACTCTCGGGTATTCTTTTGAGCTTAAGTCTCGTTTCCGTTGGGTTTTACGCTTTGTTGGAATCAACATTATATCTTCAAGTCGCACAATTTATTTTGATGACCCTTGTAGGACGTTACCTCTTTTTGGGAATTTTACGTGCTAAAGACAGCGGATATGCCAAAATATTTATCGTTGCATTGACCCCATTTCTCATTGTCCTCACCGATCAATTAATCTACAATCAGCTCGGGCAATCTTTATTCGGACTCAGCGATGGTCTTCTTAAGATTAGCGCCACCCTACTTGTGCTGACCATGACCTATGGCTTACTCTACAGAATGCAGTCCCTAAAAGGAGAGCAAGACATGAGACAACTCGAAATGCGCATCTTTATGGATCGTCAGGAGGCATTTACCGCGCGCGCTAAAACTGAGAAACTCGTCGAAGACCTCTATTTAGAAAATTTAATCATGCAATATGATCTCGATGGATTTGAAATCAAATTATTGCAATATATCTCTGAAGGTAAAACCAATGCTGTTATTGCCAAAAAAATGAAAACAACAGTTGAGGAGATCGAGGACCGCACAAAAGACCTCTATCAAAAACTTGATATCGCTGAACAAATTCGTGAGGATCAAACCCTACTGCAAAGTCAGCCCGATTATTTGTATAACTAAACCCTCAGATTACGCACTAACTAAGCCTTTTTTATCTTTTTCCAGCGCCAATAAGACACAGCACTTAAGAAAATAAAAAAGCTCAGAAGGTAATAGATAAAACTCGGGGTTACAGGGACATCTCCACTAGCATAGGAGTGCAATCCTGTAAGATAAAAATTTACGCCAAAATAGGTCATCATGATACTGGCATAGGCAAAAATTGACAGTACATTGAAGGTCCATTTTCCGCGAAGCCCAGGAACGAGTCTACTGTGTATCACAAAGGCGTAAATCATAATACTGATCAAGGCCCAGGTTTCCTTTGGATCCCATCCCCAATAGCGCCCCCAGCTCTCGTTAGCCCATTGGCCTCCTAAAAAATTACCAATAGTCAGCATCACAAGTCCAACGGTCAAAGCCATCTCATTGATGATGGTCAATTCGTTTATATTGAGCATGATTTTTTCACGATTTTGTTTCGTCCCTAAACACATCAGTAGCAGGACGACAGACCCTAATATAAGCCCAAGGGTAAATGGACCATAACTAGCCACAATGACTGCAACGTGAATCATGAGCCAATAACTGTCTAAAACAGGCTGTAAATTAGCAATTTGTGGATCGAGCCAACTCAAGTGAGCAACCCACAATAAAATGGAAGCCACAAAAGCGGTAGCCGCGACGGTTAAATCGCTTTTTCTCCCAAAGGCCAGCCCAAAAAATACGGTAGCCCAGGAGACGTAAATAACGCTCTCATAAGCATCACTCCAAGGCGCGTGCCCACTGATATACCAGCGTGCCGCTAATGCCAGGGTCATGCTGATAAATAACAGCCAAATGAGCCCTTTAAAAAGTTGCACCGCGTAATTCCAAAATGATTTTGGACTAAAAATTTGGATCATGATCACCACTAACATCAATACCCCAAAAAGACCGAAGTACCGATAAAGCTTATTAAAGGGATCAATGCGGTTATAGGCGATTTCTGCACTCACCCTATTTTGAGCCGGATAAACAGCCGCGCCAAATGTTTGTTGATAACGTTCTATGGCTTCCAAAGCCTGATTGGCAATACTCTCATCTCCGGTTTGGCGAAAATCACGCAAGCCCTGAAAATAAATAGGCATAATATTGCGAATAAATAACGAATCTTCAGATTTTAATGGAGTGGCGCTTAATTCTTGATAAGAAATCCATTTGTTTTCCACCGATCCAGGAATGGGAAAAATCTTTAAAATCCCACCACCCAGTGCTTCATTCAAGACGTATGACTTTTCATATAGCTTGATAAAATCTTTTTCAAATTGGTTTGGATTCGTCTTTGCAGAAGCATCGGCGACATAACTATCGATTTTACTATTGCCCCGCTGGTCAAATAAATCAATTAAAGCGATTTGATTCGTTTCCGGTTGTACTCCCAATATTTTTTTGATACTGTCATTGCGCCAGTCAAGCTTCAAAATGGGGATTCCATACCACATCATTGGAAACTCAGTCATGGACAAAAACACCTGATCGGGGTTTAGCCCTTTGTATTGATCTTTACCACTTATTTTTCTCAGTAATTCACTAGAAAAGGTATTGACCGGCTTCATTCGACCATTATCTTGCAAAATAAGTCTTCCAAAAGCTTCGGCCTGCGCTTTGTTTACGGCATTGGCCAAAACGATTGAATCCGCTTTTTGACTGCTAGTCGGCATATTTTGGGCCTGAAGTCCGTTAAATAGAAACAACAAGGGCAAAAACATTAATGCTTTTTTCTTGCGCTTTACTTTGTCCAACATTTTTTCTAAATCTTTGAAACGGGTATGTCGATCAAACAAAATGGCCATCAAACCGATATATAAAAGAAAATACCCCAAATAGGTGGTATATGTTCCCCACCAATCATGATTGACCGATAAAACGGTTCCTCGTTCATCAGGATCAAAACTGGCCTGAAAAAAGCGATATCCGCCATGATCTAAAACATGATTCATAAAGATGTCATAATCGAAAAATCCAGTCTCATCATTGACGGTCACTTTACTTTTGAAAGAAGAATAGGCCTTTTCTGTACCCGGATATTTTTCGGCAATAAAATCATTTAAAGTGATGCTAAAGGGCAATTCATAAGCCTTTGAACCGTAGCTCAAGCCAATACTCAGACCACCCACTTCTAATACTTTTGGCGCGGGACTCAAACCTTTCCCCCCGAGAAGAGCAATGCGCTCAGTTTTATCTGCTGTAGTCACTTGAATAATGACTGCATCATTACCTGTAGACTCTGAATCACTTGCTTTTACCAAATCCATCGTTCCACGTAAGGCGGGCTCTGGGACAACGAAAGCAGTACCACCGATTTGGTATAAAGAACGCAATTCAAGGATCGCTTTAACCTCAGCCTCAACGGCTCCTTTTTGCTGATCTGCCATACGCATATAGTCCCCAGCAAATGGGGATTCCATAAAATACTGCCCCTGGGTGAATTCGATGTTAATGGCGCCAGGAGTGGGTTGATTAAAACTATAAAGTAGGTTATGGATATTGGTGACACTTCCCTGCTTGAGATAATGTTCATGTCTGGTCCCGTCTCCGGATTCAACCAGCTTCAGATATAAGTCCCCTTGAGGATCTTCTACAAGTCCTTCTTTGGCGTTTTCTATATAATCCACCACACTGAAATCTACCACCTGACCGTTATAATCTGTGGACCATTGAGCATCGGGAGTTAATCGCTCTGAAAGACGTACGAGTTTCGCGGGGACATTACGTCGCATCAATACGCCATTGACCTCATAATCCCCATCGATGTAAGTAGAGATATAAGTTTGGTCTGATAAAAAGGTGCGTTCTGTAGCCCCTTCTCGAATATGCATGACCCCTTCAAAACCAATATAACGCGTAATAAAAGCCCCAACAATGATCAAAATAAAGGCCAAATGCAAGGTTAGGGTCGCCCATTTTTCCTTTTTATACAGCCTAAATCGGGCAATATTGCCTAAAAAATTAATGACAAAAAATACCATAATGGCCTCAAACCACCAGGCGTTAAAAATTAGTTCACGAGCGTATGGCGAGGGCGGTTTTGGATATCCTTGATCCAAAAATGTACCTACAGCCATCGCTACCGCGAACAGCAGGAATAAAAAAGCCGTCAATCGTGTCGAAAATAAAAACGCTGCGATTTTTTTCTGCATGTCGAAATTTTTGGCAAAAATACGCAAACTAAGGTGACTTATCCCCTTGCCACATCATAGATAAATGTTAAGAATTCTACCGCAAGCCCCCTTTATTGATTATTTTTGAGACATGATAAAAATCTGTCTTCTCGGATTCGGAAATTTAGGTCAGCATGTGGCCGCACATCTTAATACTGCAGAAGGACTTGACTTGGTCCAGATTTACAGTCCCAGTCAAAGGGAAACCTCTTTTGAGGGGGTGCCCCTAATTAATGATCTAAAACAGCTTAAAGTTGCAGACCTTTATATAGCCGCCATTAGTGATGATGCCATTGCTAATTTGTCTCAAAATTTGCCTGATGACATTTTTTTGGTGCATACCTCGGGGACCGTTGGGATGGATGTTTTGTCCAAGCAATCAAAGCGGGGGGTATTTTACCCCCTGCAGAGTTTTTCAAAGAACCATAAGGTCGGTTTTGATCAAATACCCATTTGTTTGGAATCAAACGATGCAGAAACCATGCTTGTATTGGAAAAGGTTGCGCACAAGCTCTCCAAAAAAGTGGTGCAGATTGATTCTGCACAACGTCTTGAATTACACTTTGGAGCTGTTTTGGTGAATAATTTCACCAACCACCTTTATTCCTTGAGTCAAAAACATTTGAAAAACAAAGGAATTGCCTTTGACCTACTTCATCCACTTATTGAGGAAACTACACGAAAAGCCTTGAGCATTGGGGCTGATGCCGCCCAAACTGGTCCCGCAAAGCGAGGCGATTTTAAAACGATAGAGCGGCATATGAGCTTAATTGAGGATCAAAAACTAAAAGAAATTTATAACTTACTCTCTGATTCCATTAGAGAACATTCAAAATCAAAATAAATTGGACACGAGCTATAAAACCCTTCTCAATAACATCAAAGCCTTTGTTTTTGATGTGGACGGTGTCTTGACCGACGGAACAGTAATCGTTGACACTCAGGGACAACTGTTGCGCAATATGAATATCAAAGATGGTTTCGCGTTAAAAGCCGCTGCAGATAAAAAATATCCTATGTGTATTATTTCAGGGGGAACCAATCCCGGTGTTCAAAAAAGACTAGAAGGCCTTGGGATTAGCGAAGTGCATCTCGGGGCACATCACAAAAAAGAATTGCTTTTAGATTTTATCCAAAGACATGGTCTGAATGCAAATCAGGTATGTTATATGGGCGATGATCTACCCGATTATGAAGTGATGACCATGGTCGGTCTGGCTTGCTGTCCGCAAGACGCCGTCCCTGAAATTAAATCGATCGCCCAATATATTTCCCATCGTTCAGGAGGAAAAGGCTGCGTGCGCGACATCATCGAGCAAGTCCTAAAAACTCAAGGCAACTGGTTTAATGGAGGCTCGGTCAGTGGCCGCGAAGGATAGTTCACTCAAAATGCTGCCCAAATTCATTAAAGCACTCTGGGGGATTATTATTGGTTTTCGCCCTTTGAATCTTCTGTTGATTTTTGGTGTGCACAAAATAATTCAATGGGTCATGATTGGGCATGGCCAAAGGCTCAAACTCAATATAAACCAGACCGACTTATTCAAAACTCTAGATCAATTAATGTGGGCTAGTATTGCCCTTGCTGCTGCGGGTTACTTAATCAATGACTATTACGATCAGCGCGCTGATTCTATCAACAAACCAAAACGAGCATCACATTTATTAATTTCTCATCATATCGTTTTTTGGTCTTTTTGGGCGGGGATCAATCTTATTGCCTTTTCCCTTGGATTCAGTATTGATCGGACCGTTGAGCATTCAAGTTATGGCGCTTTGTTTATTTTAATAAGTCTCATTCTTGTCGGCTATAACCTTTCTAAATGGAGTAAATTTTTGATCAAGCCTGTGGTGATTTCCGGCCTTGTCGCCCTAAACCCTATCCTTGTGCAGGATTTAACATTGACCCTATACACCAAAGCCTTAACAAACACCTCTTTTAATGAGGTTTATAATTTAATCGCTCCGACGGGACAATGGATTTGGCGCATTGCTTTTTTAGGTTTTTTATCAAATTTCATAAGAGAGCTCATCAAAGACATAGAGGATATCAATGGGGATCAAAACGCGGGGCGACGGACGCTCCCGATAGTTTTAGGTATTGAGCGTACCGCAAAAATAACGGCAGTTTTTGGGCTTATTCTAGTCTTGAGCTTAGGGATGTTTACGGCTATCGCTTTGAACTCGATTATTCCTTTAGGCATAAATTTGACTTTAGCCTTAATATTGGCCATCTGGATTACCTACAAATCTGCCAAAATTGAAAGACCGAGCCAAGCCAAGTCCTTATCTTTGACCCTAAAATTATTGCTCATCTTAGGCCTAATGAGTCTTTTTTGGCTGTAAAATCATATTAAATGCTCCACAAAGAATTTGAACACTTTGACATTGTCCTTGCCTCAGGATCACCCCGTCGTCAAGAATTACTCCGGGCTATGGGCATACCTCATCGGGTTGAAGTCCGCACTATTGAAGAGATTTATCCCAATGATTTAAAAGGCCATGAAATCACAGATTTTCTCGCCCATAAAAAAGCGGAAGCCTTTGATCCACTCAAATCGAATCAAATCGTCATCACCAGCGACACCATAGTGTGGTTTGAAGGGCGTCCCGTTGAAAAACCGCGCGATCGCAGTCATGCCCTTGCTATGCTCGAATCCTTGAGCGGAACAAGGCATGAAGTTTTTACCTCAGTCTGTTTTAAAACCAAAGCTGAAACAAAAATTGTTCACGACTGTACCAAAGTCTGGATAGAGCAACTCTCCAAGCAAGAACTTGAATATTATGTTGACCACTTCCACCCAATGGATAAAGCAGGAAGCTACGGAATACAAGATTTTTTCGGATATATTGGAGTTTCGCGAATTGAAGGTTGTTATTACAATGTAATGGGACTACCCACGCATTTGGTTTACCAAAATTTGGTTTCGCTTGTTAAAGGTCAAGCAAAAGAGTAATTTTAAAAATATTTAACCCAAGTGTTTATGACATTAAGTAACCTCTATTTTGAATTAATTGCCACAGGCGTATTATTTCTAGTTTTACTTATTTCCCGAGCCTTAATTATTGGGCTAATACGTCGATTTTCGCACAGTGAACAAATTATTGATCGCAGAGTACAGCTGATTACTAAGCTGATTAATTATGTGATTCTCGGCTGTGCTTTGGTGGGTGTTTTTGTTATTTGGGGGGTTGATGTGCGTAATCTTGGCGTAATTTTATCCTCAATTTTCGCCGTAATCGGTGTAGCATTTTTTGCACAATGGTCTATCTTGAGCAATATCACCAGTGGTGTAATCATGTTTTTCACTTTTCCCTACAAAATCGGTGATCGTATTATGATCCATGACAAAGAATATGAGTACGTAGGGATTATTGAAGATATCAAGACTTTTCATATCGTGTTGGTCAATGATGCCGGTCAAAGAATCACCTATCCCAACAGTCTCGTTTTGCAAAAAGGAGTCAGCATCCTCAATCAAAACAATAACTTGTCTTCGGAACCCACATCGAATGATCGCAAATCAATTTAAGCCGTTCAAGACAATATGAAAAATACTCAAAAAGCCAATGATCGATTTCAGTTTTAAGTTTAAAAAAATTTCAAAAACCCTAATTCAAAAAAGCATTTGGATTGGTCTGGCGCTGGTATATTCGGGGTTTCAATCGGGTTATGCGCAAGCCCCGGTGCAATGGAACTCCAGCGAAATTTATCATGCGCTGGAAAAGTTCAACACTTTTGGCTCCGTTCTTTATGTCGGGGCGCATCCTGATGACGAAAATACAAGGCTCATTACCTATTTTGCTAATCACGAACGTGCTCAAACTGCTTATCTTTCCCTCACGCGCGGAGGTGGTGGACAAAACCTGATTGGCCCGGAACTAAAAACAACACTTGGCATCATCAGAAGTCACGAACTGCTTCAAGCGCGCTCCATTGATGGCGGGCAGCAATTTTTTACCAGAGCCCTAGATTTTGGCTATTGTAAGCATCCGAGTGAAGCATTGGACACCTGGGGGCATGACGAAATTTTACGCGATGTGGTCCGGAATATTCGTCGATTTAAGCCAGATCTTATCGTTAATCGATTTAATCACCGTACTCCAGGCTCAACGCACGGACATCACACTGCTTCTGCTCTATTGAGCATTGAAGCTTATAACAAAGCCAATGATCCAAATTATGACGCAGAATCAGCAGCGCAATACGGAATTTGGCAACCAAAGCGACTTTTTTTTAATACCTCTTGGTGGTTTTATGGCAGTCAAGAGGCTTTTGACGCCGCGGACAAAACAAATTTATTGGAAATACCCGTGGGCCAATATTATCCGCCTTTAGGGGCGTCGACTGGGGAACTCGCGGCAAGGAGTCGCAGCATGCATAAGTCTCAAGGCTTCGGTAGTCTAAGCAGTCGCGAACAAGAAACTGAATATCTTGAACTCATACTAGGGCATTTACCCAAAGATAAAAGCAACCCATTTGAGGGGGTTATTCGCGATTGGGAAAGAATCGGGATCAATAAGGATCATTTCATCGCACAAAGCCTGAAGGACATCATTGAAAATTTTGATTTTAAAAGTCCAGAAAAGCATGTTCTTGAACTCTTGAAGGTTTTGGAGGAACTCAAAACATTACCCCAAAACCCATGGAAAAACCAAAAGATTGAATCGCTAACCCAGATCATAGCCCAGTGCTTGGGATTGTATGTGTCTGCAGAATCTTCGCGATCCTATGTCACGCCTAAGGATGAGGTAATGGCCAAAGTCGAGGTCACCAACAGAAGCCAAAAAACCTTGTTACTCAATAGAGTTTATTCGGACCAATTGTATTTTTTTGAGAACACTCAACCACAATCTATCAATCCTTTAGCCTCTCTATATGTTGAATCCTTGGAGGCTCCGCTAAATTCAATTGATTTAAGCACCCCCTACTGGTTAAAGAATGAGGCCACATCAGGACGCTTTAACGTGTCAAACGCCAATCTGATCGGTGCTGCCTTTGGTCCGGAGTCGGTCAGTGTTAACTTGGACTTTTCTTTGGAAGGTCATGAATTTACCGTCAAAATACCCCTTCGTTATAAGTACAGAGACCGCGTTCAAGGAGAAGTATTTGATCCTTTTGTGGTTTTGCCTGCTTTGACCTTAAGCAGTTCAGAAGCGGTCATGGTTTTCAATGATCAAAAGTCAAAATCCTTAAACATTACCCTTACTGCTCATAGTGATGCACAAAAAGGAAGCCTTAGCCTGCAGCACCCAGATCATTGGCGCGTAGAACCAAAATATATTGACTTTGAAATTCCAAAGGCAGGAAGCCAAATCAATCTGAGTTTTGATGTATACCCGCCAAAAGAAACTCAATCAGGCCAACTCATTCCATTGGCGCAGATTGGCGATCAATTCTATTCCAAATCGCTTTTGGAAATTCAATATCCACATATCCCAAAAATCACGGTTTTGGAACAAGCACAAACTCAGGTTTTAAAAATGACTGTTTCCAGAACATCGCAGCGTATAGGATATATTCAGGGGGCCGGTGATGAGGTAAATAAAGGATTAGAGCAGCTCGGTTATGAAGTGATTCCAATAATACCTGAGGGTTTAAACTCTGAGCAATTAAAAAACTTGGACGCGCTAGTTATAGGAATTCGGGCGTTCAATACCAGCCAAGCGCTCGTCGCCCGTATGGAAATGATCAATGAATATATCGCTCAGGGCGGATTGCTTTTGATTCAATACCAAACAACTTCCGGTTTACTCACCAAGCAAATAGGACCGATCCCTTTTGACCTGGGCAGAGATCGCGTTACGGATCAAGAAGCTCCTATGACCTTTTTGAACGCAAAACATCCTATTTTCAATGAGCCAAATGCGATGAGTGCCGCGGACTTTGAAGACTGGGTTCAAGAACGGGGGCTATATTTTGCTCAGTCGTGGGGTCCAGAATTCACACCCCTTATCGGGATGAATGATCCGGGAGAAGCGCAAACCAAGGGCGGATTAATTTTGGGGCATTATGGAAAAGGAACAGTGATCTATACGGGAATAAGCTTTTTTAGACAAATCCCTGAGGGCGTCGCAGGAGCCTATAAATTCTTAGCTAATTTATTGTCCTATCGTCATGACTAAACAAACTGATCCCCAAAAAACACAAGTCGCTGAAGCAGAAAATTCTGAGCTTTCAAAGTCAGTCATCATGGATACCCCTGAGGTCAATAATGAATTTTCTAAGGTCGATTTTAAAGGATCGAAATGGATTTATTTTATGGTCATCGGGCTTAACGCGATTTATATCCTTCTTTTTTATTGGATCAATCTATTATACGGTAATTCATGAGCAGTATTGACTGGATTATTTTAGGGCTCGTTCTTGCCTTTATCGTGCTTTACGGACTGGCCAAAACAAGAAATCAATCGGGCGTTTCAGATTTTGTTACAGGAGGAAATAAAGCGAGCTGGTGGACCATTGGCCTGAGCGTAATGGCTACTCAAGCCAGTGCCATTACTTTTTTATCCACCCCGGGGCAAGCGTTTCATGACGGCATGGGATTTGTCCAATTTTATTTTGGCTTACCTATAGCCATGGTGCTTATTAGCCTATTCTTTGTCCCTATTTATCATCGTTTAAAAGTTTTTACGGCTTATGCCTATTTAGAGGATCGATTTAACGTTCAGACCAGAACACTCACCGCTGTATTTTTCCTTATCCAAAGAGGACTCGCAGCGGGCATAACCATTTTTGCACCCTCCATTATACTCTCTGCCGTACTGGGTTGGGACTTAGTTTGGCTCAATATTTTAATAGGCTCTTTAGTAGTGGTTTATACCGTAACTGGAGGAACACGAGCGGTAAATATTACGCAAAAGCAACAAATGGGGGTCATCTTTGGTGGAATGTTTTTGGCCTTCCTTATGCTCCTTAATTTTTTACCTCTTGAGGTGGGCTTAGAGGAAGCCTTGACCATAGCAGGGGCTCAAGACAAAATGAATATTTTAGATTTCTCTTTTGACTTCGATAATCGTTATACATTCTGGAGTGGTATTATTGGGGGGAGCTTTTTGGCGCTGTCTTATTTTGGAACGGATCAAAGCCAAGTCCAACGCTATTTATCAGGCCGGACTTTGCGGCAGAGTCAAATGGGACTGATCATGAATGGAATGCTCAAAGTCCCGATGCAATTTTTCATTCTATTAATCGGGGTTTTGGTCTTTGTTTTTTATCAATTCAATGCCTCGCCACTAAATTTTAATCCGACCAATGAGCGTATGGTTATGGATTCTCCTTATGCTGCACAATACAAGGTTTTGGACCAAGAAAAAGACCTATTGATGGGGCAAATACAAACATTACAATTAGCCTACTTAGACGTTGAAGACCCGGCACAAAAGGATGTGTTACAAAAAGAAATTTCTGCACTAAACACCCAGCAATTGTCCTTGAGAAAAGAGGCGCGTGAATTAATTCTTGCCGCCGATAAAGACGCCGAGACAAACGATAAAGATTATGTCTTTATCCATTTCATTCTCACCCAACTCCCCGTAGGGCTCATTGGGCTACTTTTAGCAGTTATTTTGAGTGCTGCCATGTCGTCGACCGCCAGTGAAATTAATGCTCTCGGGGCAACCACCGCAGTGGATTTATATCAAAGACATCGCCCGGGACATAGCGAAAAACATTATTTAAAAATAACGCAATACTTTACTCTGATTTGGGGGGGCATCGCTATTTTAGTGGCCTGTACTGCACCCTTGTTTGATAATTTAATCCAATTGGTAAACATTATTGGTTCTATCTTTTACGGGAATATTTTAGGAGTGTTTTTGGCCGCTTTTTTTATTCGGCATATCAAAGGGCTATCCATTTTTTGGGCGGCACTGATCAATCAAGGTTTTGTGATCTCCCTTTTTGTTTTAGATCTTTTTGAAGTCATTAAACTCCCCTATTTATGGCTTAATGTAATCGGTTGTGTTGCGGTAATCCTCATTGCATTGATCGTACAATTTTTTCAGGGCGATAAGGACTAAACAACTTCACTGAGCATTTATAAATTCTGAGCATTGATTCATAAAAGCAAAATATGTTTGCTTGTGTGGGTGTATTTAAGACCGGATATTCGTAAAACAATTCACTGAGGCTTCTGCATCTTTTAAATAGTAATTGGGGAGTTATTCACAGTATGTTAGAGCATCAGCTGAATTGTGACACACTTGAAGATCGAGATAAATACATTCATGTACTAGGTTAAGTGATCGATCGATCCTTTAAAATGACAGCTTCGGCTGTCATTTTTTTTTTAGACAGGTTCTTTGAATGCTATGTATCTTTGCATGAGTTTGAACTGCCATAAATTAATTCAACACTAATGAAACAAAAAATTGACCTACAAACTTGGGATCGAAAAGACCATTTCGATTTCTACTCTAGGTTTAAAGAGCCCTATCACGGGGTAAATGTTTCTTTAGACATAAGCACTTTAAAAGAGCGCTGTAAAGCAGAGAATTCCTCTGTTTTTATGCACTATTTGCATCGAGCAATCATCGCCGTAAACCAGGTAGAGGCGTTTCGTTATCGCATATTGAATAACGAGGTTTATCTTTTTGATACAACTCATGTGACCATGACCATTGCTCGTGAGCATGCGCCTTTTGGCTTTTCGTTTGTCTCCTTTAATGAAGACTTTAAAGTTTTTGAAGCAGAAGCCAAGCAAGAATTTGAGCGTGTGCGCCAATCAAAGGGTTTGGATTTATCTGTTTCTCGAGACAACGTCGTTCATTTCTCGGCGCTTCCCTGGATTGATTTTACCGGCATTACCCATGCACGAGATTTAGAGAGTCAAGACTGTAGTCCTAAAATAACATTTGGGAAAATTACTCAAAACCAAGGTCGTTGGTCCATGCCCGTTTCAGTGCACGTGCATCACGGTCTGGTTTATGGCAAAGATGTGGCAGACTTTATTGAGGCTTTTCAAGAAGAACTCAATCGTAACCCAAAGTCCGTCAATCATTAATATTAAGGAGTGATAGCAATACATTCATCGAATTGATTTTGGCGTATTTAGGGTGGTCAACAGGTTCTTTGCCCACCTCATGAGCCCAAGTCGTGTGAAATGGAATGTGTACTGTAGAGGCGCCAATCTCAAGGACCGGAAGTATATCACTATTTACACTATTGCCGACCATAAGAAATTCATTGGGATTTATGTCTAGGTGCGCCACTAACTTTTGATAATTCTTGGGCTTTTTATCGGACATAATTTCGATGTGATGGAAATACTTTGCCAAGCCCGAGCGCTCCAATTTGCGTTCTTGATCCAGGAGATCGCCCTTGGTGGCCACAACCAATCGATATGGCCCCATAAGTTTGGCTAGAACCTCCTTCACTCCTGTCAACAATGGATTAGGGGCTTGAAGCATGTCTTGACCGAGTTTTATGATGTTCTGAAGAATATCATTACTTACGCGACCGTCACTTAAATTTATCGCTGCCTCTATCAGGGACAGGGTAAAGGGTTTTATACCATACCCATAAAGGGGCAGGTTTTTCATCTCAATGGCAAAAAGTTCCTTTTCGCAGGTAGCTGCGTCCAGAAAACCATCCATCAATTCGCAAAAGCGTTCTTCAGCATGGCGAAACAGGGTTTCGTTTACCCAAAGCGTGTCGTCTGCGTCAAAGGCAATAACCTTTATTTGCTCGTGATCGATCAACGAATGAGTTTTTTGTATTTGATTCGTTTGGGTCCTACATCCCCTAAACGCTTCTTGCGATTTTCTTCGTAATCGCTAAAGCCGCCTTCAAAGAAATAAACCTGGCTATCCCCTTCAAATGCGAGTATGTGCGTACAAATTCGATCTAAGAACCAACGATCGTGACTGATCACTACGGCACAACCTGCAAAATTTTCCAAACCTTCTTCTAGCGCACGTAAGGTATTGACATCAAGGTCATTGGTAGGCTCATCTAAAAGCAGAACATTACCTTCTTCTTTAAGGGTCATGGCTAAATGAAGCCGGTTTCGCTCTCCTCCGGAAAGTTTATCAACTTTTTTGTTTTGTTCGCTTCCTGAAAAATTAAAACGACTCAAATAAGCTCTCGAATTCACCTGGCGTCCCCCCATCATCACGAGTTCTTGTCCATCGCTGAAATTCTCCCAGATGGTCTTTTGTGGATCGATATTGGCATGGGCTTGGTCCACGTAGGCAATTTTTGCCGTTGGTCCTACCGTGAAGGTACCTTCATCTGGGGTCAACTCATTTATAATCATTTTGAAAATCGTCGTCTTTCCCGCACCATTTGGACCAATTACTCCTACAATTCCAGCCTGAGGCAATTGAAAATCTAAAGACTCATAAAGTAACTTATCACCGAATGCCTTTTTAACGCCTTTGGCCTGGATCACTTCAGTTCCCAATCGCGGGCCATTCGGGATATAGATTTCTAAATGCTCGTCAAGTTGCTTTTGATCTTGACTCATGAGCTTTTCATAATTATTCAAACGGGCCTTTTGTTTAGATTGGCGTCCTTTTGGGGCCATGCGTACCCATTCTAATTCGCGCTCAAGAGTTTTTTGACGTTTACTGGCCTGTTTTTGTTCTTGGGCCAGTCTTTTGGATTTTTGCTCAAGCCAAGAAGAATAATTTCCTTTCCAAGGGATCCCTTCCCCGCGATCGAGTTCTAAAATCCAGCCGGCAACATTGTCCAAGAAATATCGATCGTGGGTTACTGCGATGACCGTCCCTTTATACTGTGCCAAATGCTGTTCTAGCCAATGGACACTCTCTGCATCTAAATGGTTGGTCGGCTCATCTAAGAGCAAGACATCTGGCTCTTGGAGCAGTAAACGACACAAAGCCACGCGACGGCGCTCCCCTCCTGACAATACAGAAATTTTAGTCTCCGGCTCCGGAGTACGAAGAGCATCCATAGCAATTTCTAATTTCGTATCCAGTTCCCAGGCATTAACGGCATCGATTTGATCTTGAAGCTTTGCTTGCTCATTCATTAAGGCCTCCATTTTGTCAGGATTTTCGTAAACTTCGGGCAAGCCAAAGGCATCGTTTATTTCGTTATAACGATCCAGAACCGCAACGACCTCCTTTACCCCCTCTTTAACGACATCAAGAACCGTTTTATCCGGATCCAAATCAGGCTCTTGATCGAGCAACCCGACAGTGTATCCCGGAGCAAAGACCACATCCCCTTGATGGTTTTTATCTTGACCAGCGATAATCTTGAGCAAGGTTGATTTTCCACTCCCGTTAAGTCCGAGTATCCCAATTTTTGCTCCGTAAAAAAAACTTAAATAGATGTTTTTAAGGACCGGAGTTTGTGCGCTTTGAAACGTCTTACTCACCCCGGACATAGAAAAGATAACCTTCTGATCGTCGGCCATAACTTTATTCTGTTTTAAATATTATTCTGGAAAAAAACTGTTTAGATCAAACACGGCCTTTGAGGGCGTTAAATACCCAGGCAATGGCAAAAAAACCGAATCCAACGCAGGCAAAGCCCCATCCGGCAACATCTTCATATCGAAACGCTCCAAGAGCGATGAGCAGACATCCCATGAAGATCATTATGAATGTCGCCCAAGCAAGTACAGTGTTTTTATTCATCATAATTTACCAATTAAATGTGCGTAAATGCGCAGAATTTAAACTTGCAGTAAAACAAGCCTAACCTCACAAATATCGGGAATTCTTGTGAGATTTAGGGAGATTTTGATGGGCAATTCGTATTTTTGAATAAACAAATTTTCTATGGATTTAGACTTTAATCGCAATGAAGATCACAACAAATTGTTGGCCTCAGACTTGCGTAAGCGATTGCAGAAAGTAGCCCTTGGTGGGAATGCAGCCATAGAAAAACAGCACGCCAAAGGCAAACTAACCGCTAGAGAACGGATCGACTACTTGCTTGATAAAAACCGAGAGACTATTGAGATCGGTGCCTTTGCGGGGGATAAAATGTATCCTGAGCACGGTGGTTGTCCTAGCGGAGGTGTCGTGGTAAAAATGGGCTACATTAAAAAACGACTTTGTATTGTAGTGGCCAATGACGCCGCTGTCAAAGCGGGTGCGTGGTTCCCTATTACGGCCAAAAAGAATCTGCGGGCACAAGAAATTGCAATAGAAAATAGAATTCCCATCATTTACCTGGTGGACAGTGCTGGAGTCTATCTGCCTATGCAGGATGAGATTTTCCCGGATAAGGAGCACTTTGGACGAATTTTCAGAAATAATGCCAAAATGAGCAGTGCAGGGATTACACAAATCTCAGCAATTATGGGAAGCTGCGTTGCCGGAGGGGCTTATTTGCCCATTATGAGCGATGAAGCCATGATTGTGGATAAAACTGGAAGTATCTTTTTGGCAGGGAGTTATTTGGTCAAGGCAGCTATTGGAGAATCCATTGATAACGAAACCCTCGGGGGCGCGACCAGCCATTGCGCCATCAGTGGTGTAACAGATTACAAATACGACAATGACCAACAGGCCTTGGACGCCATTAGAAATATTATCGATAAAATTGGGGCCCCAGACTCTGCTGGTTTTAATCGAGCAACACCAGTGTTGCCAAAAATTGAATCGGATCAATTGTTTGGCCTTTTACCCAAATCACGTTCGGATCAGTACGATATGATGGAAATCATCAAGGCACTTGTGGATGATTCACAATTTGACGCCTATAAGGCCGATTATGGAAAAACCATCATTACCGGATATGCGCGAATTAACGGATGGGCTGTGGGTATTGTAGCCAATCAACGCAAAGTGGTTAAAACCCAGAAAGGTGAGATGCAATTTGGCGGGGTCATATACAGCGATAGCGCGGATAAAGCCACGCGATTTATCGCAAATTGCAATCAGAAGAAAATTCCGTTAGTCTTTTTACAAGACGTTACCGGATTTATGGTCGGCAGCAAAAGTGAGCACGGCGGCATCATCAAAGATGGCGCTAAAATGGTCAATGCCGTAAGTAATTCTGTAGTACCGAAATTCACGATTATCATCGGTAATTCATATGGAGCGGGTAATTATGCTATGTGCGGAAAAGCTTATGATCCGAGGCTTATCGCCGCTTGGCCTAGTGCAGAACTCGCGGTGATGAGCGGCAATAGTGCTGCCAAAGTCTTGCTTCAAATCGAAACGGCTCAAAAGAAAAAAATGGGCACCAAAATGAGCCCGGAGGATGAAGAAACGCTTTATCAAGAAATCAAAGCGCGATACGATGAACAAATTTCACCCTATTATGCCGCAGCGAGACTTTGGACAGATGCGGTCATCAATCCTGTAGAAACGCGTAAATGGATTTCTATGGGTATCGAGGCAGCGAATCACGCCCCAATCACTCAGCCATTTAATCTTGGGGTAATACAGGTATAAGTTGCCCTGCCAACACCTCACAGAGTTGCGCGATTCGGTCCTAGCGCACTAGGCGAATAGATTCTTGACGACCATTGACATAACGAAACCCATTCTCATCAAAGTAGCCCGCTTCCTCAAGCATAATACGGACATCCTTATTCCATTTCGGAACAAAAATAGTGTTATTGAGTTCAATGGCATAGGCCGTTTTATAAGCCATTGGGTGGTCTCCTGAACCTGGGACACCCTCCTGTGCGTCCCACATTCCAAGGGTAGTTCCCGCACTATGGCCAAAACTCCCTAAGGGATGAGTATAAATAGAAGGCCGAAGTCCTTCTGCTCGACCTTTGTCAAGAGCGGTGCGCAAAATACTGTTTCCCTTAAGGCCATAGCCAAAAGAATCGGTAAATAAATCCTGAACACGATTTCCAGAGGCAAAGGCTTGACTTAAAAATTCAGGCACCTCTGTTTCTCCTGGGAAAGGCACATAGGCGTGTTGCTGACAATCTGTATTGAGGCCTAAATAACTGACCCCAAAATCACAGTGCAACAAATCTCCCGGCTGAATAACCGTTTCTTGATAACCATTTGAAAACGCCTCAATATGACTTTTTAAGGCTTCACTGTCACGCTGTATATCCACTGTAGGATGAAACCAAGTATCTAAGCCAAGATCCGTGACTTTCTGGCGTAACCACCAAACAACCTCCTCACTTGTTGTTTTTCCTGGGGTAATCACCTTTGACGAAAATGCTTCTGCAATGATGTCGTGAGTCACCTGAACAAGCGCCTCAAATTCCTTCATTTCAGTATCAGTTCTCGTTTCAACCCAAGAAACCGAAAGAGGCTCTGCAGAAACAATACGCGCCGTTAATTCTTCAGGCAAATGCTCCATAAATTCCTGATAATCAGTTTGAACGAGTCCATCAGCAATGCCGTAATCCTCTGAGATGTTTAAGCCAATTTTATTGGGATTACGCTCTTGAATTAATTCCACTAATCGAGCCCATTGATCCGGCTGTTGTTCTTTATCCCAAGCAGATTTTATTGTTTGACCGATACCGTAACGCGCTACGGCCAGCGCCTCAAAAATATTTTTTTGGGCGTCACGGTAATACAATATTATGGTACGTCTTCTTGCATTGAGCCAAGTGGCCGGCAACATAGTCCGTAAAATCGGATCCTCATTATATTCACGTGAAATCAAGACCCACATATCAATTCCATGGCGATCCATGAGTTCGGGCAGTAAGTTATGAATACGTTCATTTAAAAGGGCATCATAACGTTCCGCGCGCTCTTTTTCATTCAAAATCTGCGCCTGAAGCCCTAACGGCATCCAAAAGAACAAAAGCAGTAATAACTTGAATACATTCGGGGATAGACAATATTTTTTCATGATCCATTTTTTTGATTCCGGATAAGCGCTTTGAGCTCTTTTCTCTTATATTTACCCGTATCCGTTACAGGTAACTCCTCTAAGTTAAGTATTAGTTTGGGTCGTTCTAAAGGCGCTAAACTGTCTAGGGCCTTGTCTATAGATTCTTCCGATGGGCCACGCATGTCTTTAACCAAAACGATTTGTTCCCCCAGAGTTTGATGCGGTAGACTACTGATGATAAAATCTCCCTTTAAGTACTGTTTTAATTTTCTCTCAATTAATTCCGGAGCGTGCTTCACCCCTCCAGAATTTATCACATCATCAATACGTCCTAAATAAACGAAGTTTTGGTCGTCAATTATTTGAACCAGATCATTTGTTACCAATGGGGCCTCCAATAATTTTGGCGCATGAATCTGTAAACATCCCCGAGCATCACTTGAAAATCGGACCTCAGGCATGGCGCTGTAGTGCTCTGAACGCTCCTCCCCATTGAGTCTTCTCGCTGCCACGTGGGTAAGCGTTTCAGTCATTCCATAGGTCGCGTAAGCCCTTACACTGCTGTGTTGTAATTTTTCTTCTAAATGTGCATGAAGCACCCCTCCACCAACAATTAATGTTTTGACCTTATCTAAAGCGCGATATGAAAAAGCCAATTGATGCGGGACTAAAGCCACAAAATCATAGTTCGAATCATACTGTGTCAGGGCATCTTTTGTCGGTGCTACTACGTGTAGATCCCAACCAAGAACCAATGCACGGACGACCATCATTTTTCCGGCAATAAAGGATAAAGGCAAACATAAAAGAGCATTGGCCCCTGGTCCTATTTGAAAAAAATCTCCAGTGGTTTGCGCACTCAAACGCATTTTTTCTTTACTCAAGAAACATTTTTTGGGGGCGCCTGTAGTTCCAGAAGTATAGGAGACGACTAAGGGGTCATTTGATAACCAATCCGTTAAGAATTCTGCCAAATCGCGTTCGTGTTGATCGCCTTGAATTTTCATGGAATCTAAAAATTCATGAAGACTTATCAACGAATCAAAAGACAGACCGTTGAGCTTAAAACTTGGATGCCATAATGGACTATTCTGTTGATTCATTTTTGTTCTTCAACGGGCATTAATGGTCCCCCCCAATATTTTTTGGCATTTCCACCCTTCCAAATAAACGTTCTGACCAATCGGTCCAATTATATCTTCGAGCCATCAACAACAAAAAAAGCGGATAAATCACGAATACAGGCAGAACTGTATCAATGCCGGCACTTGGATCTGACACATCCTTGAGGATTGATTCTGTTTGAAAGGTGGTCCAATCCGCTGTGACTAACAAAGCACCGATAAGATTATTGCCCGCATGAAATCCTAGAGCCAACTCAAGCCCTCGATCCATAAGAGTGATTACTCCGAGAAAGAATCCGGTTCCGATATAGTAAATCATGATAATACTGCCCATTTTGTCCACCTCTGGATTAAAGGCATGCATCGCGCCAAATACAACAGAAGTAAACACCAAAGGCACCCATCGCGTTTTGGTCATAAGCCCCAGACCCTGCATAATGTAACCCCTAAAGAAATACTCTTCAAAAGAGGTTTGTAACGGAATCATAAGCGTGGCAATGAGGAACAAAACGATAAACGGACCCCAATTAAACTGGACTTCAAAAGACTCAGGATGCCAAAAATACTCCACCAAAGTCAACATCAAGGTGGTACCTCCTATGAGGGCAAAACCAAACCAAAATCGAGACCAATCGATCTTTTCTCGGGCGTTGGTCAGTGACCTAAATGATTGCTCGTGAACCTTTTTAACCCAGAGCCAAATTCCCCCTAGGCCAACAGCAAATGCAAAAAGCATCAAAAACAAGGTGAGATTGGGCGAAAGGATTTGCATTAGGGCATTAGGATCATCTCCAAGGGCGTCCAAATCCCCCCCTTGACTCAAAACCTTAGCAAAAACCGCAATAGCCAGTGGAATAGATCCTAATTGCCATATAATAAAAATGACAATGATTCCCAGCCAATAACGCCAAGAATCATGCTTGAATTTTAATGCTTGAGCTATAAACATAGTTATAAATTTAACGAATTAAATGACCAAGACTGATTTAAATCGTAGTAGAGTTTAGCATTCTGCACCTTCAGCGGCGCTGGAATATTGTTTAAATAGAGACTGCCTGTACCCAGTCCTTGTGGCATTGAAATGAGTTTAGTCGCCGTGTACTGAGCAATAGCATTTAGTCCAATATTACTCTCGAGCGCCGAAGTCACCCACCAGCCTATGACTAAATTTTCTGCCCATTGAATCCACTGGTCTGAATGGTCAAAGCCACCGATCAAACTTGGCTTTAAAATGATATAATGCGGCTTGATTTGTGACAACATTTTTTGTTTTTGTTCAGACCCCCTTAACCCAATGAGCTCTTCATCTAAAGCAATATCGAGCGGTGATTCCTGTACTAATTGGGCCATCTCATCCCACTGCTTAACAGCGATGGGCTGCTCAATAGAATGCAACTCAAGATCACTTAATCTTTTTAGTTTTTCTAAAGCCGTGTCAATTCCAAAGGCTCCATTCGCATCGACGCGAATTTCTAAATCATCAGAGCTATATTCTGCCCTAAGGCGCCGGATAAGATTCCATTCCTGATCAAAATCTTGGGCCCCTATTTTTAATTTAAGACAGCGAAAACCTTCGCTGAGTCGATCCCTAATTTGGGTGTTCATAAAGGAAAAATCTCCCATCCAGATCAAACCATTTATCGACAGTCCAGGACCAATTCCTCCATGGCTACCGCTGGTAAATTCCGATGGATATAAATGCATTGGGAGCTGAGCGTTTAGAGAATCAAATGCCGTCATCAGCCCGATACGTATTGAAGGATAAGCGTCCAAATCTTGAAGTAGAACCTCAAGACCAAGGCTTATATTTTGGCAAACCTGAGCAATTTTTTGGACGTAATCTAATTGAGGATCAGGGCTTAAACCCCAAAGGACGCCGCATTCGCCTATACCTATTTTTTCACCTTGTTTGATAACAATAAAATAGGTTTCTTTCGTGTGCATTATCCCCCTAGAGGTACCACTCGGGCGTTTAAAGTTTAAGGTATATGGAATATAACTAGCCGTCATTATCATCAAAAAATTAAGGCCATGAGCAAGGCATATAAAAAAGTACTTAAGGCCACTTTTTTTAATTCTGCATCGTAATCAGCAGGATCCGAAATTTTTTGAACACGAATTAAATGTATTCCAAGAGGAATAAATGCAAAGATAAAGGCCCAACTCCACAGTTCTTGCGCTCTGAGAAATGCATATAATAGAGCACTGACCAAAGCTCCGAGTACCAAAATATTATGATAAATTTTTGACTTTTGGAACCCCATTAGAACCGCCAAAGTGCGTTTGCCAATCAGAGCGTCTTGATCTGCATCGCGCATATTGTTTAAGTTCAAAACCGCAACACTCAGAAGACCTACAGTTATGGCTGGAAGCAATAAATAATAATCAATTTGTTTTATAAAAAGCACAGAACTTCCCAGGACGCCCAGTAAACCAAAAAACGCAAAGACAAAGACATCACCCCAACCTGAATAGCCATAAGCGCCGCCACCCACTGTATAGCGCACTGCCGCCCAGAGCGCCAATAATGTTAGGTTAAAAAATAAAAATGACAGGAGGTAATGTTGCTGACCAAAAGCCATGAACACGACAATTGTTGCTGAAAAAAAGGTCAATATTCCTGTAACCCACACAGCCCTCTTCATTTGTTTTGCCGTAATCAATCCCGAGGCAACCATACGTGCTTCCCCTGTTCTTTGGGCATCGGTTCCCTTTACCCCATCACCATAGTCATTGGCAAAATTAGACAATACTTGAAAACCAATTGTAGTGGCCATAGCCCACCAAAACAAAGAAAAGTGCCACCATGAATCTACGGCTAAAGCACAGCCCAACAGCACACCAGAGAGGGATAACGGCAAAGTCCTTAATCGAGCAGCCTTTATCCAATATTTAATATTATTCATAAAGTTGGGTTAATCGTGCAGTCTTAGCTTAATTATAAGATATGACAAACAAAAATAAGAGTAATTAAAAGGCTTTCCTAATGTTCCGTCCTCAAGAATAGACTTGTCCCATTACTTTTATCATCCCCATATTATCACCCTTGTATTCCTGTTAGAGTTGTCAAAAAACATTTATATTTAAACCACTAAAACACCAATCTATGAAACGCTATACTGATCTTGGTCTTTTGCTCCTGAGAGCCGTCTTGTCTCTACTTATGCTTACACACGGATTCCCTAAACTTATGCGCTTTGTCGAAGGTGAGTTTGTGTTGGTCGGAGACCCTGTCGGACTTGGTGGGATTGTCTCCTCAATTTTAGTTTTGGCGGGTGAAGTCGTCGCTCCAGTGCTTATTTTAATTGGGCTCAAATCACGGGCCGCCTCAGTAATTAGTGCCTTTACCATGGCAATAGCCGCCTTTGTTGTCCATGGCCATGACCCTATTGGCAAAAAAGAATTAGCCCTACTTTATATGTTTGGCTTTATCGCCATTGCATTAATGGGGCCAGGATCCTTCTCCATTGACAAAAAATAAAAGGGTACTTTAAGCCTTATTCAAAGATCGCCAATAACAGTTCTTGAAGCAAGTCTTTCGGGGTGAGCGGCACCGTACCTAACCCTTTACTTTTCATGTCTATACGGCGAATTGAGGTAATTATACCCGAGACCCGTTTCATAGGATAAAATTGGGCCGCCGTATGATATTCCTTAACAAAATATGGATTAATGCCCAATACTTTTGGTGCAATTGATTTATCGCTCAAAGAATGATACAACAGGAGTTTTGAATAAAAATTATAAAGCAGTGAAATGGTCATAATGACCGAGTGATTCTTTGGGTTATTAGCAAAATATTGCGCTATGGCGTAGGCCCGAACCTTATCTCCTGTGGCTATGGCCGATTGCAATTCGAAATGATTGTAATCCTTGCTGATGCCCACATGTTCTTCGATCAATACAGCATCGATTTCATGGCTTTGTGGAACAACTATAGCTAGTTTCTCTAGTTCCTTATTGATCTTCCCTAAATCATTCCCAAGAAAATCTGCGAGCATTTGAGCTGCTTTTGGAGCGATATGACGTCCGCGTCCCAATAACACTTTTTTAATCCAATCGGGAATTTGATTGTCGTATAGCTTGTTACTCTCAAAGACAACGCCATTTGCTTTGATGGACTTCAGTAACTTTTTTCTCGCGTCTAATTTTTTGTATTTGTAACACAACACTAAAACCGTGGTCGGTTGCGGTGCTGCCGCATAGTCCGCTAATTGCTCAATAGTTCTGGATAGATCTTGAGCTTCCTTGATGATGATGACCTGTCGCTCAGACATCATAGGGAATCGTTTAGCGTGTTCTATGATTTCTTCCACTTTGGTGTCGCGACCATAAAGGACCATTTGATTAAATCCCTTTTCTGCCTCGGTCAATAAGCGATCTTCAATATACTGACTGATGACGTCAATATAGTAAGGCTCTTCTCCCATCAGAGCATAAATCGGCGCAATTTGTCCCGCGTCAATCGATTTAATAATGGAATTTACTTGTTCTAGAGCCATTTAATTTTTACTGGATTGATTCTCGGAATATCTCACTAGAGTTTGTTTCAGGCCTACAGTATTATGAATAACTGAAAACAAAATCTTACTTTGCATTATGCTTGCACTCGATTTTCCCGCATACGGCTTTCGTTTCAAAAATAGCGAAAACAAACGGTTGATCTTTGATCCTCTTCGGAAAATATTTGTGATTTTGACCCCAGAGGAATGGGTTCGTCAGCACGTGATTCAATGGTTAATTCAAGAACACAATCAATCGCAACAACTCATGCGCTCTGAACAAAAAATTGAAGTCAATGGACTTACAAAACGCTGTGATCTTTTGTTGTATTGGCCAGATGGACGCATAAAATTAGTTGTAGAATGCAAACGGCCGGAAGTGACGATCGACCAAGAGACCTTTGATCAAATCGCACGCTACAACACAAGTCTAAATGCCGATTTTCTAATGGTTACCAATGGCCTGAGCCATTACTATTGTTCTGTCGATAATAATGGGTATCATTTCTTAAAAGAGCTCTCTTTTTGAGGTTTAACAAAAAGACGGCCTAGGGTTAAACATGAGGAAATTAAATGCATAAAAAAAGCGGCCCCTCGGGCCGCTTTTTTATTTGATTCAATCTGTTATTTGACCTCTTCAAAATCTACATCTTCAACATCGTCTGTAGCTGGAGCACCTTGAGCATCTCCTCCTGGAGCAGCGCCTGCTTGCCCTTGAGCCTCAGCTTGTGCTTTGTACATTTCTTCAGATGCTGTTTTCCAAGCCTCATTAATCTTGTCTAAAGCAGGCTGTATTGTGGCCAAATCTTTATTTTCATACGCTTTTTTAAGCTCCTCTAAGGCCGCTTGAATTGGCTGTTTTTTATCCTCGCTCAATTTATCACCAAACTCAGAAAGTTGCTTTTCGGTTTGGAAAATCATCGCGTCAGCCTCATTGATTTTGTCAACAGTTTCTTTGGCCTTTTTATCTGCCTCAGCATTGGCCTCGGCATCCGCCTTCATCTTTTGAATTTCTTCTTCAGTCAATCCAGAGGAGGCTTCGATACGAATATCTTGTGATTTTCCAGTAGCCTTATCTGTTGCACTCACTTTAATGATTCCGTTGGCATCAATATCAAAAGTCACTTCAATTTGAGGCGTTCCTCTTGGCGCTGGTGGAATACCATCCAAGTGAAAACGACCGATGGTCTTATTGTCTACCGCCATAGGACGCTCTCCTTGCAACACATGGATCTCAACACTTGGTTGATTATCTGCTGCAGTTGAGAAGACTTGACTCTTTTTGGACGGAATGGTCGTGTTGGCCTCAATTAATTTGGTCATGACACTTCCCATGGTTTCAATTCCAAGAGAGAGCGGAGTTACATCTAATAGAAGAACATCTTTTACATCTCCTGTTAAAACACCCCCCTGGATCGCTGCACCAATAGCGACTACCTCATCAGGATTTACTCCTTTATTTGGTGCTTTTCCAAAAAACTTCTCTACGGCTTGTTGCACTGCAGGAATTCTGGTTGATCCACCGACTAAGATGATCTCGTCAATATCGCTTTTGCTCAGCCCAGCCGCTTTCATCGCTTTTTCGCAAGGAGCTATGGTACGCTTTACTAAATCTTCGATGAGTTGTTCAAATTTCGCACGACTCAAAGTTTTCACCAAGTGCTTTGGGCCACTAGCTGTGGCGGTAACATAGGGCAAGTTAATTTCAGTTTGGGTCGAAGAAGACAATTCGATTTTGGCTTTTTCAGCCGCCTCTTTCAAACGCTGAAGGGCCATTGGGTCCTGACGTAAATCCATTTGCTCTTCGCTTTGGAATTCATCAGCGAGCCAATTGATGATTTTTTGATCAACATCATCCCCCCCTAAGTGGGTATCTCCATCGGTAGCCAATACTTCAAAAACACCATCGCCTAATTCAAGGATAGAAACGTCATGAGTTCCTCCACCAAAATCAAAGACAACAATTTTTTGATCGGTATTCTTTTTATCTAAACCATAGGCTAAAGCCGCCGCGGTAGGCTCGTTGATGATACGCTCTACTTTCAATCCAGCGATTTCACCGGCTTCTTTGGTCGCTTGACGCTGACTGTCATTGAAATAAGCGGGCACGGTAATTACCGCACGACTCACTTCTTGACCGATATAGTCTTCAGCTGTTTTCTTCATTTTTTGAAGAATCATCGCACTGAGTTCTTGAGGCGTATACAAACGACCATCAATATCAACACGAGGCGTGTCATTATCCCCTTGAGCTACTTTATACGCCGCTCTTTTTGCTTCTTGAGACGATTCAGAGTATTTATTTCCCATGAATCGTTTGATCGAAGAAATCGTTTTTGTTGGGTTAGTCACCGCCTGTCTTTTGGCCGGATCACCAACTTTAATTTCACCACCTTCTACAAAGGCAATGACCGAGGGGGTTGTTCTTTTACCCTCTGCATTGGGGATTACAGTAGGTTCACTACCCTCCATTACAGAGACACATGAATTGGTAGTTCCTAAGTCTATTCCAATTATTTTACTCATAATATTTATCTTAACAATTAAGGATTGCGATTTTAGTTCGCCTGTGAAAAGTCAAGTTTCATGCCATAGGCCTCCATATGACAGCCTGTCAGTAGACCAACATTAAAATTGTTAGCTTTGGCGGAATTTTGGGCTTAAGTGGCTGACAAAAAATGCAAAGAGGCCAGAAAAATTCTTTAGTTTTACACTCTGTATGAATCAAATTCTCTACTATCTTCTTTACCCAGTTTTATGGCTGTTCTCAAAGTTGCCTTTTAAGGTGCTCTACAGGATTTCTAGCTATTGCTACTACCTATTGTATTATGTGGTGGGTTACAGAAAAAAGGTCGTCCTAGCGAATCTAAAAATGGCCCTACCAGGTTTATCAGCCAAAGAATATGAAAGACTGAGCAAACTCTTTTTTCGACACATGTGTGATTTGATTGTGGAGAGCCTCAAGAGTCTTACCATTTCAGAAAAAGAATTGCGCAAGCGCTTTGTTTATGAAAATTTAGAGTATTGTGATGAATTGCATGAAAAAGGGCTCAGCACCTTTATTATGTGCGGTCATTACGCGAGTTGGGAATGGAGTTTTATGATGCCTATGCTGGTTCCTTTTCATGGGATCGGCGTTTATAAAAAATTAAAAAACCCTCATTTCGATCGGTTGGTTAGACGTATTAGAGGTCGTTTTGAAGGCGTTTTGGTCCCGAATAAAGAGATCCGTCAATATCTAAATCAGTGTAATGAAAATGGAGTAAAAACTATGACCATGATCATTTCTGATCAATCCCCAAAATCAAAATCATTTCGGCATAGTTTTGAATTCTTAGGCCACGAAACCCCATTTTTTACTGGTACGGAAGACATGGCGCGCAAAATGAATTATGCACTGATTTATCTAAAAATTGAAAAGGTGAAACGCGGGCATTACAAAGGAACCGTAGTTCCCATTAGCGAAGACGCTAATGCCGAAGCGCCCGGTACGATTACCCGAAAATTCATCAAGGCCTTGGAAGAACAAATACGGAAAGAGCCTCAATATTACCTTTGGTCACACAAGCGCTGGAAACATAATGCAGCGTTCCAAAAGCTCATGGGTTAATAAATGTAAGGCCTCTTTATCCAAGAATTTAAGATTTAAATTCCCGCCAATTCTTTTAACTCATTGACAAAACGAAGGGCTAAATCAGCAGCGCTCTGTTGATCTGTCGCTTCAGTGTATATACGGATAATCGGCTCTGTATTACTCTTGCGCAAATGGACCCAAGAATTTTCAAAATCTATTTTTACTCCATCTACGGTATTGACTGATTCACTGGCTTGATAGGTTTGCGCAATGGTTTCCATGAGTTGATCGACGTCCAATTCTGGAGTCAAAGCCACTTTATTTTTACTCATGGCATAAAATGGATAACCGGCCTTTAACGTACTGACAGCAATATCAAGATGAGCCAAATGACTTAAAAACAAGGCAATACCCACCAAACTATCCCGTCCGTAGTGCAACTCTGGGTAAATAATTCCTCCATTACCTTCACCACCAATAACCGCTGAGGTTTCTTTCATCATGGTAACTACATTGACCTCACCCACAGCACTAGCTCGGTAAAGCCCTCCTTTGGAATGCGTTACATCACGCAAGGCGCGTGAGGAGGAAAGATTAGAAACCGTATCTCCTGGCGTTTTTGAGAGCACATAGTCCGCCACAGCAACTAGGGTGTATTCTTCACCAAACATATCCCCTTTTTCATCCACTATCGCCAATCGATCAACATCGGGATCAACAACAAAACCCATATGGGCCTTGTGCTCAACCACAGCCTGCATCAAATCGGTTAAATGCTCTTTTAGTGGTTCAGGATTATGGGGAAATTGACCATTCGGCGTGCAATGAATTTCTATGGGTTCAACGCCCAGCGCTTTGAGCAGTCTTGGAACGGCAATGCCTCCCGTTGAATTGACTGCATCTACCACCACCTTAAAATTTTTGGATTTTATGGCCGGCACATCAACCAATGGCAAAGCCAATATAGCCTCAATATGCTTGTCGATATAGGTATCGTTTGGGGTGATCAGGCCGAGATCATCTACAGCACTAAATTCAAATCGCTCATTTTGTGCGAACTCAAGAATAGAAGCCCCTGCCACCGCATCTAAAAATTCTCCTTTGTGATTTAGAAGCTTCAAGGCGTTCCATTGTTTGGGATTATGACTTGCTGTAAGTATAATTCCGCCCTGGGCAGATTCCATAGTAACAGCAACCTCAACGGTTGGGGTCGTGGAAAGACCAAGATCGATTATATTTATTCCTTGCCCAATTAAGGTTTGCATCACCAAAGACTGAATCATATCGCCTGAAGGGCGCGCATCACGGCCAATAACAACTTTGTAGGGCCCACTGGGATAAACCCCTTTAAGCCACTGCCCGTAGGCCGCTGCAAATTTAACAGCATCAACAGGGGTTAAATTTTCTCCTACAGTTCCACCAATGGTTCCACGAATTCCAGAAATTGACTTAATCAGGGTCATAATTTTTGTTTATCGGTTTTATTAAGGGTGTAAAATTACGGATTATCTGAGCATTATTTTTTCCCTAATTTTAATCCGTGAATTTTTTAGCACACATATATCTCTCAGGTGAAGATCCTGAAGTACAAATCGGCAATTTTATGGCCGATGCTGTAAAAGGAAACAGTTATCGAAATTTTAATCCAAAAGTACAGTCTGGAATACTTTTACATCGTTTTATCGACAGCTATACGGACGCTCATCCCGTATTTCGTGCAAGTAAAAGTCGATTACACGGAAAACAATTTGGCCATTACTCTGGGGTGATTATGGACCTATTTTACGATCATTTTTTAGCGGCCAATTGGAGCGAATTTCACTCTAAACCCCTTGAGGATTATGCTGCAGAATTTTACCAAGTCATTTCCCAGTATAAGGAGACAACACCCGAGCGAACTCAGCACCTCATCCCATACATGATCAGTCAAAATTGGCTTTTGCAATACCAAAGTATTGAGGGATTAAACACTATTCTTGGCCAAATGAATCGCCGCACCAAAGGCCGTTCAAATATGGATCAGGCTGCAGAAGAACTCCAAAAGTATTACCATTTATTCGAGATGGAATTTTTCGATTTTTTCACAATGATTCAAAAAGAAGCCTCCGCTGAATTAAACCGTTTAACGGTTTAGCCTTTCGGCCTTAATGGGCGGAGCCACAACTTTGATGACAGGGTAAATGACCATTTTATTTTGCAGACCTTAAAAAAATTTTTCATTAGTTTCATACTCATGATACTACAGTTTTTTATACGCAATGTAACCATTGGCGCGATGATCATTCTACTAGGCGCGGGATGTCAACAAAAGACCCCCTTGTCGCCTGATATTCTTGGGGTAACAGCAGAAAATGCGATGGTGGTCTCTGCGCGCAAGGAAGCTTCCGCAATAGGATTGGCTGCAATGGCGCAAGGCGGAAATGCCTTTGACGCTATGTTTGCCACAGAATTGGCCTTAGCCGTGGTTTATCCTTATGCGGGGAACCTGGGTGGTGGCGGATTTATGGTTTATCGTCTGGCTGATGGATCAACAGGAAGTCTCGATTACCGAGAAATGGCACCTAGTGCAGCCCATCGCGATATGTTTTTAGATAGCTTGGGCAATCACGATACCGCCAAAAGTACAGTCGGGGGGCTTTCTATCGGCGTTCCTGGAACGATTAAAGGCATCTTTGCCGCCCAAAAAAAATTCGGTCTTCTCTCTGTTGAGGCCCTAATGAATCCAGTTATTGAGCTCGCCGAAAAAGGCTATGTCGTAACCCAGAAACAAAGCGAGCGATTAACCCAGTATCGCGAGATTATCAGACAAACGACCGGAACCCAAAGCCTTTATACTCAAGATATCAGTGCAGGCGACACCATTAAAAATACCGCCCTGGCCCAAACCTTAAGACGCTTGAGAGATGAAGGCCAAGAGGCCTTTTATAAGTGCGATCTGGCCGAGCACATGAGCGCTTATATTCAGACTAAAGGTGGAGTGATTCAAAGTGAGGACTTTGAGCAGTACAAAGTACATTGGAGAGACCCCATTAGTTTTCAATATGAAGATTTGACCATTACCTCCATGGGCCCTCCTTCAAGTGGTGGAATTTGCCTCGGACAAATCATGGGGATGCTCGAACCCTATTACTTTGAAAATTTAGATCATAATAACGCCCTTTACATTCAACACCTAACCGAGGCTGAGCGCAGGGCTTATGCGGATCGAAGCCATTATTTGGGCGATCCAGATTTTGTCTCAATACCCACGGAGCAGTTGCTCAGCCGCGCTTATTTAGATCAAAAAATGGCCTCCTTTAATCCTGAGCGAGCGATGGCATCAGAACACATTTCACACGGGACTTTAATCGGTCATGAAAGCGATGAGACCACCCACTACTCTATTGTAGACCCTTTTGGCAATGCTATTTCGGTGACCACCACAATTAATGGGGCCTATGGCTCAAAATTATTTGATCCTGAACTCGGATTCTTTTACAACAACGAAATGGATGACTTTAGTGCAAAACCCGGCACGCCAAATATGTTTGGTTTAGTGGGCGGTGCAGCTAACGCCATCGCTCCAAGCAAAAGGATGTTGAGCTCGATGACCCCAACTATAGTAACTAAAGAGGGACAACTCTGGCAAGTATTAGGTACCCCGGGGGGCTCTACCATCATCACCACGGTTCTGCAAATTATTCTCAATACCCATCATTTTAACATGGGCATGCAACAAGCCGTGAATCAGCCCCGTATGCACCACCAATGGTTGCCCGATCTCATCCAGTTTGAATCTGATGGGTTTGAGCAAAAATTACTTGATTCACTTGAGCAAAGAGGTTACAAAACTATTCAGAAAGAATATCAAATTATCGGTAAAGTCGACGCGATCATGCGACATTCAAATGGTGTTTTAGAAGCCGGTGCTGATCCCAGAGGCGATGACACCGCTTTGGGTTTTTAAACGCATCAACTGCATTTGTAGGTAAAATACTACATTAATTCTCCAAAACCCTTATCTTTGTTTGATTGGACTGGTGTGTCTTGTCGCAATTCACACCCGAAAATACATTAATGGCTAAACGAATTTCCATAACACGTACCTTGAACACATTGCCTTTGGCAATCAGTGGTCTCATAGCGGTATCCTTGTTTTTGGTTACGCGCCACATGCTGGATGTGGACCCGGCCATAGCCCTCACTTTAGATCGTCATGCGCCTTTGCTGATTGGGATCAGCGCTGGTCTATCTGCCTTATTGATGGTCTATCTAGCCGTTGCCGCTGTATTTCACGAAAATACAAGAATGCAAGCCATCGAAACCCTGAGTGTATTTACCCAAAAAATGCATTATTTCCGGGAGATTATTGAAATTTTATTGCGCTCTAAAATGTGGCTACCCGGTCTCAAAGAATACCTCGAGGAGGAATACGAAGGACTGACGTTTTTTCAAGTCAAAGAATTTTATAACGGCAAGTCAAAATTGCCCATTGAATTTATGGAGGAACACCATCAGTATAATGATACGGAGAACCTCTATTTAGAATTCAAATCACTGCTTATGACCCACCCATTGTAACCCGCTAAATGGAAACATGTGGTTTATCCTGAGGTCTATGACAAGGCCATCGTTCAACAATGGCTCCGTCATAAATGCGGCTCTGGACTTTGGTGTTATTTCGGTTATAAATACGGTGAATTTAAAGGGGTACTGGACTATAATGCCGTTTTTAAGCGTCATCAAGAAAAGATTATGAATTTGGCCTTATCCATTAGCAATGAGGCCTTTAAAGATTCATCGTTCAACGAGGTTTTCCTTGCAAAACTCGGTGAATACATGAATCAGGAAATAATGCCAAAACTACTTCTGTATCGCGATCAAACTCAAACCAATTTGTCAGCGCTAATGAATTATCTCTATGCCATTTTTGCGACCTTAATGGGCTTTGGGGTCCTGCTCCCAATGATTGCATTGCTTTTTCAATTGTCCTTGAGCTTTTTGGTATTTGGCATTTCAGTGACCTTAAGTGTATTGGTTTATGTAGCCCTTGGGCTCTATCCTTTCCTTTACCGCGCGGCCAATGCAAAAAAGCCCTAAATCCATTTATTCTAAAGGGGAAGCCGATATTTTTTCTCGGTTATTTGAGTACCTTTGCCCCTGATGAAAAATCATGTCAATTTTATCGAAGTCTATGGGGCTAGAGTCCATAATTTAAAGGATATAGACGTAAAAATCCCAAGAGAATCTCTAGTCGTGATTACAGGGCTCTCTGGCAGTGGAAAATCGTCTTTAGCCTTTGACACAATATATGCTGAAGGACAACGTCGTTATATTGAAACATTCTCGGCCTATGCCCGTCAATTCTTAGGTAATTTAGAGCGTCCCGATGTGGACAAAATTGAAGGGCTTTCTCCGGTTATTGCCATAGAGCAAAAGACAACAAGCAAAAGCCCGCGCTCTACAGTAGGTACCATCACTGAGATTTACGATTTTTTGCGATTGCTTTATTCGCGGGCCAGTGATGCTTATAGCTATGAGACTGGCGAACGTATGGTGCGCTATACGGATGACCAAATTCAAGAATTAATCTGCACTGACTTTAAAGACCAAAGCATCATTATTTTGGCTCCTGTGGTACGTTCACGTAAAGGGCACTATCGAGAATTATTTGAAAGTATTGCAAAACAAGGGTTTTTGAAGGTGCGCGTAGATGGTGAGATCAAAGACATCACCAAAGGCATGAAGGTTGATCGTTATAAAACTCACGATATAGAAATCGTCATTGATCGCTTAAAAATTAGTAGAGGAGAACATCAAGATCAAAGACTCAAAGGTGCCATTGAAACGGCCATGTATCACGGTGAGGGGATTTTGATGGTGTTGATTCATGGCAAAGCAGAAGAGTCTCAAACCAACAAACCGCGTTACTTTAGTCGATCATTAATGTGTCCCACCACGGGCATTTCCTACGCGACCCCAGAGCCAAATAACTTTTCATTTAACTCCCCAAAAGGTATGTGTCCTCATTGCAAAGGACTGGGTAGTCTCCACGAGGTCAATCGTCAAAAGATAATTCCTGACCCTACCCTATCTATAAAAAAGGGCGCAATCGCCCCTTATGAGAAACAAGCTAATTCTTGGATCACCAAACAACTCGAGTTGATTGCTCAACATTTTGAAGCGGACCTCAATACGCCATTTGAGGCATTGCCTGTCCCTATGCAAGAGGCGATTCTTCACGGCATTCAGACCACCTACGAGGTGACCTCCAAAACTTTAGGCATTACGCGTTCATTTAAAATTGATTTTGACGGAATAATACCGTTTATCGAAGCGACCTTCGAAAATAAAGACTCACGTCAACTTCGCCGATGGGCCAAGTCCTTTATGGATAAAAAGACCTGCATGGTTTGTCATGGCTCTCGTTTGCGTAAAGAATCTCAGTTTTTTAAAATCGACCAAAAAAGTATAGCAGAGTTAGCCGAATGGGACATCAATAATCTCATTGAGTGGATCAGATTGGTACCCCAAAAGTTAAGCCCAGCTCAGCAAGTGATCGCCCAAGAAGTCCTAAAAGAAGTAGAAACACGTCTTCAATTTTTACTAGATGTCGGACTCTCCTATTTGTGCTTGAACAGAAGTGCCAAATCCTTATCCGGCGGGGAATCACAGCGCATACGTCTGGCCACGCAAATTGGCTCTCAACTGGTTGGTGTATTGTATATTTTGGACGAACCCAGTATTGGTCTACACCAAAGGGATAACGAAAAACTAATCAAATCCCTCGAACAGCTTCGTGATCTCGGGAATTCAGTCCTTGTGGTTGAGCACGATAAAGACATGATCCTCAAGGCCGACGAACTCATCGATATTGGGCCCGCCGCTGGAAAACACGGAGGACTGATTCAGTGGCAAGGCCCCCCGCAGAATCTGGCTTCAGCCAATACCCTTACCTCAGATTACCTCAACGGTCGCAAACAAATAGAAATACCCAGCAGCAGAAGAAGGGGCAATGGAAAAACGCTTAGCCTGTTCGGAGCAAGCGGAAATAATTTACGTCAGGTCGATCTTCATCTCTCTTTAGGATGCATGATTGGCGTAACGGGTGTTTCGGGAAGTGGAAAATCGACTTTAATCAATGAAACGCTCTATCCAATTCTTAATGCACATTTTTTCAATGGTGTTAAGGAACCTCAGGCCTATGAGCGAATCGAAGGTCTTGAGCATTTAGATAAAGTCATCGACATCAATCAATCGCCAATCGGGCGAACACCCAGATCAAATCCCGCGACCTATACTGGGGTCTACTCAGAAATAAGAAATCTGTTCGCCAAAGTTCCAGAGGCACTGATTCGCGGCTATAAACCGGGACGCTTTAGCTTTAATGTCAAAGGGGGGCGTTGTGAAACCTGTCAAGGCGCAGGACTTAAGGTCATCGAAATGAATTTCCTTCCAGATGTTTATGTGGCTTGTGATGCCTGTCAAGGACATCGCTACAATCGAGAAACCCTCGAAATACGCTACAAAGGAAAATCTATTTATGATGTTCTTGAAATGACCATTGAAGAGGCTTGTGTCTTTTTTGAACATATTCCAAAAATTCATCGCACCCTCAAAACGATTGAGGATGTTGGCTTGGGATACATTACTTTAGGACAGCAATCCACCACACTCTCTGGTGGTGAGGCGCAGCGCATCAAACTCGCTACCGAATTGGCAAAAAGAGATACCGGAAATACCATTTATATTTTAGATGAGCCTACCACGGGACTTCATTTTGAAGACATTCGGGTTTTACTAAAAGTTTTGAGTAAATTAGTCAACAAAGGCAACACTATTGTGGTCATTGAACACAATTTAGACGTGATTAAAACCGTTGATTATATCATCGATTTAGGACCAGAAGGCGGTCATGGTGGCGGACAAATCATGGGTGTTGGCACCCCCGAAGATTTTGTAAAAACGACACAAAGTCATACGGCTACCTTTTTAAAGCAAGAATTACAAGACGTAAGCATTCCCTTATGAGAGCAGAAAAAGAATACAAAAACTGGAACGAAATAAAAACAAACGACTCCTGGGGCGTATTTAAGATCATGGGGGAATTTGTTGAAGGCTATGAAAAATTGGCCAAAATAGGTCCTTGTGTCAGTATTTTTGGCTCGGCGCGTACCAAAAACGACAATCCTTATTACGACCTTACTGAGCGCATAGCCAAGCGCATTACGGACATGGGATTTGGTGTTATTACCGGCGGAGGACCTGGAATTATGGAGGCCGCCAATAAAGGGGCCTTTGAAAACGGAGGCACCTCAGTGGGACTCAATATCGAACTTCCTTTTGAACAACAGAGTAACCCCTATATTAACAAACATAACAGCATTGATTTCGATTATTTCTTTGTGCGTAAAGTAATGTTTGTCAAGTATGCTCAGGGATTTGTCGTCATGCCTGGTGGATTCGGTACGCTCGATGAGCTTTTTGAGGCCATCACTTTGATACAGACCAAAAAAGTAGATAAATTCCCCATTATCTTGGTCGGTCGATCTTATTGGCAAGGGCTTTATGATTGGATTAAAAATACAATGGCACATGAACGAAACATCAGTCCTGAGGATTTGCATTTAATCGAACTCGTTGATACAGAAGATGAGGTCGTTCAAATTCTGACTAACTTTTACGATCAATTTGCCATAAGCCCTAATTTTTAAGACTCTTATGCCTGAAGGGCTTCGTCCATTTCTTATTCGTTTAATCCTCTCGCTAAGCTTTTTTTTAGGGGCTGCCCCTTTGTATTTTGCACAGCATAAGATTGCCCTAGAGGTGGTCCTGGATACTTTAAATGCTGAGCTGAGCATAAACCAAGAGATGGTTTTGGTAAATGCAACATCCAGCCCGCTCGATGAATTTTATTTTTTGGATTGGGCCAATAGTTTTTCGGACAAATCCAGTCCTCTAGGTCAACGCTTTGCAGAAAATTTTGAATCTAGTTTTCATTTTGAAAAGGACAAAGATCGCGGACGCACCACAATCGAAAATTGGACCGTCAATGATGAAATAGCCGATTATGAGCGTTCGGCGATTGATCAAATAAAATTGAAATTAGCCCAAGCCTTAATGCCCGGCGATAGTCTCAAGGCTCAGCTGCGCTACAAGGTTAAAATTCCAAAGGATAAGTACACCCGATTTGGCGTTGATAACGAAGGAAATTACCACATTAAATATTGGTGGATTACCCCTGCTGCTTTTGACCGTTCATGGATTGTATACAGTAACAAGAATCTCGATGATTTTGTAATGGCCCCAGTCCTTTTAAAAGCTAAGTTTCAATACCCCGGACACCTGGTTTTCAACACAGATTTAGATTCTATAAGTGCTGAGATTGTCCCTATTGGTGTTAAAAATTCAATTCTAACCATCCGCGCTGAATATAAGGGAAAACGTCAAGACGTAGTGCCGCTGTATTGGTTCCACAAACCTGAATTTCAGGTCTATCAAACAAAGCATTTGAGCATCATTACGGATTTTGACCTAAAAAAAAGCACCCCTGAAATAAGACAATTTCAGCTGGGTCGTATCGATGCGTTTTTATCTGAGCAGCTCGGCCCACTTCAGCACGAGCGTTTGATGATTGACACGCGCCAATACAAACTCAATCCTGTTTACGGTTTGAATCAATTGCCTGATTTTTTCAATCCATTTCCAGCAGGTTTTGACCAAGAATTAGCCTTTATAAAGCTCATAACAGATCAATATCTAAAACGCACTTTGACCATTAACCTTAGAGACCATTATTGGATTCGTGCAGGAATTCAATTGTATCTACTTCAAGAATACGTCGCGCGTCACTACCCCAATCAGAAGCTTTTGGGCAGTATTAGTCGTTGGCCCTTTGTGCGCTGGTCAAAGCTGAGCGACTTAGATTTTAATGCGCAATACCGCCTAATTTATCTCAACGGAGTACGCAACAATGTTCATCAGTCTTTAGGCACCTCAAAAGACCGATTGATTAATTTCAATGCTAAAATCAGTAATGAATATTTGGCCGGTGTTCAAATGAACCTTTTGGACCAATACCTGGGTAAAGATACCCTGAAGCAGAGATTAAAAAGGCTTTGGAGCCATGACAATCGCATTATAAATCCAAATGTGCTCGAGCGCATTTTAAGCGATGGTCAAGATGATTTATCCTGGTATTACAAGAGTTTTGTCAATGAACGCACCTCAAATGATTTTAAAATTACAGAGGTCGTGTCCCGCGAAGATTCTTTGGAGGTAACCCTGATCAATAAAGGAAAATCTTTTAGCCCTGTGCCCCTATCGCGCTATCTGAATGACACAATAAGTGGAACGATTTGGACGCCCCCATTTGAAGGACAGGTGACCGTATCCATTCCAAAATATCAAACTGAGCGGTTAGTGGTCAATCCATCAGGCACGGTCCCAGAGATCAATCAAAGAAATAACTATGCCGGTGTTGAGAAAACATACCGACGCCCGTTGCAGCTGCGCCTTATTCAAGATATCGAAGACCCTAATTATCGACAAATATTCATGCTCCCGTCAGTGGGCTATAACCTTTATGACGGTTTAAGTTTAGGGCTACGTTGGTATAATCGAACCATTCTCCCTAAACCGCTCCATTACAATTTTGAACCCCAATACGCATTGAGATCCAACTCCATGGTTGGTGGTGGGTCCGTCGTCTATAATGACTGGAATGAAACCTCAAATTTATTTCTCAAGCGCTATGGTATTGCTGGAAACTATTTTTCATATGACGCCGGTTTATTTTACAGAAGACTTTCCCCCTATGCTATTTTTGCGTTTAGAGACCAAAGCGATTTGCGTAAAAATCAAAGACAATACGTGACCCTTCGCTCAGTTCATGTCACAAGAGATAAATCTCCAGAAGCGTCGGCTCGAGAGCCCAACTACAGCGTTTATAACCTTCAGTACAACTACTCGGACAATAATCTAATTAATTATTACAGTGCTGCCTTTAATGCTCAATGGTCTTCAGCCTTCACAAAGATTTCTGCTCAATTTGAATACCGAAAATTGTTTTTGAGTAACCGACAAATCAACTTGCGCTTTTTCACCGGCCTATTTTTACGAAACGAATCCCCCAGTGATGAGAACTATTTTAGTTTTGCCTTAGATCGTCCTACCGATTATCTCTTTGATTATAATTATTACGGCCGTAGTGAAAGCAGCGGAATTTACAGTCAACAACTCATTATTGCCGAAGGTGGTCTTAAATCGAAACTTCAGCCCGGCTTCGCCAATCAATGGATCAGCACTTTTAACTCAAGTGTAAATCTTTGGCGATGGATCTATTTGTATGGCGATTTAGGTTTAGTTAAAAACAAAGGAGTAAATGCGAGAATGGTTTACGATTCTGGGATACGCACGAGTTTTGTGACTGATTTTTTTGAATTGTACTTTCCCCTTTGGTCGAATTTAGGATTTGAGCCCGAATTGGATAACTACGGTTCACGTATTCGTTTTATTGCCACCTTGGACTTGCAAACTTTGAGTAAATTATTTACCCGTAAATGGTATTGATATGAATATTTTTAACAACCTTAGACTCATACTTATTCTCTGCTTAACCTTGGGTTTGGCTCCGTATTTTCCTGAACCTCATATCTGGGGCAAAATCAGATGGATCTTAGGTGGCGCCGTGGGTATGAAGCCGATGGATTATTTTGACTTTTTATTCCATGGAGTCCCGTTCTTTTTATTGATTCGGTACCTGGTTCTTAACGGCGTAAAAAAAGTCAAAAACCAGTAATAAAGACTTTTTGCAGTCACCTACAGGATTGCAATTGACGGATAAAATGGTTATTTTCGCAAGGCCAAACAACCGAATCGACGACCCACTCTTAGTTGAGTAAAATCCCTGAACATGTCAAAAAAAGACCTTTCTTTTGAAGATTTTAAAGCCGAAGTACTGAACGACTATGCTGTTGCGGTCACCAGCCGAGAATGCAGTATACTCGGACGACGAGAGGTGTTAACCGGTAAAGCTAAATTCGGCATATTCGGCGACGGCAAGGAGGTTCCTCAATTGGCATGGGCCAAAGCATTTCAAAAAGGGGATTGGCGATCCGGTTACTACCGCGATCAAACTTTTATGATGGCCTTGGATTTGTTATCCATTGAAGATTTTTTTGCCGGACTCTATGCGCATACCTCTTTAGAGCATGAACCAATGAGCGGTGGCCGACAAATGGGCGGACACTTTGCAACCCATAGCTTAGATGATCAGGGAAATTTTAAAGCACTAAAAGACCAATACAACAGCAGTTCTGATATCTCCCCAACCGCAGGGCAAATGCCCCGACTCTTGGGTTTAGCACAAGCCTCCTCAGTATATCGATCTTTGGACAATCTTGGGCACCTGAGCAATTTATCTGATTCTGGTAATGAAGTTGCTTGGGGTTCCATAGGAAATGCCAGTACAAGTGAAGGCTTGTTTTGGGAAACTGTAAATGCAGGGGGCGTTATGCAAGTCCCTATGGTTATTAGTGTTTGGGATGATGAGTACGGTATTTCGGTCCATGCAAAATACCAAACAACAAAAGAAAATATTTCTTCAATCCTGAGCGGATTTCAGCGTAATAAAAAACTCACGGGTTATGAAATCATTAAGGTCAATGGTTGGGACTACTCCGCACTGGTTGCTGCGTACTATAAAGCAGCTGAACTTGCTCGAAATGAGCACGTTCCAGTTTTGATTCACGTTCAAGAGTTAACCCAGCCTCAAGGGCATTCAACCAGTGGGTCTCACGAACGCTACAAAGGACCCGAACGACTTCAATGGGAGCGCGAACACGATTGTAATCTCAAAATGAGACAATGGATCCTGGAGCAAAAATTTGCGACAGATGAAGAATTAATCGATCTAGAAACCGATATTAAGAAGAAAGTTCGTCAAGGTAAAAATAAGGCTTGGCAGGCCTATTTAGAACCTTATCTACAAGAGAGAGACACCCTAATTACCTTGGCCACACCTTTGGCTAAGCGCAGCACCGACGAGCAGGCCTATGTCAATCTAATCGCTAATTTAAAAAGCAATAGAGAACCATTACGACGCGATATTATTTCGACTTCACGACAAATTCAATGGCTCTTAAAACAAGACAATAGTCCCGAAAAAACAGCCTTAAACAAGTGGCATAAGCATTATATTGCTCAAGTAGATCCACTGTACAGCGAGCATCTTTATTCTGAACAACCCAATAAAGCGATCAATATAAAGGCAATCGACCCAGAGTACGATGATAATGCAGAGCTTGTCGATGGTCGTTTGGTCCTTCGTGAGAACTTTAAAGAAATTTTTCAAAACCATCCAGAGGTATTAATATTTGGTGAGGACAGCGGAAAGATTGGGGATGTGAACCAGGGGCTCGAAGGAATGCAAGAAGAGTTTGGCGAAGTACGCGTGAGCGATACAGGAATTCGCGAAGCTACGATACTCGGTCAAGGCATTGGACTGGCCATGCGTGGGCTGAGGCCTATCGCTGAAATTCAGTACCTAGATTATGTCTTGTATTGTTTGCAAACCATGAGTGATGATTTAGCCACCCTGCGCTACAGAAGTTGTGGCAAACAAAAAGCGCCCCTTATTGTGCGTACCCGCGGACATAGATTGGAAGGCATTTGGCACAGTGGCTCTCCAATGGGTGGTCTGATTCATTTACTTCGTGGAATGTATGTTTTGGTCCCGCGCAATATGACTCAGGCGGCAGGCTTTTATAACACATTACTTCAAAGTGATGAACCTGCGTTGGTAATCGAGAGTCTCAATGGTTATCGCCTCAAGGAAAAATTACCCACAAACTTAGGAACCTATCGCACACCCATTGGCGTAGTAGAAACCCTTAAATCTGGAAAAGACCTAACGGTGGTTTCCTATGGGAGTACGCTCAGAATTGTGGAAGAAGCATCGCATAATTTGGAAAAAAACACCGGAATTTCTGCCGAAGTTATCGATGTGCAATCACTATTACCTTTAGATATTAATCAAGATATTGTAAAAAGCGTCGCCCGGACAAACCGTTTGCTCATCGTTGATGAGGATGTTCCAGGTGGAGCCTCAGCTTACATTTTGGAGGAAATTCTAGTGCGCCAAAATGCCTATCAACATCTCGATAGCGCTCCTAGTGTACTTACCGCTAAAGCACATCGGCCGGCCTATGGCACCGATGGAGATTATTTTTCAAAGCCATCTTTTGAAGATATTTACGAACGCATGTATGCCATCATGCATGAGGCAAATCCGAAGCTGTACCCGAGTTTAATTTAAACCTCTCGGCCTTAAGGCAGCCACTTTTTCTCAAAATTGGGTGGGCGTTTTTCCAAAAATGCATCTCTACCTTCCTTTGCTTCATCGGTCATGTAGGCCAGTCTTGTCGCCTCTCCTGCAAATACTTGTTGGCCCACCATGCCATCATCAGTTAAATTCATCGCAAACTTGAGCATCTTAATGGAGATTGGTGATTTTTTTAGGATTTCCTGAGCCCATTCAAAAGCCGTTTGTTCGAGCTCATTATGGGGGACTACTGCGTTAACCATACCCATTTCATAAGCTTCTTGAGCAGAATAATTTCTTCCCAGGAAAAAGATTTCACGGGCTTTTTTCTGACCGACCATTTTGGCTAAATAGGCACTCCCATACCCCCCATCAAAACTGGTAACATCAGCATCAGTTTGCTTGAAAATGGCATGCTCGGCACTGGCCAAGGTCAAATCACAGGTGACATGTAAACTATGGCCTCCACCTACAGCCCAACCTGGCACAACAGCAATAACCGCTTTTGGCATAAAGCGAATCAAGCGCTGAACCTCCAGAATGTTTAATCGATGATATCCATCTTGACCAACATAGCCCTGATATCCTCGGGCACTTTGATCGCCCCCGGAGCAAAAACTATATACCCCGTCTTTAGGAGAAGGGCCTTCTGCAGAAAGCAACACCACTCCAATTTCCGTGTCCTCTTGAGCATCGTGAAACGCTTCGAGTAGTTCACTCGTTGTCTTTGGTCTAAAGGCATTACGCACCTCAGGACGATTAAACGCGATACGGGCAACGCCTTGACATTTCTTGTATGTTATGTCTTGAAATTCTTTAACTGTTTTCCAAATCGGCTGATTCATGTCTGTTTTATTTATAACATTTATTCAAATTCCAGAAGGTCCCTTGTTTTTTATTCCTGGTCGAGTAAACTAATACCTTCCGGAGCAATACTGATCTTTTTCTCCTTATACAGCGTTCCAATAGCTTTTTTAAATAATTTCTTGCTCATGCCTAATTCTTGACGAATTAAATCCGGATCAGACGCATCACTCAAAGGCAAAAACCCGCCTGCCGCTTCAAGCTCCTCAAGAATATAAGCAGCATTTGGCTCTATACTTCTATATCCCATAGGCTGTAACACGATGTCGACTTTTCCATCTTCTCGGACTTTCTTGACATAAGCCGTCAATTTGTCGCCAGAGCGAATATCTTCAAATATATCGTCGATATAAATAAGTCCTTGGTGCTTTTGGTTAATAATAACATTGGCACCTTTTTCTGTAAGATGCGTCACAAGCACCTCACATGCATCAAATTTTTCAAAGGTCATTCCCTCTTGGGTTAAGAAGCGATTGGTTTTACTCGAACCCACCAATCGATTCGTTTTTTGATCGAGATAGAGATAAACAATATACCAATGCCCTACCTTCATTGGACGAGCTTGCTCGCGAAAAGGCACAAAAAGTTGTTTAACCAAACCCCAATCCACAAAGGCCCCATGTTTATTAACATCACAGCAGCGCAAATAACCAAATGTATTTAAGGTTAAAAATGGCTCTTCAGTGGTGGCTATTGGACGCTCTTCATTGTCTAGATAGACGAAAACATCCAAAGAATCGCCAATGAGAAACTCTTCCGGTTTATAGCGATTAGGCAGCAAGACTTCTTCATCTTGTTCATTACTTAAAAAGAGCCCTGGCTCGGTCTCACGCAGTATGGTTAAAGTATTGTATTGGCCTAGATTCATAAATGAAATTTAAAATTGTGAAGCGGCAGTTCCTGTATTTACTGTTAAGGTGTCAAAATACTCATTCAACACCTGATCATTAAGTGTGCTTGGAGTAAAAACTTCCAAAATACGAGGAGAGTTACTGGGGTTGAAAAATGATTCTAGAATACTTTTTAAAGCCTTTAAATTGTGTGCATCAAAATACTCGAAGCCAAACTCACTGGCCATCAGTGATGCATTTCGGCTATGAGTCGTCTCTAAAAACGTTTCGAATGGTTTAATTTCTTTGGCTCCGGGCAGGATTCTAAAAATCCCACCACCCTGATTGTTCACGATAATTATTCTCAACGAGTTCGGCGTATACTTTTGCCAAAGGGCATTAATATCGTAGAAAAAACTTAGATCTCCAGTAACAAAAACTGTAGCTCTATTTTGGGTGTCCTCAGCACTTATGGCTGCGCCAATAGCAGTACTCATGCTTCCTTCTATGCCACTTGTCCCTCGATTACAATAAATGGCATGCGTTGGATTAGCCGCAAATAATTGCGCGTAACGAATACTGGCACTATTGGCCATTTGCAGATTTATGTGGTTGGGTAGATGTTCTAAAATGGTGTAATGAACCGAGAAATCACTAAACGGCGCGCGATCAACAAAAGATTTATGGCCGTTTAAACGGGGTGCTTTTAAACTCAGCCAAGTCATTTTAAATGGCGTAATTCCTGACTCAGCTTGAGTAGAATATTCCATCACTGTGCTGAAAAATTGATTGGCCGCTAAATTAATGTGTTCTTTGAGCGCAAAGAAGGTGTCATTTGGCCGCTCATTTCCGATATGCCAATGACACTGAATGCCCATAGCACGCAATAATTTCTTAACGCGCTTTGAGACGATCATCCCCCCTAAACTGATCAGTAAATCAGGTTTAAATTCCTGTATTCGATTCATTGGGAAATCCGTAATGACCTGATCAATACCCGATATAAATTCTGAATCATGGATATTGGCCAAAGTTTCGTTCAACACAATAATACTGGGATCACTACGCCAATATTCTACAACACCCTTAGCAATTGTATTTGGCGGTAGCGCACCGATTAGAATCATTTTTTTTGCCGCCGAATGATATTCCTGGCATAGCTTGTGCAACTCAGGCTCTTTAGTTGGCTGTTCAATTAAATCTTGGTCATTACTAAGGAGGTCAAAATCAAAATCAACAGGCTTATGCGCCACAGCGTAAAGAGGCTCGTCCATAGGGACATTAATGTGTATGGGGGCCATTAAACTCGTCGCTTTCTCAAAGACTCTTTTTAATTGATTTGAGGCTTGACTTAAATTAGATTCCTGATCTGAGAGATTGACAGAACCCAGAACATGGCTTCCAAAAATATTTTTTTGATTTATCGTTTGTCCCTCTCCTCTATCGATTAATTGCTCTGGCCGATCTGCCGAAATAACCACCAGGGGTAACTGACTGTAGTAAGCCTCGGTTATGGCTGGAAAGTAATTGACTAAGGCACTTCCTGAGGTGCACACCAAAGCGACTGGACGTCGCGATTGTTGCGCAATGCCTAAGGCAAAAAAACCTGCACTCCGCTCGTCTATAATACTATAGCACTTAAAGCCATGGTAAGCCGTAAAATCCATGACTAAGGGCGCATTACGTGAACCAGGAGAAATGACTACTGATTCAATACCAGCCGCTTGGCAATGCTGCACTACCAAATGAGATAGAATAAGACGGGAATATTCCATGGTGCACAAAGATACAAAAGCGGAACTACCTCTGCTCAATAAATGGCGCAATAACCTGCCCCATGGTCGTCATTTTTCTTTGGGTTTCGACCCATTCCTTATTTGGGTCTGAATCTTGGGTCACACCGCCCCCGACAAATAACTTAAATCGGTCGTCTAAAAATTGCATGCAGCGCAAATTGACATAAAATTCTGCCCGTTGCGCCTCAGGGCGAACAAAGCCTAAATACCCCGTGTAAAGCCCTCGGTTATAACCTTCGTTAGCCGTAATAAAATCAAGGGCTGTTTTTTTTGGAAAACCGCAAACGGCAGGAGTTGGATGCAGGCTTCGGGCTAAATCCAAAACTCTGTAAGGCGCTTTGATACTGCCGGAAATGTCGGTGCGTAAATGCTGAATAGATCCGGCTTGGTGATCACAAGGCTCCTGTTGACTTGCGCTAGCAAAAGGCTTCAGGCTAGTGAGGATCTCGCGAACGACCCAGTGGTGCTCTTCAAATTCTTTTTCAGTCCACTCTGGAAATTCTTCTCCCTCCAACCATCTTGTACCTGCTAAGGCCATGGTCGAAAATTGATCTTCCTTGGAGGAAATTAAAAGCTCGGGAGTTGCGCCACACCAAATACCGAGGTCAGGATGAACCATCAAATAGCGAAAAGTGTTTTGGTCTACATGAATTAAACGCCATATCAGATAAAGCCAATCCACCTCTGGCGCATAAACGCCTTGAACGCGAGAAAGCACAACCTTGCTCATCATTCCCTTTTGAATAGAGTCTACCGCGCGTTGGATAATTCCTTCATAAGCCAAGCGGGCCTGGTCCTGATCGGGTGCGCTCCACGAGCGGGCCAAATTAAGCGGCTGGTGCGCAAAATGTTGTTCTAAATCCTTGAGATTAACTTGCGAGCAATCAAAAGAGTCACCACTCCAGATATGCATAGGCTCCTCTGGATTAAACCCTTGTATATAAAACTTTGGGCCATTGGATAAATTTTGCAAAGTTTGTCCATGCGAAAACCAGAATTCAATTTCCTGTGCATTAGGCTTTAAAAAACATAGCATCGGCCAATGGGCCCGGATGTGATTTCGAATCGTTTCGGATAAGTGATTCACTTAATCTCTATTTAAAATCATGGTTGTGAATTTAACCACACTGACCAGTGCCCCTTGATCGTCGGTTACATGAATTTGCCAAAGCTGGGTGGTTTTCCCACGATGAAGAATCGTAGCCTTGGCCCAAACATAGCCTGAACGCACGCTTTTAACATGATTGCCTGAGAGTTCTAATCCGCGAATTTGCACCTGCTTATCCGCCATTAAAACTTGCGCCGCCGCACTCCCAACGCTTTCAGCTAATGCCAAAGTGGCCCCACCGTGCAAGACTCCATCGGGTTGATGAACTTTTGGAGTAACGGGCATTTTTGCCGTTAATGAATCCGCATCAATAGCCACGTATTCAATCTCCAAGGTCTCCATTAGGGTACCCTTGCAATAGGCGTTGATTCTTTGAAGTAACTCAGCTGTATCCATATTTTACGGGCTTAAACGAGAGTATCCAAAGATACTGATTTAAAACGCTCGGAACAATCCAATGAGGGCGCCAGAATCCCTTCAAAAATTATTCATTAATGGCCAAAAAAAACTATTTTTATGAAAAACCATACCATGACCACGCGAAGAGATTTTGTCAAAAACACAGCGCTCGCAGGCGCAGCACTTACAACATTACCTGGCTGGAGCTTAAATGGGGCTTCAACAAACTTTGAAGAAAAACTACGCGTGGGTCTGATCGGCGTGGGTTTACGCGGAACCAATCACCTGAATAATTTATTGCTGCGTACAGACTGTCTTGTTACCGCTATCTGCGATATTGATACAAGACGAATTGACATCGCCCTGGAAATGATTGCCGGGGTAGGACAAAAAAAACCTAAAGTTTTTCAAAAAAACGAAGAGGACTATAAAAATCTCTTGGATTTAAATGAGGTTGATGCGGTGATCATCTCAACCCCTTGGCTCTGGCATACCCGTATGGCTAAAGATGCCATGTGGGCCGGTAAATATACAGGGCTTGAAGTTTCTGCTGCCAATTCAATGGAAGAATGCTGGGATTTGGTTAATGTCCATGAAAAGACCGGAATTCACCTCATGATTTTAGAAAATGTATGTTACCGCCGCGATATCATGGCCGTACTCAATATGGTTCGCCAAGAGGTCTTCGGCGAACTTTTACACTTTAGATGTGGGTATCAGCACGATCTTCGTTTTGTCAAATTCAATGACGGCAAAACGGCTTATGGCCTCGGGGCTGAATTTGGCGCTAAAGGGATTTCAGAATCAGCTTGGCGAACCCAGCACAGTTTAAAACGCAATGCTGATGTTTATCCCACCCATGGTGTAGGTCCCATTGCAGTAATGAGTGATATCAATCGAGGTAATCGATTTGTACGTATGTCCTCAATGGCCACAAAAGGTGTCGGATTGCACAACTATATCCTGCGCGTAGGGGGGGCAGACCATCCAAACGCAAAACTGAAATTCGCTCAAGGCGATATCATCACCTCCATGATTGAAACGGCGCGTGGAGAAACCATCATCGTTACCCATGATTGTAATTCACCAAGGCCTTATTCACTTGGATTCAGAGTTCAAGGAAGTAAGGGACTATGGGAAGTGGATGGCAACCGCATTTATATTGAAGACCGGGCCGAGCATGCCCATAGGTGGGATAATGCCACTCCTTGGCTCGAGCAATACGACCATCCACTGTGGCAAAAGTATGGCGAACTCGCCACTGGAGCAGGACACGGCGGAATGGACTTTTTTGTTTTACAAGCCTTTGTGCGCTCCGCAATTAATAAAGTGGCGCCTCCACTTGATGCGTACGACGCTGCCGCTTGGAGCGCCATTACCCCGCTTTCAGAACAATCCATAGCCAATGGCGGAGAAGTACAAGATTTCCCTGATTTTACCCGTGGTAACTGGATTAAAAGGGCGCCAGTAGACTGGATGAAAACAGTATACGGAAAACACTAAGTATGCAGCCCTTTACCGTCCATAGTCCCGCTCGTGTCTGTTTATTTGGGGACCATCAGGATTATTTGGAGCTTCCGGTCATTGCGGGAACGATTGATCGATTTATGAATTTCGAGGTCCGCCCCACGACCGCAAGCACTTTTATTTTGGAATTATCAGACCTCGGCCAACACTTTGAAATCCCAATCGATCCCGCTCAGATCTATCCTCAAAGTGCAGAAATCGATTTTTTTCGCGCTGGATTGCGCGTTGCCGCGCGTTATGGGTACACAGCTAAACACGGATTGCGGATTCGCGTTAGCAGCGACATACCGATCAATGCGGGGGTTTCGAGTTCATCAGCATTAGTGGTGGGCTGGCTATACACCCTCGCTTTGGCCTTTGGTAATGGCGTAATGCCGTCAAAAGATCTCCTTGGGCAAATGGCTTTTGAAGCAGAAGTCTTAGAACATCAAAGTCCAGGAGGACAGATGGATCAATACACCATTGCACATGGAGGATTAGTCCACATCAAAACGGGAGCCTCGATCCAAGTAACCCCCTTATCCCTACCCGAAATGAGTTTGGTTTTGGCTGATTCGAAAATTAAAAAGCAAACACTGACCACCCTTGGCTCAGTACGCGACTATGCCACTCAAGCCATCGATCAAATGTGTCAGCGCAACCCTAACTTTTCGTTAGAGACAGCAAGAATTGAAGATTTAGATCAGGTCATCAGTCATGTTTTCCCCGAATTACGTCAATACGCAGAGGCAGCGGTTCGCAATCATGTAATCACTTTGGCCGCACTCGATGAATTAAGAAATGAAACGCCCAACCTCGCCATTCTTGGGAAACTGATGTCTGCCCACCATTATGAGTTGAGTCAGGTTTTAAATGTATCGCACCCAAAAATTGATCAATGGATTCAAATTGCACTGAGTCATGGGACATACGGAGGCAAAATAGTTGGATCGGGACACGGTGGATGTTGCGTATTTCTTGTTCCAAAAGCGAATCAAAACACCTTGTGTGAAGAATTATTAGAGGCGGGCGTACCAGCAGTCTACCCCATTAAAATCGATCAAGGATGTCATCATACATCATTTTAAAATCATTATAAAATTCAATCATGAAAGGTCGCAAACCCTCTTTAATCATTCTTGCCGCTGGGGCCTCCTCACGCATGAAAAAGTCGCTTGAGGCCTTACAATCGGAACAAAAAAATAATTCATCTTCCACAATACCTGCGTTGAGCCTGAACCCAGGACTATGTGGCCATAAAGGTCTAATCCCTCTCGATGATCAAGGACAGACGGCCATAGATTTATTGCTTGATCAAGCCCATCGGGCCGGAATCAATCGGGTCATCATGATCATTCAGCCTCCTGGAACGGCCTTTAAAAAACATTTTGAAAAAAGTAATCCTGTGATTCCAGAAAATCAAAAAGCCCTAAAAACTTTAAAGGATAAAAGAACTGAGCATAACATAACTATTGATTTCGCTTATCAAAAGATTCATGTAGGTCGCGAAAAACCCTTGGGGACCGCAGATGCTTTGCACCAATGTCTTGAACAATTTCCTGAACTACTCAATGAAGAATTTATCGTGTGTAATGCCGATAATTTGTATTCAAAAGACGCTTTTTTGGCTTTGATCAAGGCCCCTAGTGAAAACGCCTTAATCGGGTATCATCGACGGGGTTTAAACTTCCCTCTGGCCAAAATCAGAAATTTTGCCCTTTTGGTTACCAATCAACAGGGATGTATGACCCAACTCATCGAAAAGCCAGATGAAAAAATAACCCAAAGCCTAAGCGCAAAAGGACAAGACCTCAATGTCAGCATGAATCTATGGAAGTTCAAAGGGTCCGATATTTGGCCCTCCCTTGAGCAGTGTCCAATGCACCCCGAGCGATTAGAAAAAGAATTGCCTGCCGCGGTAAAACTAATGATTACCAATCATGACATAAAGCTACGGGTAATCCCAAGAAATGAGCACGTCCCAGACTTAACGCAGGCTAGTGATATCGGTGCGGTAAAGCATTTTCTCAATCAAGAACCGAAAAACTAAGCGTGATTTTGCTCTTTGATCAAATTCAAAGCAGAACCATACTTAAACCATTCTATTTGCTGCGCATTATAGGAATGATTTACCTTAATTTCTTCGGTGGTTCCGTCGACATGAGTCAATCGTAGGGTCAAAACCTGGCCTGGAGAAAAATCTGCAATATCCACTAGGCTCAATTTATCGTCTTCTTGAATTTTGTCGTAATCCGCCTCGTTATGAAAAGTCAAGGCTAACATTCCTTGCTTTTTAAGGTTTGTTTCGTGAATTCGTGCAAAGGATTTTACTAAAACAGCGGCCACCCCTAAATGACGGGGTTGCATCGCTGCATGCTCACGTGAAGAACCCTCACCGTAATTATTATCCCCTACAACCATGGTCATGATGCCTTTCTTTTTGTACACGCGTTGTGTATCCGGAACACCACCATATTCGCCGGTTAATTGATTTTTAACAAAATTGGTCTTTTCGTTAAAAGCATTTACGGCACCAATGAGTGTATTGTTTGCGATATTGTCCAAATGACCGCGATAACGGAGCCATGGCCCAGCCATTGAGATGTGATCTGTAGTACACTTGCCTTTGGCCTTGATCAATAAATTCATGTTTTGAACCGCTTCGTTGGATATCGGTGTAAATGGATCCAAGAGTTGCAAGCGATCCGAATCTGGAGCAACAGCCACAGTGACATGGCTTCCATCCTCCTCTGGAGCGATATAGCCGTTATCCTGAACTTCAAAACCTTTTGGCGGCAGTTCCCAACCTGTTGGTTCGTCTAGCATTACTTCTTGACCCTCCTCATTAATCAGAGTATCCGTTAATGGATTAAAATCCAAACGTCCCGCGATGGCAATGGCTGCCGTCAATTCAGGAGAAGCGACAAAAGCATGTGTGTTAGGATTCCCATCAGCACGTTTGGCGAAATTTCGATTGAATGAATGAACAATTGAATTCTTTGGCGCATTTTTAGGATCCTCATAACGCGCCCATTGCCCAATACATGGACCACAAGCGTTTGTGAATATCTTGGCGTCTAATTGCTCAAAAATTGATAAGAGTCCATCGCGCTCAGCCGTATACCGTACTTGTTCCGAACCTGGATTGATTCCAAATTCAGCTTTAGTTTTCAGCTTTTTATCTAAGGCTTGTTGTGCGATCGACGCCGCTCGCGACAAGTCTTCATAAGACGAGTTTGTACACGAACCGATCAAACCCCATTCGACTTTCAAGGGCCAATCATTATCTTGAGCCTTTTGCGTCATAGTTCCCACTTCTGTTGCAAGATCGGGGGTAAATGGTCCGTTGAGCTGGGGCTTTAAGGTCGATAAGTCGATATCTATGATTTGATCAAAATAGGCCTCTGGTTTGGCATAAACCTCTGGGTCAGCGGTTAAATCTTCTTTGATCGTATTGGCTAAATCGGCAACCTCATCTCGATCTGTAGCGCGTAAATAGCGCTCCATGGATTCATCATACCCAAAAGTTGAGGTCGTCGCGCCTATTTCAGCCCCCATGTTACAAATAGTTCCTTTTCCCGTGCACGATAATGATTGTGCTCCAGGACCAAAATATTCTACAATGGCTCCCGTACCGCCTTTAACGGTTAAGAGTTCAGCCACCTTTAAAATAACATCTTTTGGCGCCGTCCAGCCTGAAATTTTTCCAGTAAGTCTTACCCCGATAAGTTTTGGAAACTTAAGCTCCCATGCCATACCAGCCATAACATCTACTGCGTCTGCACCACCTACACCAATCGCCAACATACCCAATCCGCCGGCATTTACCGTGTGAGAATCTGTACCGATCATCATTCCACCTGGAAAGGCATAATTTTCTAGTACGACTTGATGGATAATTCCAGCTCCAGGAGCCCAAAAACCAATGCCGTATTTATTCGAAACCGATTCTAAAAAGTTAAATACTTCATTACTTGAATTTAAGGCCGATTGTAAATCTGATTTTGCTCCATTTTTGGCTTGAATCAAGTGATCACAATGAACCGTGGTGGGTACGGCCACCTTTTCTTTTCCGGCCTGCATGAATTGCAAAAGCGCCATCTGTGCCGTCGCGTCTTGACATGCGATGCGATCCGGAGCAAAGTCTACATAATCCTCACCGCGTTTGAATGCCGTTTCTGGCGTCCCAGACCAAAGGTGGGTATAAAGAATTTTTTCAGAAAGTGTAAGCGGTCTACCTACTACTGATCTTGCAGCTTTTACGCGTTGTGGAAAACGCTCATAAAGCGCCTTAATCATGGATAAATCAAATACCATAAGTCGTGTTTTGAAGTTCTGCAAAATTACGAAATAAAGACAGAGTTAAAAAACATTTACCCTGGTGAAGACACAAATTACTATATCCTTAAAAGACCATTAAAAACAAATGGCAAATTTTACACTTTAACAATTTAACGAGGGCAAAATTGAGGATTTAACAAAAAGAGCGTGGCGTCTATGTCGCTATAAATGTAGAGAAGAAGCAGGAAAACCTACAGTAAAGCCTGTATTAAACCATCAATATGTTTGCCTTCGGCTTCGGCTTTGTAATTTTTTAATAACCGATGACGCAATACAGGAGTCGCAACAGCCTGAACATCCTCAATATCAGGAGAATATTTTCCAGAAAGGGCCGCATGAGTTTTGGCTGCGAGAATCAAGTTTTGTGAGGCCCGAGGACCAGCACCCCAATCGATGTATTGCTTAACCAGATCCGGGGCATTTTCCGAATCTGGTCTTGTTTTAACCACTAATCTCACGGCGTAATCTATGACGTTATCTGCCACGGGCATACGGCGAATTAGCTTTTGATAACGCATTAAGGTCGGCCCATCAAAAGTTGGCTCAAGCGTGTGCTCCAAATCCGCGGTTGTAGACTTCACGATTCGTATTTCCTCATCTAATGAGGGATAGGTTAAATTAATGGCAAACATAAAACGATCTAACTGAGCCTCAGGCAAGGGATAAGTTCCCTCTTGCTCAATAGGGTTTTGTGTCGCCAAAACAAAATAAGGTTGGCTCAGTTCATGGCGCACGCCACCAATAGTTACGGCACGCTCTTGCATGGCTTCAAGCAAGGCCGCTTGAGTCTTTGGCGGGGTACGATTAATTTCGTCGGCCAAAATTATTTGGCTAAATATGGGCCCCTTAATGAATTTGAAATTGCGCTCTGAATCCAATATTTCAGAACCCAAGATATCACTAGGCATCAAATCGGGTGTAAATTGTATGCGATTAAAGGACAATCCCAGAGCCTTGGCAACTGTTTGAACCATCAGTGTTTTGGCCAGTCCAGGGACCCCAACAAGCAAAACGTGTCCTCCTGAAAAAATGGCACAAATAATTTCATCAACCACCTTATCTTGACCCACTATGACTTTCTGTACTTGGGCTTTTAGATTTTTATATTCTTGAACCAATTGGTCCATTAAGGCGACATCGGACATAATCTTTTCGTCTTACTTTTTAAGCCAGTTACTGGCAAATTCACAATCGAGATAATCTCCATTGACACTGATATAGGTGTCTTTTATTTTTTTGTTTTGCCAAGTTTCGATGGCCTTGATTTGCTTTTCTTTAAGTGCTAGCTCTTGAATTTTCTCGTAATCGGCCACAAAATCAGCGGCGTGTTCGCTCTGTCTGCTGGTCACGGTCAAAATTATAAATGATGTCTTGCCCGTATAATCGCGATCGCTAAATATTTGTGAAACTTCATTTTCCTCGAGATTATAAACTTGAGCACTCAATGTTGGATCCATTTTAGTCAAATCAAATTTTGTGTCTAAGGATACTGGATTGATGAGTTGGCCCCCATTATTTCTTGTCTCTGTTTCGTCAGAAAATTTACGTGCCGCATCCGCAAAGGACAGACGTCCCTGGGTGATTTCGGTACGTATGGAATCAATCTTTGAACGAGCGCGTGTCACAGACTCTGAGGTCACCTCAGGAAACAATATAATATGACGAACATCTATTTCTTGACCACGAACTTTATCCACAGTAACGATGTGATAGCCAAACTCTGTCTCAAAAGGCTCGCTTACATCTCCTTCTTGGAGCGAAAAAGCAACATCTTTAAATTCTTTGGCAAAGGGTGAATTTTTTCTGATTCCTGGAATGAGTCCTCCTTTAGAGGCCGAACCATCTTTTGAATACAAGACGGCCTTAGTGGCAAAACTTGAACCATTTTCTACGATATCTCGTCTGAATTCGTTGAGCCTATCGATAACATCCTGTTTCGCTTTTTCTGTAATGACTGGTTCTACAATGATTTGTGCTACCTCCACCTCAGCACTGAATACTGGACGCTGATCTTCTGGGATATCAAAATAAAACTGACGCACTTCTTCAGGGGTAACCTCAACATTTTCAACGACCTTCTGTTGCATCTGTCCCGCGAGATAAATCACCTTATTCGTTTCAAAAAGCTCCTGACGCAATTCCTCAATACTTGATTTTTTATAAAATTCGGCCACTTTGGCTTCATCTCCACCAAATTGATCCGTAATGTATGCGATCTGCTGTTCAATACGGGCGGTAATTTCATCATCTGAAACAACCAAACTATCCACTTTGGCATGGTGGGCATAGAGTTTATCCTCCATCAATTTCCCCAGCAGTTGACAACGCGTGATGTCCTTAATGGACACCCCTTGCTGCTGCATTTCAAGGTAACTTTTGTCGATATCACTATCTAACACAACATACTCTCCCACTACGGCTGAAACCCCTTCTGCTTTGAATCGCGTGAATGTTTTTTCGGGCTGCACACTGTCTTGGAGCACTAAAACGGGCTCTTGTATTACATTGGTACTATCAATGACTATTTCTTGAGCGGTTACTGCTCCAAACATCAATAACGTCCCTATGCAAAGGACCTTAATCTTGGCCATAAATTTCAAATGTTTTATTTCTGATCGCATCTTTAGTGATGTCTTTCTCTAATTTCAAGGTAAGCTCCTGCTTCCGGCGATTTAATATAATCTGTCGAATCGTTGGGGCCACATATGACAAGGGCGCCACGTCATTGCGATTTAACAAAGCCTCAATTTTCAGTAAATATAACCCTAATGAGTCTTGAAACTGGTTAATTTTTACATTTTTTAACGCCTCAAGACTTTTCCCTTTCAGTGGTGGAATTTGCTCGACAAGTCTTTCTTGACGAACCCAAAGGGAGTCATTCAGGTTTACGGATTTAAATTGGAGTTTCCACTCCTCTAACAGTTCGCGATCGATGGAATCGAATCGCTTTAAAGCCTCTTTTACCTCAGCTTTGGCTAAATATTGCTCGTCTAAGTGAATAAAACGACAACGCACCAAGGCTTCATTAAGTTTAAAATTCTCTCGATTGAGCTCGTAATAATTTTGCATCTCTTCTGGACTTATTACCGAGTCGAGCTGAGCGGTAACAATTTTTCCTTTATAAGATTCGGTGAACAAATCTGTTCGGTATTGCTGAATAAGTTCTTCCAAATCAGCTTGTAAGTCCAAACTGAGGTTAATCTTGGCTTGATCAATGAGCAGTTGCTGGGTCGCCCATTTATTGATCTGGTTTTGAATAATTAATGCACTGTCTTGGTGAGAACTATTGCCCCCAAGTAAATCGCGAATATCTTCCAAGTATAAATAGGATTGATTGACTCTAGCCAAAGGCCTTTTTTGACTTTCCTCAGGCGCAAAATATTGGCATGCTGAAAAACCGAAAAGCAGTATGACTATGCCTAGCGTTCGCCTCATCATTTGGCCTTTAGGGCACGCTTTAATTTACGCAGTGCTTTCTTGTTAATTTTGGCAGGATATTTAGCGGCTAGTTCATCATTCCATATCGATTCTAACTGACTTTGATAATCGCTTAGCACAGCACCCTCTACTTCATCGTAATTTTTTACTCCAGCCGGAAGAAGTTCTTCGGCCAGAATAACGGTAAATTGCATCGGCGACTGATAAACTTCTGAGAGACCTGACTTTAAAATGTAGGTAGCAGGAAGTTTGGGCGATCCCTCTTCAAACACCCCTTCTGAAATAACAACCTTTAAGGCTCCGCCTTGATTGAGCTGAGATTTCACATCGCTCGGCGCTTTACCGCGACGCAATAGCTCTAAGACCTCGTCCATATCCTCTTCAGATGTGGTTTGAATGACCGCACCTTTAACCCGATTTTTCCAGAGATATTGGCTTTTGTGCGCCTCATAATAATTACGCAGTCCTAAAGAATCAGATTTGGCCTTAGCCCAAATGTTTTTCTCCATGACATCAAATATTAAAAGCCCATCACGGTATTCGTCAATTATGGCGGCATAATCCGAATTAACCTGTTCTAAATTTTGCTTAAAATAATCCTTGACTTTTTCTGTTTCAAATTCTTCGTAAACCATTTCAAGGAAGGTGGCAATTTGCTTAAATGGGCGAACTTTTGTTTGACGCAATTCTAAGTAAGTACCAAAATCATTGTAGAAGTAGGTTTTCTTACCTATGGTAAAAAGGAGTCTATTTTCTTTGTTTTCAAAAGGCACAAAACGCCATTTACGATCAAAAACACTATCGTTAAGTATCGCCATAAATGAAGATTTGTATGGATAGGCCTGAAACCCTAACTCTTCTTTAATTTTTTGACACACAGCAGTTGTTACGATTTTTGCACGATCACCCAGCTTAACCATTTTGGTAAGACGCTCCTGTTCCTCTTCAAAACTTAGCGATTTACCTATATCCTCAAGACGTATGATATGCCAGCCAAATCGCGATTGAATTGGGTCCGAAATTTGCCCTTTTTGTGTTAAGGCAAAAGCTGCATCCTCAAATGGCGGGGCTTTAAGATCTCCTTTGGTAAACGGGCGCATTAAGCCTCCGTTAATTCCCGTATTCTTGTCATCTGAGTATTGCTTGGCCAAATCCTCGAAAGGCACACCCTGTTCGAGTAATCCTGAAATTTCCAAAATACGGTCTTTTGCCGTATCCAAAGAATCAAATCGAGTACCGATCATAATATGAGAAACCGTCCTTTTAGGTAATACAGGGCGACGGTCTTCTAATTTTACAATATGATAACCAAATTGAGTACGCACCAAATCAGAGATCTCGCCAACCTTGAGGTTATACGCAACACTTTCGTAAGGATAAACCATTTCAAAAACAGTAAAATAATCCAGTGAACCACGACTTTCATCTGCCTTGGGTTCTTCTGAAAACTTTGCGGCAATATCACTGAAATTTTCCGGGGTCTTTAAAACCATTTGACGTAACTCTTTGGCTTTATTATAGGCCACTAAAGTGTCTTGAGGGGGAGCATCCCAGTTACACATAATTAAAATATGTGAGGTCTTCAGGGATTCTTTACTGCGCTTGTAGGCTTGTTCTACCATTTGTGCCGTAACATTATCCTCATAGACATAATTACGAGACAATTGTTCCTGATATTTGGCGAAATCGGTCAGATAAGATTGTCTTTTATCCAAACCTTGTGCCTTTGCCGCTTCTACTTTTCTCTTGTATTGAATAAATAAGTCCAAGTACTCATCGAGGGATCGTTCTTCTTGCTGTTTAACCAGATCTAAGTTTTTAAAATAGACTTGTTTAAATTCACCGACGGTAAAATCACGATTATTCAGAGTCACTAACGTGCTTTTATCATCTTGTGCCCTTGTAGCAGTAGTGAATACGCTCAAAAAAGCAAAAATTAGTACACTGTATTTCATAACATTTTCATTTTTTAGAAGTGGGACAAAATTAAGAATTCTAGCGGTTAATTCAAGGTCTTTAGACCAGGATTTCAAAGGGGTATAAATCGTTTATCACGGACATAAATCTTATATTTGTTCGATCCAAAAAGCATATATGTCTTTGTCCAATCAACCTCAAGAAAACACTCCAGTAGCCATGCTCTGGGATTTCTTTGGTCCGAACAGAGTGCAGACTGCAGAGCACCATCTCATTCACCTGGATGAATTTGCCACCTTGAAGCAGTTAACGCCTATCGCGCTAGAAGTATTGCAACAAGAGGAGCGCTCTGTAGTTAGTTTTGTTTTAACTTGGTTTTTGGTCCAAGAGCTTAGGCCAATACTCAAACCCCATAGAGGTCAAATTTGGACAAAATCAGCGCAAGAATAGTCGCTTTAATTTTCAATTTTTTATTTAATTACATAAACCTTCAATCATGAAACATCTTTTACTTAGTCTTCTATTTGTTTTCTCAGCGGTAAGCGCACAAGAAAGTAAGGTGGGCACCATTGATATCGATTATATATTAAGTTTAATGCCCGAGCTTTCTGAAGTTCAGGAGCAAGTCAAGGCCTATCAAACCGAACTCAGTGATGGTTATTCGGAAAAACTCGCTCAATATGAAAAGGCCTTGAAAGATTATCGAGATAATGAATCTTTGTTAACTCTAATGCAGAAGAAATCAAAAGAGGATTCTCTAGTGGTAATGCAAAATGAACTGGGGCAATATCAGCAAAATGGGAATCAACTCTTGGCTTTAAGACAGGAAGATTTTATGCAGCCTCTTTACAACAAGGTGGGGCAATCCCTAGAGCGCGTGGCAGAAGCAGGAGGGTATACTCAAGTCTTGTTGCGGGATAATAATGTTGTGTATATAGACAATCGCTTTGACCTGACTCTAGCCGTATTAAAAGAATTAGGCATAGAGGTTCCCAAAGAACAAGAGTAGGCTTTGAACCCGGACTCGGTTCCGCAAAAGCCAACTTGAGATAAATCTTAGTCCATCCATTCGCTAAGAAACGGCTCTAGCGCGAGTAATTTGGCGCTTCTTTGGTTATGGCTACATCGTGGGGGTGACTTTCGTGAATCCCCGATGAGGTTATTTTAATAAAACGCCCTGTTTCTTTGAGCGTTGGCACATCTTTAGCGCCGCAATAGCCCATACCTGCACGCAAACCTCCGATAAATTGGGTCATACTTTCAACCAGGTCCCCTTTGTAGGGCACACGGCCCACGATACCCTCTGGAACAAGCTTTTTGATATCGTCTTCCACATCCTGGAAGTAACGATCTTTAGAACCGTGCTTCATCGCTTCAACACTTCCCATTCCTCGGTAAGTCTTGAATTTTCTACCTTCAAAAATTACAGTTTCACCCGGTGATTCTTTAGTGCCGGCGAGCAAAGACCCAAGCATAACACAATCAGCACCTGCCGCAATGGCTTTTGGAATATCTCCTGTGTAGCGAATACCTCCGTCAGCGATAACAGGCACACCAGTGCCTTTGATCGCGGCAGCGACTTCAAGAACTGCAGAAAACTGAGGGAATCCGACTCCAGCAACCACACGAGTAGTACATATGGACCCTGGGCCGATTCCGACCTTTACCGCATCTGCACCAGCATCCACAAGGTATTGCGCCGCTTCTGCCGTGGCAATATTACCGACAACCACATCAAGTTCAGGAAACTTAGTCTTTACCGCTTTTAACACCTCAACAACTCCTTTAGTATGGCCGTGCGCGGTATCAATGATGACCGCATCAACTTGAGCCTGAACCAAAGCAGAGGCGCGTTCAACTGCATCAGCAGTGACCCCCAAAGCCGCTGCGACGCGCAAACGACCAAAACTATCTTTATTGGCCGTAGGTTTTAAGGTGAGTTTTGTAATGTCTCTAAAGGTGATAAGGCCCAACAAAGTCTGGTCTTCAGATACCACAGGAAGTTTCTCAATTTTGTTTTCTTGTAAAATGATTTCAGCATCTGCCAAACTGGTCCCCTTTGCTGCAGTGACAAGGGGTTGTGGTGTCATGACTTGAGACAGTGGTCTGTCGTAGTTTTTTTCAAATCGCAAGTCACGATTGGTAACGATACCGATTAATTTACCCTGATCATCGACAATCGGGATGCCACCAATACTGTAATCGCGCATTGTATTCTGTGCGTCCTTAACGGTATGATTTGCACTCAAGGTCACCGGATCTTGAATCATTCCTGATTCGGCCCGTTTTACCTTGCGCACTTCTGCCGCCTGTTTTTCGATGCTCATGTTTTTATGAAGGACACCAATTCCACCCTCACGAGCGATGGCAATAGCCATGGCACTTTCGGTCACGGTATCCATAGCCGCAGAGACTATTGGAACATTGAGCGTGATGTTGCGTGAAAATTTTGTTGCGATAGAAACTTCGCGAGGGAGAACTTCTGAATAAGCGGGAACCAATAGAACGTCATCATAGGTTAACCCTTCTCCTAGAATTTTGTTTTCGTGTGCCTTCATTGCAATTAATTTAACACCGACCAAACGGCGATTTTATTTAATTGCATGCAAAGATACAACTAAACTCAAGATTATTTCGAAATGATTTTATTAATTCAATGCGCTTCAACGGGCCCAGAGGCCTCCTCCAAGCGATAAGACAAACGCGCCATTTGTGCCCAATCGATCAAATTTTGGCGCTGCTTATCAGTTAAATTACCGTGAACCCAGGTATATGAGGGCAAGGGCATTTCAGCCTCTTCAACCTCTTCGATAAGTTCCTCTAATTTGTGATCCTTTCGTTTAGTGGAATATTCAGACCATTGCGCAACATTAAAATGCTTTTTGCCATCCGCGACGTGCTCTGCTAACCAAAAGTTTACTGGGGCAATGGAACTATACCATGGGTACTGCGTTTGATTGCTATGGCAATCATAGCAATTGGCTTTAAATAGGGCAGATAATTCTGGACTTACTTGGGTTTCTTGCTCAAAAGCAAGGACGGATTCATAACCCCCATTATTCAATTCAACGGGGACAAATTGAATCACCAAAAGCGCAATGAGTCCCAACATACCTAATGGACGCAACAGTTTAGTTAATTTTTTCATGCTTTAAATATTCGATTATTGATTGTCTTATGTCCGCAGCAACCTCTTCTTCATTAGGAAATATAATTGCACGCACGCCAGGATTGTCTTGAGTTAAAAATGGGATATCATAGCCCTGCATTAAAAATTCACTGGTCGCAATCCAATAAAGCTGATCCGACTCAATGGTTTTGCTCCCAATGTTCCAAAGATTATCTTTCCCTTGCTCGAGTCCATAGCGCTGTAAATATGCCCCATCGCCTTTTTGCTCTTCCCCGTAGCTCAAAATTTCTGAAAGTAATGCGCCCGTCATTTGTACTTTAAGCACGCCATCACCAAAAGGCAGTACCCGGAAAAAATCGAGTGGGGTAATACCACCTTCTAGAAAATCATCCAGTCGAATAGACCCCCCATTGACAATCGCTCCTTCAAGAGGTGGATCAAATGCATGAGCCATAGCATTGGTGATAATTTCTCCAAGGTTAGTCTGAATAGAACGACTTTGAGTATCCCGACCATCCCAAGGCTCATTTGTATAATGCACCACACCATAAGGCGTATCACTGACTTGGCGCACAGCATTAAACAAAACCTCATCCCACCGCTCCACTATGGCCGCGACCTGAGAATTTTCTGGGGTGTGATCATTAATGGAAACTAACTTAGAATCAATAGCTAAAACCTTACTATTAAAATCATAAGTCAATTCATGAATATAAATGTTTTTAGCATTGGCGTCGGACTTGGTGATTCGCGTATGCCCTTCTTGAACAAACATATTGTTGTGTTCATGCCCCCCCATGATCAAATCAATGTCTTGATTGCTTTTGGCAATTTCCTGATCCATCTCTACATCGACATGGGTAAGACCTACGATGACCTCTGCGCCCAATTGCTTGAGGGAATCAACCCCGTATTGGGCTTGTTGAAACATGTCCGCATAAAACACATAAGGTGTGGGATTACTCGGAATAGTCACGCCAAAAAATCCAATATCAAGGGTCTGACCATTATCATTGGGAACAGAAAGTAATTTGATTTCAGGAATGACCTCTTGCTTATGCGCTGAGGATTCTAACGCATTCGCATCAAATTCATTCTCCTGAGTAGCGAATTTGGAAAATGGGATGATGCCATTTTCAGTGTTGTGATAACAATTGGTATTGACCCAATCAAAAGCCGACTCATCCAATCTCTTTTGAAAATCAGGGTAAGACAAATCAAACTCGTGATTTCCAAAAGTAGCCATTGTAAAATTCATCGCATTCATCACCTCAATCATTTGGCGTCCTTTTATCCGCTCACCTTCGTATTTTAAATTTCCTAAAAGTGAAGGATTGAGAAAGTCCCCAGACATAAATAAGTAGGTGTTTGGGTTTATCGCTTTGAGTGAATCCACAATATGGGCCACTCGAGCCATACCTCCGTATAGCCCCCCACCCAATGGAGCTATCTCGTAGACATCGTTGAGCTGAACAAAATATACTTTGGTCCTTTGATCAGAACATCCTAAAAGCGTTAAAAGTACCGCGAAGAAGCAGAAATTTTTCATTAGTGGTAGTTTAAAAATATATCGGAAGCTTTATTGAAGGCGCTCTCAAATCGGGTCAGGTGAACACCGTGGTCAATTTTTTGCTGCGCGCAATAACTCAATAATTTTTCTGTGGGCATATTGCCCGTTAATTCGTCTTTTGCCATTGGGCAACCACCAAAACCTTGAATCGCTCCATCAAATCGGCGACATCCTGCACGATAAGCCGCATCAACCTTTTCACGCCATGAGTGCGGTGCGGTATGTAGATGAGCCCCAAATTCAACTTCCGGAAATTGCGGTATGACGCCGTTAAATAGCTCTGAAATAACTTCTGGGCTTGCCGCTCCTACAGTGTCGCTCAAAGAAATAATTTTGCACCCCATACCCACCAAAGTTTCGGTCCATTGTGCCACAATTTCAGGGCTCCATGGGTCTCCATAAGGATTGCCAAATCCCATGGACAGGTAAGTCACGACTTTCACTCCATGTTCATTAGCTAAAGATAAAATATCGGATAATACGATCATCGATTCCTCAATAGTTTTATGCGTATTACGCATTTGAAAGTTTTCTGAAATCGAAAAAGGATAGCCAATAAACTCAATTGCTTCAAAGCCCAAAGCGGATTCGGCGCCGCGGAGATTGGCTACAATGGCCAGTAATTTAGTTTTGATCTCACTGAGGTCTAAATCATTTAAAACTTGTGCGGTATCAGCCATTTGAGGAATGGCGCGAGGAGAGACAAAACTTCCGAAATCAAGCGTATCAAAACCACAGCCTAAAAGGGCCTGAAGATAACGCACCTTAAGCTCAGTGGGGATAAATGAATTAATGCCTTGCATGGCATCACGGGGACACTCGATTATTTTGACCGAAGACATGTTTAAAGATACAAAATAGCCCTGCGATACATTTAGATTTTAACAGGAAAAACACCCGCTAAGGCCACAAGACATAAATTCCTAATAAGGCAAAAATACTCGCCTGAATAATCTTGAATGTTTTAGGGTGATGGGCCAACCAATGACGTAAAATAGAAAAACGCTCAGCGAATAAGGCGATAAGACCAAGGACTAGCGCAGAGACAACGATAAAAATGCCCCCTAAAACAAAAAACTGAATCGATTTTGACAGCATTTCATCCCAAAGAAATGCCGGAAATAATGAGATAAAAAATAAAAAGACCTTGGGATTTGACGCATTGAGGATCACCCCTTTTCGATACCACCAACTCATAGTCTGTCGTTGCATCACCCCTTGTTCAGACCCAATAGAAGAACGTGCTATGGTCCATGTTAAATAAAGTAAATAACCGCCACCGCAAACTTTAATTATCGTAATGAGCTCAGGCCACTGTTCTACAACAGCTACAAAGCCAAATGCTAAAAGACTGGTGTGCAAAACGCATCCACTGAGTAGACCTAAAGTGATCATCCACCCCGTGCGTGCTCCGTATGCAATCGATTGAGTCGCGACAAACATATTGTCCGGACCTGGAGTAATGGCCAAAATGAAACACGCCAAGGCAAAGGTCAGCAACATGATCCTTTTATTTTTGGTTCAAAATTGCTTGATTAATTTTTTTAATCAAGCCTGGCCCTTCATATACAAAACCTGTGTATAATTGAACTAATGATGCTCCTGCCTTTAATTTATCAAGTGCATCTTGTGCCGAGTGAATCCCTCCTACACCGATTATCGGAAACGCGCCTGAACTCTTTTTATGGAGGTAAGCAATAACTTCTGTCGCACGATTTGTCAATGGTTTTCCGCTCAATCCTCCAGTCTCGGACTTGTTTGCGTGACTCAGACCTTCACGACTCAAGGTGGTGTTCGTGGCAATGACTCCTGCGATTTTCGTTTCCGCGACAATATCGATAATATCATCGAGTTGTCCTTGAGTTAAATCAGGTGCGATTTTAAGCAAAATAGGTTTTGCCTTTGCTTTAGTGTTGTTATGCTTTTGAAGCGTGTTTAATAAGTGAGTCAAAGGTTCTTTTTCCTGTAGATCTCTCAGGTTAGGGGTATTTGGAGAACTAACATTGACCACAAAATAGTCGACAACATCATATAACGCGTCGAAGCAAAACATATAATCGGCCACAGCCTGATCGTTTGGCGTGATTTTGTTCTTACCTATATTTCCGCCGATCAGGACCCGGCCCTTATTGGCCTTAAGGCGCTCCACGGCATGAGCAACCCCCTTATTATTGAAGCCCATTCTATTGATCACCCCTTTATCTGTAGGCAATCGGAATAAGCGTTTTTTTGGATTTCCTTCTTGTGGTTTTGGGGTCACAGTCCCGATTTCTATAAATCCAAAACCAAAATTAGACAGCTCCTGGTAAGCCATTGCATCTTTATCAAAGCCGGCGGCTAATCCTACAGGGTTCGGAAATGTAAGCCCAAAAACTTCACGCGAAAGACTTGGGTAATGGACTTGAAAAAGCCGCTTTATTAAGCATCCTAAACCCAAAATATGAACCAGCTTAATCAATCTAAAACTCGTGTGATGAATTTTTTCTGGATCAAAAAGAAAGAAAAGAGGACGGATAAGGCGTTGATACATAGTCAAAGTTTCACCACAAAATTAGCATTAAAAGCACTAATTTTATAAGCGATTTATCATTATTTAGCAACAACTGCGTTGCACTTATTTACAAAAATATTATTCATGATAGCCAAACAGCACATTATCGATCGATTTGTTCGCTATGTCACTGTCGATACAGAAAGTGACCCAAATTCTCAAACTACACCAAGTTCTAAAAACCAATGGGATTTGGCCAATGCCTTGGCTCAAGAATTAAAAGATATTGGCATGTCTGAGGTCCACATTGACGAGCTTGCCTACATTATGGCGACTTTACCCAGCAATGTGGACCATCAAGTGCCCACCATTGGCTTTATATCGCATTTTGACACTTCTCCAGATTTCACCGGAGCCAACGTAAAGCCTCGCGTGATCGAAAACTACGATGGAAAAGACATTGTTTTGAATAAAGAACAAAACATTGTGCTTTCTCCAAAAGATTTTGATGATTTATTGCTCTATATAGGCAATACGCTTATTGTGACGGATGGGACTACCCTTTTGGGTGCTGATGATAAGGCAGGAATTACCGAAATTATCTCAGCCATGGAATACCTGATTAATCATCCTGAAATAAAGCATGGTACGATTAAAGTCGGCTTCACCCCAGATGAAGAAATCGGTCGCGGAGCCCATAAATTTGATGTAGCCAAATTCGGTGCAGACTGGGCTTATACCATGGATGGCAGTCAAATCGGAGAATTAGAATTTGAAAACTTCAATGCCGCTGGAGCGACCGTAACCATTAACGGTAAAATGGTACATCCAGGTTATGCCAAAGGAAAAATGGTCAACAGCATGTACCTTGCGCAGCAATTCATTCAGGCACTTCCTGCAGAAGAAACGCCAGAAAAAACAGAGGGCCGAGACGGATTTTATCACCTGCATCACTTCGCAGGTGATGTGGAGCTAACGCAGCTTCATTATATCATACGCGATCACGACCGGGACCGTTTTGAAGAACGCAAAGCCTTGATGCATCAAATCGCAGAAGATATAAACAAGGATCTTGGGATCGAGCGCGTGGCTGTGGAGATCAAAGACCAGTATTTCAATATGCGTGAAAAAATTGAGCCGATGATGCACATCGTGGACCTTGCCCAAGAGGCTTTGGAAAAAGCAGGAATCACTCCGATCATCAAACCGATACGCGGCGGGACGGATGGCTCTCAACTTTCATTTATGGGCTTGCCTTGTCCCAATATTTTTGCGGGCGGACACAATTTTCATGGCCGATTCGAATATGTTCCTGTAGAAAGTATGATAAAAGCAACAGAGGTTATTGTGAATATCGTCACATTGGCCGCTGCAGAAAAAGCATGAATTTAGTTACCTCGGCCTTGTAAATAAAAAAAGCCTCCCGTTGGGAGGCTTTTTTTTATATAAGTGTAATCAACTATTTAGATTGGAGCTTTTGACTCAGTTCCATGGAGATTGAGGCACGCTCGAATTTCATTTTACCAGCACCCGATTCTAGAATACAGGTTTGCTCATCGGTAAGTTCGAGGACTTTTGCATGAAGACCACTTTTGGTGACGACCTTATCCCCTTTCTTTAATTCAGCAGCAAACTTTTTTTCTTGCTTCGCACGCTTCATTTGTGGACGTATCATAAAGAAATACACCACCAAAAACATTAAAATGAGCGGCATAAAGCCTGAAATACTCTCCATAATTATAGTTTGTTATTTATACCTTATTGTACTTTGATCGGCGAACCTTCCACAGCACCATCTTTAGGCGTTACGAAAGCTTTGATGCTGATCATTTCCTTACCTTTTTGAGTGTTAGCGGTAATGGTCACAGTTTTACTGACTTGGTTTTTACCACTTCCATTAAATTTCACTAACATCTCACCAGATTCTCCTGGAGCGATTGGTGTT
>Ga0181557_1000106_pt1 | contig 100990 bp, 93 predicted proteins | sample 011ome_23_FD_148632 | JGI IMG/M metagenome (GOLD analysis project Ga0181557, IMG submission 148632) | Coastal salt marsh microbial communities from the Groves Creek Marsh, Skidaway Island, Georgia - 011506CT metaG (spades assembly) | ecosystem: Environmental > Aquatic > Marine > Intertidal zone... | reverse complement strand
CTGGCCCGTAGGGGCGCTTTTCCATGTATTTTGCAGCCTTCGGAGTCAGCGCGATTCCGAGCGAGCGCGATAGGCGCGTCTTACTGCGTGTTCTTGATGTCTTAGACAAAAAGGTACCTCTCAAATAGCTTGTTTTTGGATTTTGCTCTAATTCCAGCCGCTGAATCCGAGCAACCCAAGAATCTTAGCAGTCAGGAAACTACTTGTCACTAGGACCGAGAATCTTCCTGATCTGCTCTATACGCTCACCGAGGGTCTTTTCAAAGCCGTGATTACTTGCAGAGTAGTAGCTCGGCGCATCTGAATAGTGTTGATTGATTATTCCTGCATCGGAATCATGGGGGTACCTGTAACCCGTAGCACCAGTGGAACGTAGCGATGGCGGCACTACCGGGGTGAAGCCATTCTTGACGTCCGCGATGGCCGCATCGATGGCGGCATAGGCCCGGTTCGATTTCGGAGCGAGTGCCAAATAGATAGTGGTTTGGGCTAAGGGAATCCTCCCCTCTGGCATTCCAATCTTTTCAACAACTGAGGCGCATGCCTCTGCGACTACCATCGCATGGGGGTCTGCCAATCCGATGTCTTCGCTGGCCAGGATCATCAGCCTGCGTGCGATGAACCTTGGGTCCTCTCCCCCAACAACCATCCTGGCCAGGTAGTGCAGCGCGCTGTCGGCGTCTGAACCACGAACGCTCTTAATGAACGCTGAGATCGTGTCGTAGTGCTGGTCGCCATCTGGGTCATAGGCCAGAGTCAGCGAGGCTGTTTCTTTTACACCATCGACAGCTATTTGCTTCTCGCCTCGGTTGCCAGCCGCCTCCAAAATCGCAAGAGCACGCCTTGCATCTCCCTGAGAGATCGTTGCGATGTAGTCGATGGCCTCTTGCGTAATCTCCAGCTCTCTAAACTCAGGCTCCTTTGATGCCCTTTCGAGAATTACTCGTATGTCGTCCTTGTCGTGCGGTTCTAAGGCGATAACAAGAGATCTAGAAATAAGTGGCTTTATAACGCTGAAGCTGGGGTTTTCTGTGGTGGCCGCTATCAGGGTGATTACTCCGGACTCAACTGCACCTAGGAGTGAATCCTGCTGCGCCTTCGAGAACCTATGTATCTCATCGAGGAAAAGAACGGTGGGTTTTTCGAAGCTGTCCCTGAGTGCCTTGGCCTCGTTTATGACGTCTCTAACCTGCGAGACAGAGCTATCTACTGCACTCAACTCCACATACTTCGACGAGCCGGCGTGAGAGATCATTCTGGCGAGAGTCGTCTTTCCACTTCCAGGTGGGCCCCAGAGAATTACCGAGCTCATGGACTTTGAGATGTCACCTGAGACCAGCCGAGCCAGCGGACCATTTGCCACGAGAGCGGCTTTCTGACCCACGAAGTCGCTCAGGCTCTTGGGCCTAAGTCTCTCGGCTAACGGTGGTTGCGACACACGCCGATTGTATTCCTCCACCTAGAATTACCTGTCGGAGCGTGAGCATGAAATCAAAAGAGCAGTTAGCCAATTACCAAGCCAAGCAGCAGGTCGTTCAAAGACGTGCCGAGAGAAACAAGCGGGATAACCGCCTTGCGCTTATTGGCGGCGTTGTGGCACTGGTTATCGCATTTGGTGGCCAGCTCGCCTACTTCGGTTTTGGCCCCGGATTGGTCGACGAGGACATAGTTGCGGAGACCTCAGGAACATCTGAAGAGCAAGTCGGTGAGACAACCGAACCACGAGAACTTGATCCAGCAGTGCCCGATGCGTCCTTGGCGGAGGATCGAATTTGGAATGGAACCATGAACGTCGCTGGCAGCCAGCTGGACTTCGAGCTTGATGGAGAGGCTGCTCCTCAGGCTGTTGCCAACTTTGTGAGCCTTGCCCAGGACGGTTACTTCGAAGGTCTGAGCTGCCACAGGCTAACAACGGCTGGAATTTATGTGTTGCAGTGTGGCGACCCCAATGGTGATGGCACCGGAGGTCCCGGCTACACATTCGGACCGATAGAAAACGCACCCATTGCGGACGTCTACTACGAAGGTGTAATCGCAATGGCCAGGCGCGGTGGAGATGACTATTCAATGGGGTCACAATTCTTTATCGTTTACCAGGACTCCCAGATTCCCTCCGATAGCGTAGGGGGCTACACCGTATTCGGAACTGTCACAGGAGGCATAGATGCCATCAAGGCAATCGCGGAGGCTGGAGTCGCAGGTGGGGCAACCGACGGACCTCCACTTGAAGCGGTCACACTTGAAAATGTTTCGGTAGAGTAAAGCGTCGCAGGTCGGGAGAACAATTGACAAGCAATGAATTTGGTCGCGTAGACGATAAGAACAACGTCTATGTAATCGACGGCGGAACCGAAAGGCTCGTAGGGCAGTACCCCGATGTGACAAGCGCAGAGGCTATGGCGTTCTTCACCAAGAAGTTTGATGATCTAGAGGCACAGGTCAGAATTCTTGAGCAACGAATAGCCTCCGGCATCACCGACGTCAAGAGCCTCAAAGCCACCCATTCAACGCTCGTCAAGGACTGCACCGAGCCTAAAGCTGTTGGGAACCTCGCCTCTCTAAGACAGCGCTTGGAGGCAGTTGAGCCTGCTATAGCTCAGGCGGCTGAGAAGGCTTCCGCTGCACGTGAGGAAGCCATTGCTCAGGCAATGAAAGACAAAGAAGAAATCGCCGCAAGAGCAGAAGCCATCGTCGCAAATCTCGGAGGAATCAACTGGAAGAAGTCAGCGGCTGAGATGGCTGAGCTATTTGATCGCTGGCAGGCAATTCAAAAAGATGGGCCAAAGGTCCCAAAGGCAAAGACCGATCCAATTTGGAAGCGCTTCAGCCAGTCACGCGCCAAGTTTGAGTCCGGTCGACGGGCGTATTTCTCAACTCTTGACAGTAGCTTCAAAGAGGCGAAAAAAGTCAAGTCCGATCTAGTCGCAAGAGCTGAAGCTCTGGTAAGCAAAGGTGCAAAAGCGGCCGGAGACTACAAAGCGCTTCAGGAGCAGTGGAAAGCTGCGGGAAAGGCCGGGAAGGCCGAGGAATCCCTCTGGAAGAGCTTCCGCGCTGCGGGAGATGCAATCTTCTCTGCAAAAAAGGAACAGGACGCCGAGCTGGCTACAGAGCACAAGGCGAACCTCGAAAAGAAGCTCGAACTGCTGAAGCAGGCGGAGGCCATCAGGGTGGAGGATCTTGACAAGGCTAAGAAGGCTCTCAGCGACATTCAGGCCGCCTGGTCAAGAATTGGTCATGTACCAAAGGACCAGATCAAGAGCATTGAGTCGAGATTGCGCGCGGTTGAAGCAAAGATTTCCGATGCGCAGAAAGAGGCTTGGCAGCGCTCTGACCCCGCTGCAAAGGCAAGGAGCAACTCTCTTGCAACCCAATTAGAGGGCGTTATAGCGGTGTTGGAGGCTGAGCTAAGTTCTGCTCCGGCTGCAAAGAAAAAGGAAATTCAGGCTCAGATCGATTCCCGCAAGGCCCTTCTCGAGGCCGCTCAAAACGCCGTCGACTAGGCGCTCTTGACGCGATAAACGTCATAGACGTTATCGATTCTGCGCACCTGATTCAGAAGATGATCCAGGTGAGAGGGGTCGGCCATCTCGAACACAAACTTTGAAATGGCAACTCGGTCCCTTCCAGTGCTTACAGACGCACTCAGGATATTTACGTGAGACTCGGTGAGAACTCGAGTTACGTCCGAGAGCAGCCCTGAGCGATCGAGAGCCTCAACCTGGATCTGCACCATAAAGACTCCCCTGGCTTGATCGGCCCAAGAAACTTCAACAATGCGTTCCTTTACGAGGCTCTTTACGTTCTTGCAGTCAACTCTGTGAACCGACACCCCTTCGCCGCGGGTTATGAAGCCAGTTATTTCGTCACCAGGAACTGGTGTGCAGCAGCGGGCCATCTTTGTCATCACGTCAGGCGAGCCCTTAACGAGAACTCCTTGGTTGTCTGTCCTTTGCCCGCGCAACGAACGAGGAACCTGAACTGGAATTTCTTCGGTGTCTGGATCGGGGCTTATTCCGTGTAACAGCTTTAGGCGCTCAATAACGCTTGAGGTAGAAACCTGACCTTGCCCAATTGCGCTGAGAAGGGCTTGCACATCGGACAACTTCTGCTCTTCAGCAACCTCAGCGAGCAGCTCCCCGTTCATCATTGATTGCACCGGTAGTGATGCACGTCTGAGTGCCTTTGCTAAAGCCTCCTTGCCCTCTTCGCTTGCAAGCTCTCTTCGCTCCTGAGTGAAGTGGTGTTTGATCTTTGCCCTGGCCCTAGGAGAAGCAACAAAGTTCAGCCAGTCCTTGCTAGGTCCCGCACTCTCTGATTTTGAGGTGAGAACCTCGATTACATCTCCGGCTTGAAGCTTGGTTTCAAGTGGCACCAGCCGCCCATTTACCTTCGCCCCAATCGTCTTGTGGCCAACCTCTGTGTGGACTGCATAGGCAAAGTCCACGGGCGTGGAGCCAGCACTCAAGCCGACAACTTTACCCTTGGGGGTGAAAACGTATAGCTCCTTGGCACCAATCTCAAATCGAAGATTGTCCAAGAACTCCCCTGGATCCGCGGTCTCCTCCTGCCAATCGCTCAGCTGTTTCAACCAGGCGAAGTCGACCTCCTTATCTCCACCCTTGGTCGTATTTTGCTTATATTTCCAGTGCGCTGCAACACCAAACTCGGCCCTTTGATGCATCTCTTGGGTTCGAATCTGTATCTCAACGCTTCGCCCCTCGGGACCTACCACAGTGGTGTGCAGTGATTGATAAAGGTTGAACTTAGGCATCGCAATGTAGTCCTTGAAGCGTCCTGGCAACGGTGACCAGCGGGCGTGAATTGCGCCCAGAGCCGCATAGCAGTCCCTTACTGTAGGAACAATCACGCGAATACCTACAAGGTCGTATATGTCGTCGAACTCCCGACCGCGTAAAACCATCTTCTGGTAGATGGAGTAATACTGCTTGGGCCGGCCATCGAGCTTGCCTTTTACCTTCGCACCGCGAAGTTCGGAGTCAATCTCCTCGATGACTTTGTCCGTGTAGTCGGACCTGGACGGGTTGCGCTGACCAACTAGAGAAACTATCTCCTCGTAAACCTTGGGGTATAAAACAGCGAAGCTGATGTCTTCTAGCTCGACCTTCATGGTGGAGATTCCCAGCCTGTGGGCAAGAGGGGCGTAGATCTCCAGCGTCTCCTGCGCCTTTCTTTTTGCCGACTCTGGCGAGACAAAGCCCCAGGTGCGGGCGTTATGCAACCTATCTGCCAACTTGATGACCAACACTCTGACATCACGACTCATGGCAACCACCATCTTGCGCATGGTCTCAGCTTGGGCAGTGTCACCAAACTGCATCTTGTCGAGCTTTGTCACTCCATCGACCAACAGTGCGATTTCCTCGCCATAGTCAGTCCGAAGCTGATCAATTGAATAGTCGGTGTCCTCAACGGTGTCATGTAGCAACGCGGCGGCAATCGTCGCCGGGCCACTACCGAGATCCGCCAATATCCGTGCAACGGCAAGGGGGTGGGTTATGTAGTCCTCTCCCGATTTACGCTTCTGTCCCTCGTGAAAGTGCTCTGCGGTTCGATATGCACGCTCGACTACTTGGTAGTCAGAACGAGGGTGGTTGGTCCTAACCGTTCGGATCAGCTCGTTTAGCTCGTTTGAAAGCAGCCCAGTGGAGCGGGTAAATATTCTGGGCAGTCTAGAGCGCAGAGAGCTCGCAAGGCTGTCGGACATCTCTCACTCCTAACTGGTAGTGAGAATTCTATTCGCGACCGGCCAAAACCCTCTCAGAAGCTTCTTTTAGCTCCTTTTCACCCGAGCGCAGGTGAGCGTAGATTGGCGCGGCAAGGAAAATCGAGGAATAGGTGCCGACAATGGTTCCGACAAAGAGAGCCAGAGCGATATCCCTTAGCGTTCCAGCCCCAAGAATTAGCGAACCGATGAAGAGAATTGACCCAACGGGCAATACCGCAACTACAGAGGTGTTGATAGATCTAACCAGGGTTTGATTTACCGCAAGGTTCACCATCTCTCCGAATGTCCTGGTGTCAGAAAGCTCTATCTCAAGTGTGTTCTCTCGAACCTTGTCGAAGACAACCACGGTGTCGTAAAGCGAGTAGGCAAGAATGGTCAGGAATCCAATTACCGCCGCAGGAGTGACCTCAAAGCCGACACCCGCGTAAACCCCCGCGGTCAGGACGAGATCGTGCGCAAGGGCGAGTAGAGCCGCTGCTGACATCTTCCAAGAGCGGAAGTAGAACGCCATCAACAGTGACACAAGAAGCAGGAATACCCCAAGACCAATCAAGGCCTGTCTCGTAACATCCGCTCCCCAGTTGGGGCCGACGAAGCTAGAAGCGACCTCAGCGGGATCTACGCCGAAGGCATCAGCTAGAGCAAGACGGACCTCTTCAGATTCCAGATCCTGAAGCTGCTCAGTCTGAACTCTTAGGTCACTAAACCCAACTGCCGCAACATTAACCTGAACGCCAGGAACTATCTCATTTACCGTCTCAACTGCCAAGGACTGCGGCAAGTCCTGTGAGTTACTTACGCGAAATTCACTACCACCGCGGAATTCGATTCCAAAGTTGAAGCCGCCACGCAGTATCGGAAGCGATACGGCAAGAATCACGGCGACAGCGGCAATCGCGTACCAGAGTCTCTTCTTACCGACGAAGTCGAAGGACCGCTCTCCAGAGTAGAGCTGGTTACCGAGTTTTCTGAATTTACTCATCGCCATCCTCCAGTGCTTGGCGGGCTTTTCGTTCCGCTATTGTTTGTCGCTTTTGTGCTTCCTTTGAAGCCTTCCTGACCTTGCCCGAGGTCACCTCTGCACCGACTCGGAACTCTCCACGGCCGCGGTAGGAGGCCTTGGCGGCACTCAGGTCAAAACCAGAGAAACGGTGTCCGGAGGCAAAGAACTTGTTCCTTGCCAGCAACTGCACGACGGGATGGGTAAACAGCGTCACGATCATCAGGTCGATCAAGGTTGTTAGGCCCAATGTGAATGCGAAGCCCCGAACCGAGGACGATGTAAGCAGATAGAGCACGACAGCTGCCGTGAAGCTAACTGCGTCGGAAACCAGAATGGTCCTGAAAGCGCGCTTCCAGCCAGCCTCGACTGCTATTTCAAGGCTTCTACCATCACGTAGCTCGTCCCTGATTCGCTCGAAGTAGACGATGAAAGAGTCAGCGGTAATACCTATGGCAACAATCAGACCTGCCACACCCGCTAGGGAAAGCCTGTAGCCCTGCCTCCATGACAGGAAGGCGATGAACAGATAAACCAGAAGCGCGGCGATTACCAGCGAGCCGAGAACTACGCTCGCCAGACCTCGATACTGGAAGGCCATGTAGATCATGACGAAGATCAGTCCAATAAGACCTGCTATCAGCCCGGAGCGAAGGGATTCATCTCCAAGGGTGGCGGAGATGTTTTCTTGTGACTGAACCTCAAAGCCAATTGGCAGAGCTCCATACTTCAACTGATCTGCAAGAACAGTTGCGCTTTCCTGTGTGAAGCTTCCAGTGATTTGGGCCTGGCCATTTGTGATAACGGCGTTTGTCGACGGTGCGGTTATAACAAGGCCATCCAAGGTGATTGCGAACTGGTTCTGAGGACTTGGCAGGCCAAAAAGACGGGAGGTAACAGAACCAAATGCGCTTGTTCCCTCAGCATCGAACTCAAGATTCACAGCCCATGTGTTGGTCGACGCTCCGGTCTGAGTGGTGATGGTTCCCGAGAAGGCGTCCGAAATGTTCTCACCACGGACCTCAACTGGACCGAGAATGTACTTGAACCTGAGGAAATCATCACAGGTAACCAAGGGCTTTGAAGGATCATCAACCTGTCCTGGGGTCCTGAACTGAGTTGAGCAGTCAAAGCTGTCAAACTCTGCCAGCAAGCGTTCAGTTACCCATGCGGCGTCAGATGCATTTACCGGCTCTGTGGTCGGCTCATCACTTAGTGCCTCAAGGTCGACTGGCTCCGCATCCTCACCGAGCGGAATCGACTGGGCAAAATTGATTACCGGTCTGAATTCCAGAAGAGCACTGGCCTTGATGAGTTGAAGCGTATTTGCATCTGGGGAGCCCGGGATCGCCACCACAATGTTCTCATTGCCCTGGATCGTTACCTGAGCCTCACCAACACCACTGCCATCAATTCTTTGACGAATGATAGAGACGGCTTGGTTTAGCTGCTCAAGAGACGCTTGCTGACCATCTGCAATGGAAGGTGTCAGAATCAGTTGGGTTCCACCCTGTAGGTCAAGTGCGAGCTCAGGCGTCCAGCTAGCGCCAGGCTGAGCGGTAACTGTGCCCCAGGTGATGAGGGCGACAAAGAACGCAGCTATACCTGTAATCCAGGAAATTCTGCGTCTGGCCGACCTCGCGGTCGTATTTTCAGCCAACGGTTACTTCTCCTCAGCGGGCAGCACTTTTCCAACCGCTCCACGAAGCACTCGAAGCTTCGTGCCTTTGACGGACTCTATTTCCAATTCGTCTTCAGAAACGGCCAGTACCTTACCCTTGATTCCAGCGTGCAGGATTACCTGCACCCCTACCTCCAGGGTGTTCTGCATAGCCTCAACGTCCTTCTTGCGCCGACGATTTTGCATGATCAAAAAGATGATCATCAGCGCCAAAACGGCCAATAATAGAGCGTCCAAAACTTTCCTTACCGAACAGGTCCCCCGAAATTATAGGCGTTAATGGCTCCCAGTGGGGCTAAGGCTGGATGTGGGCAATCCCATCGGGGGTTATTTCTCTTCCCCTCGGGGTTCTCTGAATAAATCCGACTCGAATTAGGTACGGTTCCAAGACAGCCTCTATCGTGTCCGGCTCTTCTCCAAGGGCTACCGCAAGCGTTGAGAGTCCCACCGGTTTTGAGTTGAACTTGGTAGCGAGAAGACTTAGCAACTGATTATCGACCCTGTCCAGACCCGCCTGGTCTACTCCGAAGAGCTCCATGGCCTGAACAACTACGTCTCTGCTAATCACGCCATGCTCCCCCACCGATGCGAAGTCTCTAGTGCGCCTCAGTAGTCGGTTTGCGATTCTGGGCGTGCCCCGGGATCTCTTTGCAAGTTCGCTGAGTGCATCGGCTTCAATTTCGACCCCCAGCTTCCTTGAACTTATGCGGATCACCTGCTCCAGATCGGCTGGCTCGTAGTACTCGAGGAATGCTGTGAAGCCGAAGCGGTCTCTCAGCGGGTTGGGCAGCATCCCACTTCGAGTTGTGGCTCCAACCAGGGTGAAAGGAGCGATGTCGAGCGAGATGGATGAGGCACCAGGCCCCTTGCCAACCATTACATCTACGCGAAAATCCTCCATCGCAAGATAGAGCATCTCCTCTGCACTTCTGGAGAGCCTGTGTATCTCATCAATGAAAAGCACATCAGATGGTTCGAGCGCCGAGAGGATTGAGGCTAGATCGCCCGCTGACTGAATTGCCGGACCGCTAGAGAGCTTTAGGGTTCGCTCTGATTCTGCGGCAACAATCATGGCCAGCGTTGTCTTTCCAAGGCCAGGTGGCCCAGCAAGCAAGATGTGGTCGGCGCTCCGGTTGTCCTTTTTAGCAGCGGCAATAACCAGGGAGAGCTGGTCGACGACTCTTTGCTGTCCAACAAATTCGCCTAGGTCTTTTGGCCTAAGCGCAGCCTCGAGTTCGAGATCCTCACGCTCCATTTCGCTCACTTGAGCTTCCCTTGGCCAAGCTCAGCAAGAGCTGCTCTGAGGGCCTCCGACTCATCAAGAGAGCCATCAATCTCCGACAGAACCCTTCGTGCTAGAGACTCCTCAGTCCCAAGCTGAAGAAGGGCTTGCAGTACCCTTTCCTTCTCAGGCGTTGCGGCGCTAAGCCCGACCTTGCCGCCAAGCGAGATCAAAATGAGCTTCGCGGTTTTTGGTCCAATCCCAGGGATAGCCCTGAAAGCGGCTTCGTCCTGATTGTTGACCGCATTTGCAATTCCAGTTGCATCCATTCCAGCAAGGGTGGTCATCGCAAGCTTTGGCCCTATTCCACTGACTGAACAAAGCAGGTCGAACTGTTCTCTTTCTTGCGAAGACTGGAAGCCGAAGAGGCTTAGCTCGTCCTCACGAACGACCAGCCTGGTGTCGATGGAGGTCTTGTCACCGGCTCGAAGTTTGAGTATGTGGCGGGGAGTTAGGTGGACATGCAGTCCAACCCCACCTACCTCAATGACACAAGAATCAACACCTAAGGAGGCGATTGTGCCGCTGAGAGTGGATATCACAGCCCTAACCTAATTGCCTGTTTGCCGCTTTCGATGCTGCGACCCACTTGCGCTGAGCCTCAGTCGCAGCCTTGGTTGATCGCTTTTGCGCACATAAGGCAACGGCAAGCGCATCAGCAACGTCAGCCGGCTTAGGTATCTCGTCCAGTTGTAGGATCGCCTTCACCATAAGACCAACCTGGTCCTTTGTCGCCCGTCCATTACCGGTAACGGCAGCCTTCACTTCGCTGGGGGTGAAGAATTCAACCGGAATTCCGCGGCTGTGTGCTGAGGCCATGAGAGCCCCTGAAATCTGTGCCACACCCATTACAGAGCGTAGGTTGGCCTGTGCAAACACCCGCTCTAGGGCTACTAGTTCAGGATTGTGCTTGTCAATTAGGTTTTGCAGCTTGAGCGCAATCTCTCCGACCCTGGCTGCGGGATCGGTCTTGGCGTCAGTTTGAAAGACTCCGAAATCAACCGCCCTCTTGTCATCGACTAAACCGAATCCACAACGGGTAAGCCCGGGGTCAACTCCAAGAATTTTCGCCATTAGTCTGAAAGCTGCGAGAGCACCTCGTTGGAGACATCCATGTTGGTGTATACCTCTTGAACATCGTCCAGGTCCTCCAAGGAGTCAACAAGGCGCATAATCTTGCCTGCGGTATCAGCGTCTGCGTCTATCTTTATTGACGAAACAAACTCCACGTCGGCAGACTCGTAGTCGATACCGGAATCCTGCAGAGCCTGGCGAACAGCGACCATCGAACTCGCCTCACATGTAAGAATTGCGCTTTCTGGTCTCGATTCAATGTCCTCTATGTTGTACTCGATTGTTGCCTCCAGAACCGCGTCCTCCGAGATTCCTCCATGCAGGATAATTACGCCCTTACGCGAAAACTGGTAGCTAACAGAACCTGGATCAGCAAGATTGCCCCCGCCCTTGGTAAAGGCAAGTCGAACCTCAGCGGCCGCTCTGTTCTTGTTATCAGTTAGACACTCAATGAGGATCGCCACTCCCCCAGGGCCATAGCCCTCGTAAAGGATGTTTTGGTAGTCAACGCCATCGCCTAGGTCGCCGGAACCGCGTTTGACAGCCCTGTCTATGTTGTCGCCGGGGACCGAATTCTTCTTCGCCTTATAGATGGCGTCGTAGAGGGTTGGATTCCCCTCAGGGTCTGGTCCACCTGTTCGTGCTGCAACCTCAATGTTCCTTATTAGCTTGGCCCAAAGCTTGGCGCGCTTCGCATCGTTCGCGGCTTTCTTGTGCTTCGTGGTTGCCCACTTGGAATGTCCTGACATGGTTACCTAAGTTACAGCCTCAAGCGCCCTCGACCGCGATAAGAAACTGCTTGTGGAGTTCTTTTGCTCCCGTGAGCTCTGGGTGAAAAGTTGCCCCAAAGACATTTTCATACCTGATTGCCACTGGATCATTACCGAGCCTTGCTATTACCTCACAGTCCTGGAAGTCGATGATCCTTGGAGCGCGAATGAAAGCTACGGTTTCCGAAACGCCGGTGAAATCAACTTCGGCTTCGAAACTGTGCGTCTGGCCGCCATAAGCGTTGCGCTCCACAGCTGTTGGTAGGCCTCCAATCAAATGCTGGTCAGGCAGCCTTCCAACGACCTCCTCACTAAGCAAGATAAGTCCAGCGCAGGTACCAAGGACGGGCTTTGAGGAGACAAAGTTTTGAACCGGGTCCATGAGACCAAAGTTGACTAGGAGCTTGGAGATTGTCGTACTCTCTCCTCCGGGAATTACTAGAGCGTCGCAAGTGGATAGCTGGTCAGCCGTTCTTACCTCTACGGCGTCGCTACCTAACTCGGCAAGTAAATGAATGTGCTCTCTTACGTCACCCTGGAGAGCCAGGACTCCGATTGGCAATTACCAGCCACGCTCCGCGAGACGATGTGGAGCGGGCAGGTCTGCCACGTTGATGCCAACCATCGCCTCTCCAAGGCCACGAGACGCATCAGCTACCTGCTTGGCATCTGAGTAGAAGGTCGTAGCCTTGACAATTGCCTTTGCCCTTTCGGCAGGGTTGCCGGACTTGAAAATACCGCTGCCCACAAAGACCCCATCTGCACCAAGCTGCATCATCAGTGCAGCATCTGCAGGGGTGGCAATCCCACCTGCAACAAACAAGACCACGGGCAGCTTGCCAGTCTCTGCTACCTCTTTTACTAGCTGGTAGGGAGCTTGTAGCTCCTTAGCCGCAACGAAGAGCTCGTCTGCACTCTTTGCTGATAGCGATGCGATCTCACCCCGAATGGTTCTGATGTGTTTCATCGCCTCTGAGACGTCTCCGGTGCCGGCCTCGCCTTTGGACCTGATCATGGCAGCGCCTTCCGTGATGCGGCGCAATGCCTCACCAAGGTTCGTGGCTCCGCAAACAAAGGGTACGTTGAACTGCCACTTGTCAATGTGGTTGACATAGTCAGCAGGTGATAGGACCTCTGACTCATCGATGTAGTCGACCTCCAGAGCCTCAAGAATCTGCGCCTCAACAAAGTGACCAATTCTTGCCTTAGCCATGACAGGGATGGAGACAGTGTCGATGATCTGATCAATTAGGTCTGGATCGCTCATGCGGGCGACGCCGCCCTCTGCACGGATGTCTGCGGGCACGCGCTCCAGTGCCATCACGGCAACCGCTCCGGCGTCCTCGGCGATTTTGGCCTGCTCGGGAGTAACGACGTCCATAATGACACCGCCCTTAAGCATCTCGGCTAAACCGCGCTTAACTAGATCAGTACCTTCGTATTTGTTCTGGGACATGTGACAATCCTAAGCTTGGTTGACCCAGTTGTTAGCAATTGTTTCTCTAACATCACCGAGAAGCCTGGGCATTGCTTTTGTTTGGGCGATGATTGGGAAAAAATTTGAGTCGTTTTTCCAGCGCGGCACTATGTGCTGGTGAAGGTGCGAGGCGATTCCTGCTCCAGCAACCTCCCCTTGATTCATCCCAATGTTGAACCCGTGAGTACCACTCACGTTCCTAAGGGTCTGCATAGCCTGCTGTGTTAGTAACGCAATCTCAGCAACTTCATCTTCGGTCGCAAGATCGTAGGTGTCTACGTGGCGGTATGGGCACACAAGCATGTGTCCCGGGTTGTAGGGGAAAAGATTTAACAGCACAAAACAGGTCTCGCCCGTCTTAACAACTAACCCATCCTCTGGATCTTTATTGGGAGCTGCGCAGAAGGGGCAATCTTCATCTGCGGGTTGCTGTAACTCCTGAAGGTAGACAAGACGGTGCGGCGTCCAAAGCCTTTCGAAGCCATCCTTCATGGCTCCAAAATTGTCGAGGGGATCAGCCATTAGACCTGCCTCCGCTCGCTAATTGCGTCAAGGATGATCTTTTTCGCATCCTCGAGGCCAACATCGTTTACCTGCTCACCAGAGCTATAGCGGAAGCTGACGGTCTTAGCACCCGCATCACGCTCACCTGCCAGTAGCAGGAACGGGACGCGGTCAAGGGTGTGATCACGAATCTTCTTCTGCATCCTCGAATCGCTTCTGTCCACAAAACCCCTAACTCCTGAGGCCGTCAGCTCTTCCATGAAGTCCTCCAGATACACAGCAAAGTCGTCCGCGACTGGAATACCAACGACTTGGACCGGTGCGAGCCACGGAGGGAAATGTCCCGCATAGTGCTCAGTCAACACGCCAAAGAAGCGCTCTATTGAACCGAAGAGGGCACGGTGAATCATGATCGGACGGTGGCGTTCTCCGTCGCTTGCGACGTACTCGAGCTCGAAGCGCTCGGGCAGATTAAAGTCAAGTTGAATGGTCGACATCTGCCACGTACGACCGATGGCATCCCTAGCCTGCACTGAGATCTTTGGACCATAAAATGCGGCGCCGCCTGGATCTGGAACCAGCTCCAATCCGCTCGCCTTGGCAACCTTCTCTAACGTTGCGGTGGCACTTGTCCAAATGGCGTCGTCACCCACGAACTTCGGATTTCCCTCTTCCTTGGTAGATAGCTCCAGGTAGAAATCGTCCAGACCATAATCGCGCAACAGGTCAAGCACAAAATTCAAAACGCTAGTCAGTTCAGATTCGAGTTGCTCAGGGGTAACAAACAGGTGGGCATCGTCCTGAGTCATGCCACGCACCCGAGTCAAGCCATGGAGAACTCCGGACTTCTCATACCTGTAGACGGAGCCGAACTCGAACATCCTCAGCGGCAACTCTCGATAGCTTCTAGATCTGGATTTGAAAATCAAGATGTGGAAGGGGCAGTTCATCGGCTTTAGGTAGTAGTCCTGCCCCTGCCTCTTCACCTTTCCATCAGCGTCAAGCTCAGCATCGAGTTTTAGTGCTGGGAACATCCCCTCGGAGTACCACTGGAGATGACCGCTCGTCTCAAAGAGATTGGACTTGGTGATATGTGGAGAGTAGACAAACTCATAGCCGGCCTCTTCGTGACGCCTCCGGCTGTAATCCTCCATAACGCGCCTGATGACTCCACCCTTGGGATGAAATACAGCCAAACCTGAGCCAATCTCGTCAGGGAAGCTAAATAGATCTAGTTCCGCGCCGAGTTTTCGGTGATCGCGGCGCTGAGCCTCCTGAACACGCTCAAGGTAAGCCTCCTTGGCCTCAACGGTAGGCCACCCAGTGCCGTAAATGCGCTGTAGCTGCTTGTTGTTTTCTTTACCACGCCAATAGGCAGCGGCAACCCTCGTAAGGGCAAAACCCTTGCCAATCATTCTGCTGTTCGGGACGTGTGGTCCGCGGCACAAGTCAAACCAGGCAAGCGATCCGTCCGGATTTATGTTCTCGTAGATTGAAAGACCACCTGCGCCAACTTCAACCGAACCCTCACCAATATCTGCGCTCTTCAGACCAATAAGTTCAAGCTTGTAAGGTTCCAGAGCGAGCCTCTTTTTGGCCTCATCGTCGCTTACTTCTACCCGAACAAACTTCTGACTCTTTCCAACCAGCTCCTTCATGCGCTTCTCTATGCGCTTGAGATCCTCCGGATTGAATGGCTCGGGCACGTCAAAGTCGTAGTAGAAGCCATCCTGAATCGGAGGTCCGATGCCGAGCTTTGCCTCATCAAAAAGCTCCTGCACAGCTTGAGCGAGAAGGTGGGCAGTTGAGTGACGGAGAATAGACAAGCCAGCGTCGCTCTCAATTGAAATCCCCTGAACGATGTCGCCCTGTTGAACTGAGTGGGCAAGATCCCTCTGCTCCCCATTGACGAGTAGGGCTATCACGGACCGATCTTCAAAGAGATCGAATCCGGTGGCTCCCTCACTTACCTGGTGAGTCTTCCCCGCGAGTTCTATTTCCAACTGCGCTCCTAACCCGCCCAGTCTAGCCATCAAGTAAGGCTTGCCTTGCTAGAGAAAAATCTCTTGGTAGGCAATAGTGTCCCCATGAGCAAAGCAAACGAAAGGGCCCTCGAGAAGAAGCTCAACTGGCTAAGGGCCGCAGTACTGGGAGCAAACGACGGAATCGTTTCTGTCGCCGGAATGGTCATGGGGGTCGCAGGCGCCGGAGCTGACAGGCCAACAGTTTTGCTTGCAGGCATTGCAGCATTGGTTGCAGGCTCGATCTCGATGGGTGGCGGAGAGTACGTCTCCGTTAGCGCCCAACGTGACACCGAGATTTCCTATGGAAGATCTGCTGAGGAGGTAAATGCCCGCCCCTGGGGTGCCGCATGGAGCTCATTTGTCGCTTTTGCAGCAGGTGCCGTGCTCCCACTTATCGCAATAACCGGACCTTGGGAGGCTTACCGGGAACTAGCCACAGTAGGAGCTGTGGTAGTCGCCCTGTCACTCACCGGTTGGTGGGCGGCGTGGGCAGGAAAGTCATCTCCAGCTAAGTCGATCGTTAGAAACGTCATCATTAGCTTGCTAACAATGGGGATCTCCTACGCAATCGGCACTTTGCTAGGCGTAACAGTGCTCTAACCAGCTACCCTTGTTGCATGCCAGAGCTACGAAGATATGACGTCGCGCTTGTTGGTGGCGGAATCATGTCCGCAACTCTGGGCGTCCTCCTAAAGCTCGCCAATCCAAGACTAGAAATCGTAATGTACGAGCGTCTTGGAGAGGTGGCTGCAGAGTCATCAGATGCCTGGAACAATGCCGGAACAGGCCACGCAGCCCTCTGTGAACTCAATTACATGCCAGATAGCAAGGACGGGAGCCTACCCGATCCAGCTAAGGCAATAGCCATCAATGAGCAGTTTCAAGTCTCAAGACAGTTCTGGGCATACTGCGTAGAAAAGGGAATTCTAGATAGCCCAGAGACTTTCATTCGCACGGTCCCCCACATGACCTTCGTAAGAGGAGCGAAGGATGTGGACTACCTAAGAAGAAGGTTTGAAGTTCTAAAGAGTGAGCCCCTGTTTGCAGGGATGAAGTTTTCAGAGGATCCAGAAGAAATAGCTAAATGGATCCCAATCATGATGGAAGGAAGAGGAAACGAGCAGGTCGCTGCAACCTGGATAGAGCAGGGGACCGATGTCGATTACGGTGCAATCACTCGACAGATGATTAGCTGGCTTACAACTAACGGCATGGAGCTTCACGCCTCAACTGAAGTGAAAAACCTCTATCAGTACAAAAATGGCTCATGGCAGATTTGGCTTGGGTCAACTGCAGACGATTTCATCGCTGCGGACAAAGTTTTCGTTGGATCAGGCGGCTACTCCCTTAAGCTCCTGCAAAAGTCAGGTATCCCAGAGATTGAGGGCTACGGCACCTTTCCAGTGTCAGGTCACTTTTTGAGAACCGATAATCCCGAGCTTGTCAAACAGCACAGTGCAAAGGTCTACTCTCAAGCGGCAGTTGGTGCTCCTCCGATGAGTGTCCCCCACTTAGACACCAGAATCGTCGATGGTAAGCCATCGCTGCTCTTCGGGCCCTTTGCAGGCATAAACCCCAAGTTCCTCAAAGAGGGCTCAGTTCTGGATCTGCCTATATCTATACGACCTAAGAATATGCTCCCCTACATTTCAGTGGCGCTCAAAAACTTTGGCCTACTTCGCTACCTCATCAAAGAGGTGACAAAGAGCAAGAAGGCGAAGTTTGAGATGCTCAAGGAGTTCGTACCGAGCGCTAGAGAAGCGGACTGGACCTATTACGAGGCTGGACAGCGAGCTCAGATCATCAAGCCCGAGGGGAGGCTTGGGTCTCTTCAGTTTGGGACCGAGGTAGTCGCGTCGTCAGATAGAACAATCTCCGGTCTTTTGGGAGCAAGTCCGGGCGCATCGGTTTCAGTTTCCGCAATGCTCGATGTCTTAGAAATCCTTGCCCCGGCCGAGTTCGAATTCTTTACGACGGGTGAATTGTCCTCGAGCGTACAGGGATACCGAGAAGGCATCAATGAAAAGCCCACAGTTGCGAAACGGCTGCTCTCGTCCTCTGCAAAAACCCTGAAGCTGCGTAAATAGGAAAACCCCCAGGCCCTAAGGCCCAGGGGTTCTTCCTTGCTACTTCTTAGTAACCAATGAGAGTCACTCGCCCATCAGTGCCTGAGTAGATCGAAGAAGCGGGAATCTCCGGATACCCACTTGCTCCGACTGGGAAACTCTGAAGGTAGCGCTTCAGAGCATCCGCATAGTCAGGACCAATCTGAACGGGAGTGTACTTGGCAAACGCGGGGTAACCGTCTCCACCTGCACCTATGAAGGCGTTGGTTGTAACTGTGATGTCCGGTGCCCCAGCGACAATCTCGCCGTCCTTGATGATTTCGGTGCCATCGTCAAGGGTGAAGGTTCTAACTCGGTTGCCCTCGACTGTAATTGAATCCTCGTCATCCGCTAGCACCTGGGCGGTGTAGCTGGCATCGAAAGTTGCCTTTGCACCGGCTATCTGTAGGAATGCTCCATTGCTTGACTGTGCCACAGCAGCACTGCGCTCAAGCAAGGACCTTACGTCTTCCGGAGCCATCTCTACGAATACAACCTCTTTGTTTGCAAAAGGCATGAAGTTATAGACATCCTCCATGGAAATGTTGTCTGTTCCTGCCTTCGGGAAGTCATCTCCACCGTTCTGACGCAATCCGCCACCGTTCTGAACGGCTATGACATTCTCTGTCGGGAGAGATAGTTCTTCGGCAACAAGATTGTAGGAATAGAGCTGTGAGTCAGTTGCAAGGTTTCCCATTGCTGACTCTGCATTCCTCATTGCCGGCCTAGAGCGATCTAGATCCAAAGTTGTGGACGCGATGATTGTAGTTGCAAGAGCATCGGTGCAAGTAGTTACTGGAGTTGTCGATGCCGCCCTAATTGCTGCGTCCTCGACCACTGCATCTGTTGCTCCTACAGCCTCGGAAACCGCATCCTTAACAATGACCCTTCTTGGGTAGGAGTCTGCATCCCAGCCCTTCACGTGGCCCTCTGAGTCGAACTTGACGTCGAAACGGCCAAGGTAGTTGTAGTTGCCCTTAGCGGTGACCATTGGCACGATCATGCCCGACTTGTTACGAGCAATAAGGGGGTAGTTCCCCTCAACATCGTCGCGATCGCCAGGCAGCATCTTCCACTTTGCGTATCTTCCAAGTGGGGCCTGAAGAAGTTCGTCGCCACCGCCAGCGACAGCTACGTCAACATCTTCCAGCAGTGAAACCAATTCACGGTCATTCGCCGAATTCTGCAGGTGGCTCACAAGAATGATCTTGTTTACGCCTGCTGCTGTTAGTGCGTCAATCTGAGCTTGAACGACTACCGCGGTGTCAGCAATGTTTCTGGTTGTAACCTCTGCTGTTCCTGGGCTGCTAACGGTTGGTAGGTCTGGATACATTGCGCTCACAACACCAAAGACCTCGCCGGTGACAGGATCTGTGTGCGTGTAGCTTGTCCCCAGCGTTCCAGCTGTTGCCAGAGCTGCGAGGTCAGCGTTCTTGCTGAAGTCCATGTTTCCAGATATGAACTTGTGAGAGGATTTTCCGCTCTGTGCAGTCACACCCTCAATGAAACGCTTTAGGAAGTTTGTACCAAAGTCGAATTCGTGGTTACCCAGGATGTGGACGTCATACTCCATCATGCCCTGCGCAACTGCGTCATAAACGGTCTGGGTGCTGTCCTTTGTTGAAGGGGCTGAACAATTCAAAGCAGGGCTGGCAAGGAAGCTGTCACCCGCGTAGACGGTGAGCACGCTGTTTCCTTGCGAGCGAGCATCTGCGATCTCGCGGTCCATTACCGCAGCGAAAGCCGCTATCCCGCCTATTGTGAGGTTTGCCCCAGATGGCAATTCATACTCGTCGGATGAGAGCGCTGACTCTCCATCGTTGTTGTGGAGAAGACTGAGTGTCACATCGTCGTCCCCGTGTCCTGCTGAGATTGCAGCAGCGGGCGCTAGGCCTATTGCGACTACCGCTGCTAAGCCAGCTGCGGCAAGCCTCTTTGTTCTTATCTTCATAGCTTGAAACTCCTGAACATAACCTGGATGAACGCCAACTCCTCATTGAACTGGCGATTGCTAAAGAATGTAGTCCCGTGTTCTTCCGGAAAGTTAACTCAGTTAAAACTCAATTCAACCATTAGATGAAGGTTGGTAATGGTGGGCGATACTGGGTTCGAACCAGTGACCTCTTCCGTGTCAGGGAAGCGCGCTACCACTGCGCCAATCGCCCGGGTTGTAACTAAGAGGTGAAGACGGGATTCGAACCCGTGTATACGGCTTTGCAGGCCGCTGCCTCGCCTCTCGGCCACTCCACCGTTTCAGGGTGAAACCTCTGAGAGCGGATGACGAGACTCGAACTCGCGACCCCAACCTTGGCAAGGTTGTGCGCTACCAACTGCGCCACATCCGCACATTCCAAATGGAACTTGTTGAATTATGCCACAAAAGAAACTTCCATGGGCAATGCCATAGGGGCGAGATTGCTCTCGCCCCTATTGCGCATCAGCCTTGGTTAGGACTTGGCCTGTGGGTCCTGTCCGAAGCTGTAGGCAGCCTCACCGTGGACAACGAGGTCAACTCCCGCGATCTCATCCTCGCTCTTGACTCTGAAGCCGATTGTCTTCTCGATTGCGAAACCAATCACGAGTGCAAGCACAAAGCTGTAGATAAGGACTCCGAAGGCAGCTACTGTCTGGACAAGCAGCTGGCCTGCATCTCCACCTGTGAAGAGACCGGTGTCGATTGCGAAGAAGCCTAGGTAGAGGGTTCCAACCAGACCTGCTACAAGGTGGATTCCGACGACGTCGAGAGAGTCGTCATAACCAAGCTTGAACTTCAGGTCGACTGCCAGAGCGGAGAGCACACCGGCAAGTACACCAAGAACGAGAGCCCAGAATGGAGTCACGTTGGCACAGGCCGGGGTGATTGCTACTAGTCCGGCAACCGCTCCCGAAGCAGCACCGATCGAGGTCGCCTTACCCTCCTTGACCTTCTCAATTGCAAGCCATCCCAGAATGGCCGCCGCGGTCGCACCCAAGGTGTTGACGGTGATTAGTCCAACGTTCTCCATGTTGTTGAGGAACTCCGCACCAACATTGAATCCGAACCAACCGAACCACAGCAGGGCAGCTCCGAGCAACACGAGAGGAACGTTGTGTGGCTGCATGATTCCCTTGGCGAAGCCAAAGCGCTTGCCGAGAACTATTGCCAAAGCCAGAGCCGCAGCACCTGCGTTAATGTGGACGGCAGTACCACCCGCATAGTCAATTACGTCGGCGGTGCCAAACCAGGTACCGAGCTCCATAATCCAGCCGCCGCCCCATACCCATGAAGCAACAGGGAAGTAGACGAGGGTGGCCCAGATTCCAGCGAAGACCAACCAAGGGCCGAACTTGGCGCGGTCTGCAATGGAACCAGAAATAAGGGCTACCGTGATGATGGCGAACGTTGCACCAAAAGCGGCACCGATCAAATCATCATTACCCAGCCCATCGAGTGCAAAAGTGGCAAACGGATTGCCAGAGAAGTCAGTTGGGCTCTCAACCGCTGACATGCTAAAGCCATAGAGAATCCAGAGCACTCCAATGAGTGCCAACGAGCCGAAGCTCATCATCATCATGCTTACAACGCTCTTTGCCTTTACTAGTCCCCCGTAGAAAAAGGCCAAACCCGGCGTCATGAGCAGGACGAAGGCGGTAGCAGTTACCGCCCAGCTAAGTGAACCTGTGTCCAACATTTACATACCTTCCTTTGAATGATCACACGACCAATAGCGAAAATGATTGAGCTTGCATGTTTCAAATGAAGACGAGTTTTGTTAACTTCGCGTTACGAGCCATTTGCGCTGAAGCCAGTGAGGAAATGAATTCCTTCCGATATCTCTTATCCTTTACTGGATTACTAGGAGTGCAATGAAAAGCGATAGATCAGCGGCCCTACTTTTGATGGGTGCTGCCATTTTGGGTTTGGTGATCGCGAATAGTCCATTTGGGCCAGCGTTCTTAGACTTCAAGTTCTCCTATTTCGGGTTCGAAGAAATTGGCCTGAAGCTAAGTGTCGAGCACTGGGTGTCCGACCTGCTGCTAGCCACGTTCTTCTTGGTCGCAGGTCTAGAGCTCAAATACGAGTTGACAGTGGGTGTTCTCTCCAAGCCCTCCACCGCTCTTGTTCCGATTCTGGCCGGTGTGGGAGGGGTGCTTCTCCCAGCGCTTATCTATACTGCCTTCAACTGGGGTAGCGATTACATGGTTGGTTGGCCAATACCAACAGCAACCGACATTGCGTTTGCACTTGGTATCCTGGCAATTTTTGGTCGAGGAATGCCCAAGTCCGCCAGGGTATTCCTGTTAGCGCTAGCAATCTTTGATGATCTTGTGGCAATTTTGATAATCGCAATTTTTTACACCGATGATGTCAGGATTGAATGGCTACTCGCCGGGGCAATTGTCCTAGGCGGACACACCCTGGCCGAAAAGTTCAACAAGCTTCCAATCAACTATGTCAGGGTGCTGACATTTCTGCTGGTCTGGTATGCCGTTTACCAATCAGGAGTGCATGCCACCATCGCGGGTGTCGCTTTAGGTCTGATCATCCCAGCCAAAAAGACCCATTCACTAGTTGGGAAAATCCAACCGTGGACAAACACCGTTTCGCTGCCGGTCTTCGCATTTTTTGCGGTCGCGATAGCGTTGCCGACCTTTGACGGCAGCTTCTCCAGCGTCTTCACCGGAATCACACTTGCGCTGCCGATTGGAAAGATTCTTGGCATCACACTTTTGGCATATGTGGCGAACAAAATTGCCAGCGAGGACGCAAGGCTTGAGTTGCAACTTCCGGACTTTGCTGCCGTGGCAGGACTCGCAGGGGTTGGCTTCACAGTTTCGCTGCTTATGGCAAACCTTGCCTTCTTCGAGAACACCCAAATCCTTGCCGAGGCGACACTGGCTGTGATTATTGGCTCACTGCTGTCAATGGCATTTGGGGCGTGGCTGTCTCAGAGGCGAGGTCGTTACTACATGCAAAAGCACCGCGAGGAGAATGCCAGCTAGAGCTCCGAAAGAGCTCCCAGTCGGCTTACCGCTCGCAGGTATTTCTTGCGGTAGGCGCCCTGAATCATTGAATTAGAAAACACATCCGTGATGGCTACCGAACCAGCTCCTCTAACAGGTACCTGAAGCTCATACAACCTATCCACAAAAACTACGAACCTCAGTGCGGGTACCTGGTCCTGTAACTCGTAAAGTCCTTGAATTGCAAGGAATTGAACCGGGGCAAGCAACTTTCGATACTTCGTTGGGTGCAGCGTCGCTAGGTGAGTGAGTAGCTCATCGAAGCCATCTAGAAACCCACCCTGACAAGAACTGATCCACGTGTTCAAGTCCTCCAGAGAGAGGACTGATGCGTGCGAATCGGGATCGCGGTGTCTGTAGTCTTCACCGTCTATTTGCAACACTTGAAAGCGCTCTCCGAGGCCGGCGATCTCCCTTGCAAAGTCCTCGGCGGCAAACCTACCTTCACCGAGTGCGTTGGGAGGGGTGTTGGAGGTGGCAGCAAACTTCACGCCCTTTGCAGAAAGCTCTTTCAAGAGCCTGGAGAGGATCATTGTGTCTCCGGGGTCGTCGAGCTCAAACTCATCTATGCAGATCAGCGAGAACTCGCCGAGTCTCCTCACTGCCTCGTGAAAGCCAAGGAATCCAACAATCGAGGTGTACTCAAGGAATGTTCCAAAGGCTTTCTTGCCTTTGAATTGGTGCCAGATGCTGGCTAGCAAGTGGGTCTTACCGACACCAAATCCCCCGTCGAGGTAAACCCCGGGAGCGCTGTCAACTCTTGCAAAAATGCGTCCTGTTGTTCCTGTTGCAAATTGTTTAGCTGATTTGAGCGCCTGTTCTTGGCTGTTAAACCGTGGATCGGGGCTATAAGTATCAAAGGTGGCATGCTGAAACTCTGGAGGAGGGACCAACTGTCGCATAAGCTCTTCAGCAGAGATGCTGGGTGAATAGCTACATAGGGAATCATGCCCCGAAGACCGCTGTTCACCCAAAAGACATCACCACCAGACCGCTAGTTTATGGAGATAAATACAACCAATGAGTGAACAAGAGAAGATTTCCCGGTACTCAAGCCCAGAGGCCTTGGCCACGACTGAGTGGCTGGCGGAAAATCTAGACACAGTCACACTCGTGGAATCCAACGAGGACATTCTCCTGTATGACACTGGGCACATTCCCGGTGCTGTGAAACTCGACTGGCACACCGAACTAAACGATCAGGTTAGGCGTGACTATCTAGATGGCGAGCACTTCGCAAAATTGATGCGCTCCAAGGGTATTTCCCGCGACGACACCATCGTGCTTTACGGAGACAAATCGAACTGGTGGGCCGCATATGCCTTTTGGGTCTTCAAGCTCTTTGGGCACGAAGACGTGAGGCTTCTAGACGGCGGCAGGATGAAGTGGATTGCCGAGGGTCGAGAACTGACAACCGACAAGCCCCCAAGAGCACAAGGTAACTACCCTGAGGTAACTCGCAGAGATGACGAAATACGTGCATTTAGAGACGACATCGCTAGGCACCAGCCCTCCCCCATAATCGACATTCGCTCTCCACAGGAATACACAGGTGAGCGCCTGCACATGCCTGACTACCCGAATGAGGGTGCCTCAAGGGCAGGCCACATACCTAGTGCAAAAAACGTCCCGTGGGGCAAGCTGGTCCAAGAGGACGGTTCTTTCAAGCCACTTGATGAGCTTCAGACAATTCTCTTTGAGGAAACCGGCTCCTCCCCTGATGACAGGTTCATTACCTATTGCCGAATCGGCGAAAGGTCCTCGCTAACCTGGTTTGCTCTCAAGTACCTAGTTGGCGTCAAAGATGTGCGTAACTACGACGGGTCCTGGACGGAGTGGGGAAACCTCGTGGGCGTTCCCATAGCCCAAGGTGAGGCTCCAGGAGTCTTTGCTTGAGTGCTATCGAGATAGTCGAGGAATTTGGTCTGATGCCAGACTCAGAAAAGCTCCAGCTCCTCCTCGAATACAGCGAGAATCTGCCTGAAGTTCCCGCCAAATACGGCGAGAATCCCGAGCTTATGGAGCGCGTTGAGGAATGTCAGGCACCGGTTTTTATAGCCGTTGAGGGCAACGCAGATGCAGTTGAACTTTACTTCTCGGCACCAAGGGAAGCTCCAACAACCAGAGGCTTCGCGTCAGTGTTGCATGCGGCACTGAACGGCAAGACCGCACAAGAAATAACAGACTTGGATGATGACTTTCCAGGACAGCTCGGACTCGAAAAACTAATCTCACCACTTCGGGTAAGAGGGATGCGGGGCATGCTGTTCCGCATCAAGCGGAAGACCAAAGAACTACTTGATACCTAGCCAGCTCAAATTGGGTCCCATTACCGCAACCCTTGTTGTCGGGGCAGACGGTGAGCATGTGGGACACGACGGGACAAGCAAATCCCTTGGTGGTCCCTCGGATTTCGAATGGTTTCTGTCTGTACGAAGGCGGGCGGAGGTAATACTGACCTCGGGAAAGACCTACCTAGATGAGCGCTATGTCGTTCCAGCAAATGCAAAATTAGCTGTTTTTTCTAGGCGTCTTCGAAAGGCAGACCTTGCGCCCGGTGTTATCCACATTTCAGATCTGCAATCAAGCACTTTCGGAGATGCGGTCAAGCACCTTCTGTCGCTGGGGTTTGACAGGATCCACTGTGAGTTTGGACCCACTGGATTTCTTGCAACGACCGCAGAACCCATGGTCGATGCATACCTGAGCTCTGAAACTAGAAGTGGGATCGAACGCTTCAGCGCCAGGCACGAAGTCGATTTTGAGATTGTCTCATCCGATGGCCTATTTATTGCCCGCATCGGCAGCGTGGCTGTCCACTAAATGGGTGAAGTCGGGGTAATTTTCGACTGTGAAGCTCGACCTAAAAGACCTTTCTGACACATTCCAAGGAATGCTGTCAGGACTAGGTGAGGTTACCTGTCGAGAAGAGATCATCCTGACCCAAATACCCTCTCCAAAGGGCATCGCCCCAGAGGCCGTTGCTATCAGCGCGGAGGTTGCGCACGAAACGGCATCAGACCACGGGGTCAGTCGTCTGGTTTACTGCAGAGACCCCGAAATGCCCGAGGGTTGGAACTCGGAGTTCAGAATCATTGGCTATGCGAAGAGCCCTATTGAGCTTGAGATGGCAAAGGACGATTACACAGCTGCCATGCCGTGGGAATGGCTCAAGGACTGCCTCAAAGCATCAGGTGCGCAGTTTGCGCACGAAGCAGGCACAACGACAACCGTCATCTCAACAGGCCATGGTTCGCTAGTTGCTCAACCCCAGCATGGCGAACTTGAGATTCGAGCAAGCTGGGCGCCCCTCGACTTTGATCTCTCAAATCACCTGCGAGGCTGGATTGAGCTGGTCGCGCTAATCTCGGGCCTTCCGCCGAAAGACGGCAAGGTCGTGAGACTGGATTGAAGTTAGAAGCTCCTCGTCTAGAGGTTAGATATGTAGATAACGAACGGTCGCTTAGAGCCCTAATCAAAGACCTCGATTCTGCTGACGTCATCGGCCTGGACGCTGAACGTGCAAGTGGGTTTCGCTATTCGCATCGGGCATACCTAATCCAGATAGCTATCAAGGGTGTTGCCATCTACCTCGTGGACCCCGAAGGGTTTGAAGGCGACAACTGGGCCAAGGAGCTCGCAGTTGCCATGGCTAAGACCACCTGGATTCTCCATGCGGCCACTCAAGATCTGCCATGCCTTGCAGAGCTCGGAATCAAACCGACCTCGCTAATTGATTCGGAGCTGGCAGCGCGGCTAGCAGGCCTCGAAAGGTTTGGCCTTGCTTCACTCGCAGAGGCTTTGCTGGACATGGAGCTTGCCAAGGAGCACTCGGCTGCAGACTGGTCACAACGACCCTTGCCCGAGAGCATGCTTAGCTACGCCGCTTTGGACGTTGACGTGCTTTTCGAGATCTGGGAGGCCCTTGAGCAATCGCTGACTGAGCAGGCAAAGCTGGAATGGGCCATGGAAGAGTTTCAGCACCTTGTTGGCTTCAAGGCCAAAGAGCCGGCAGCAGAGCCCTGGCGACACCTTCCCGGCATGAGCAAAATAAAAGACGAGAGAAAGCAAAAGATTGCGGCCTCGTTGTGGCTTGCTCGAAACAAAGTTGCCATGGAAAAGGACGTTGCACCAGGAAGGTTGATCCCTGATCGTTCCATTGCCGCAGTAGTAGCCGAGCCCCCAAAATCTAAGTCTCAATTAGCGGCAAATAAACAGTTTCAAGGTAGAGCTTCAAGATCCATGCTGGACCTCTGGTGGCGTTCGATCTCAGAGGCCGAATCAGTTGAGCTCGGTGACGAAGAGCGCAGTTCTGATTTCATTCCGAATCATCGTTCCTGGGAGAAGCGCTTTCCTGAGGCCCACGCAAGACTCTCTGCCATAAGACCTCTAATTGTAGATAAGGCGACAGAGCTTGCTTTGCCGGTTGAAAACCTACTAACCCCTGACATTCTTAGGAGAGTGTGCTTTGAGCCCGCAGAAAATCTCGAGGCTCAGCTAGTGCTTCTCGGGGCTAGGAAGTGGCAGGTAGAGCTGTGTGTCCCGCTTATCGGCGCTGGCCTTGATCTTGCGAAATCTCCTCCGACAACTGAGGTTTCGCCTTAGGCACTCGCGTTCCGACAACCTGCTCGACTACCTCCATGGCGATCTGCTTGTCGGTAAGTCCCAATCTGGAGAGAATCTCGTCACGCTCAGCGTGCTCTAAGAACTCTGCTGGAATGCCGACCTCGTGCAACCCAGTGTCTATCTGCGCCACCCTAAGGCTCTGCCGAAGCCGCGAACCAAAGCCACCGACTCTTACCCCGTCCTCAAGGGTGACAACAAGTCTGTGCTGAGCAGACAGCTGAACTAGATCCTCGCTCACAGGGAGAATCCACCTTGGATCAACCACCGTGGCTCCAATTCCCTGCTGTCTAAGAAGGCCTGCAACTCTAACTGCGAGGTGGGCAAAGGGCCCGATACCCACAATCAGTACATCCTTTGACTCGCTCTCAAAAAGAACATCTGTACCGCCGGTGAGCCTTTTGAAAGCCGGTAGCGGCTTCGCCACACTTCCCTTGGGGAATCGGATGACGGTTGGGGCGTTATCTACCGAAACAGCCTCTCGGAGGCTTTCCCTCAAGGATGCCTCGTCTCTTGGAGCTGCAATTTGAATACCTGGGACAACCTGGAGAATTGACATGTCCCACATTCCGTGATGCGACGCTCCGTCTGGCCCTGTGACTCCCGCCCTATCCAGCACGAACGTAACGCCGGCTTTGTGCAGCGCCACGTCCATCAAGACCTGATCGAAGGCTCGATTTAGGAAGGTTGAGTAAACGGCAACTACAGGATGCAGCCCACCAAAAGCCATTCCGGCGGCGGCCGTTACCGCATGCTGCTCAGCTATGCCGACATCGAAAACCCTGTCAGGGTACTTCTCGGCCATGGCATCCATACCAACAGGAATCAGCATGGCTCCGGTGATTCCTACGATCTTGTCGTCTTCGTCTACTCTGGCGACTAGCTCATCGCCAAACACCGATGTCCAGCTTGGCTCGCTGGAGGACTTGATGGGTAGTCCGCTCTCGGGGTTTATCTTCCCAACGGCATGGAACTGATCTGCTTCGTCCTCGAGTGCTGGCGAATAACCCCGGCCCTTCTGAGTAATGACGTGAACGATTACGGGCTGGCCAAGGTTCTTCGCCTGCTGTAGGACATTTTCTAAAGACACTAGATCGTGTCCATCAACGGGACCGAGGTGCTTGATGTCTAGGTTGGGGAATATGCCTTTTGGAACCCCAAAGCTAAGCAGAGAATCTATGAAGGCATGAGTGGCGTTGAAGAGGACTCTGCCCAACGGACCGAAGATGGAAAATATCCGCTTCGAGACTCGATAACCCTCGCGGTACCACGGTTCGGTTCTAATTTTCGAAAGGCCTCGTGCAAGCCCACCAATGGTCGGAGCGTATGAGCGACCGTTGTCGTTGACAATGACCACAAGGTTACGATCGTTGTCATCTGTGATGTTGTTGAGAGCCTCCCAGGCCATGCCCCCCGTCAGCGCACCATCACCAATAACAGCTACCACGTGCCTATCGGCCTGGCTAGTTGCCTTGAACGCCCTCGAAATGCCATCTGCCCATGAGAGCGAGGTCGAAGCGTGCGAATTCTCGACAATGTCATGCTCGGACTCGGAGCGTTGGGGGTAACCGGCGATACCAGAAGATTGCCTTAGGCCCGAGAAATCCTGTCTGCCAGTCAGTAGCTTATGGACATAGGACTGGTGTCCCGTGTCGAATACCATGGCATCGCTTGGTGAACTAAAGACTCTGTGCATCGCAATAGTTAGCTCTACTACACCCAAGTTCGGCCCCAGGTGTCCGCCGGTCTTTGAGACAGTCTCGATCAGAGACGACCGTATCTCCTCTGCCAACTTCTTCAGCTGGTCTTTACTGAGGCCTTGCAGGTCTTTCGGCGATCTAATCTGCTCGAGCATGTTGGGTCCAACCCTTCTTCTGCTGTCCCTATGCCCTAGGCCACTAAAGAACGGAGAACGTACTGCAGAATTCCACCATTGCGGTAGTAATCAGCCTCCCCAGGAGTGTCAATACGCACCACAGCATCAAAGCGAACCTCTTGCTTGCCAGCGGGCGAATGAGAGGTCGGCGTGGCTACAACCGAAATGGTCCTGGGTGTTGCCCCACTGTTGAGCTCTTCAATCCCAGTGAAACTGAAGCTTTCGGTCCCATCGAGGCCGAGGCTGGTAGCTGTGTGGCCCTCTGGGAACTGTAGAGGCAGCACACCCATGCCGATTAGGTTGCTGCGATGGATTCGCTCGAAGCTCTCCGCGATAACAACCTTCACACCAAGCAGCGAGGTTCCCTTGGCCGCCCAGTCTCGCGAGGAACCAGAGCCATATTCCTTGCCCGCCAGCACTACTAGCGGGACTGCTGCTGCTTTGTAGTTCTCTGAGGCGTCAAAAATGAAGCTTTGGCTGCCATCGGGGGTTGTGAAATCTCGAGTGTAGGTTCCTTCGACATCCTCAAGGAGCTGATTGCGAAGCCTGATGTTGGCAAAGGTGCCACGAATCATGATCTCGTGGTTTCCGCGTCTGGAGCCGTAGGAGTTGAAGTCGACTCTTGATACCCCGCGATCGCTGAGGTACTTACCGGCTGGAGAGTCAACCTTGATAGAGCCAGCGGGAGAGATGTGATCAGTGGTGACCGAGTCTCCCAGTTTGACAAGAACCCTTGCCCCTTCAACGTCGCTAACAGGCGCTGGTTCGAGCTGCATGCCCTCAAAGTACGGGGGCTTTTTGACGTAGGTGGAGTTTTCATCCCACTCAAAGAGTGCGCCCTCCGGCGTTGGAAGGGAACGCCAGCGCTCATCACCATCGAAGACGGATGCGTACTGAGTGCTGAACATTTCACTATTTATCGAGCTGTCAATTGTGGACTGCACCTCATCAGGGGTCGGCCAAATGTCAGCAAGGAAGACATCTTGGCCAGCTGAATCCTTACCCAAGGGGTCCTTCTCGAAATCAAAGTCCATAGTGCCCGCAAGGGAATATGCAATTACCAGCGGTGGGGAGGCCAAGTAGTTCATCTTCACATCTGGATTGATGCGTCCTTCAAAGTTTCTGTTGCCAGAGAGGACTGCGGTCACCGCCAGGTCACCATCGTTTACCGCACTGGAGATTTCCTCATCCAGGGGGCCAGAGTTACCTATGCATGTGGTGCAGCCGTAGCCGACAAGATTGAACCCAAGCTTGTCGAGATAGGAGGTCAGCCCAGACTTCTCGTAGTAGTCGGTTACAACTTTTGAGCCGGGAGCCAACGATGTCTTAACCCAGGGCTTAGCAGTGAGACCCCTCTCAACAGCCTTCTTTGCTAAAAGACCAGCTGCGAGCATTACCGATGGGTTAGAGGTATTAGTGCAGGAAGTGATAGATGCAATGGTCACCGCTCCATGGTCAATCGAATAGTCCTTGCCCTTCACCGCTACCGGGGCACTGAATGCAGCTGCGTAATTCTTAAGGTCCTTCTCGAAAGTGCCCTTACTGGCAGAGAGCGCGATTCGATCTTGTGGCCTCTTTGGGCCGGCAATGGAAGGAACAACTGTCGAGAGGTCAAGCTCTAAGTACTCGGAGTACGTTGGCTCAACGGCTGGGTCATGCCAAAGTCCCTGGGCCTTGGTATAGGCCTCGACTAGTGCCACTTGTTCTTCGGAGCGACCAGTAGTCCTCAGATAGTCAAGTGTTACCTCATCAATCGGGAAAATAGCCACCGTTGAGCCAAACTCTGGCGACATGTTGCCAATAGTTGCTCTGTTGGCAAGCGGAACCCTGGTGACACCCTCGCCATAGAACTCCACAAACTTTCCGACCACACCGTGCTTCCTGAGCATTTCAGTGATCGTTAGCACCACGTCGGTGGCGGTTGCGCCGATTGGAATGTCCCCAGTGAGTTTGAAGCCGACGACCCTGGGGATAAGCATTGAGACGGGTTGGCCGAGCATTGCAGCCTCTGCCTCAATTCCTCCTACACCCCAGCCCAGGACTCCAAGTCCATTCACCATCGTGGTGTGGCTGTCGGTTCCCACGCACGAGTCAGGGTAGGCAATCACATGACCGTCGACATCTTTGGTCATCACTGTGCGTGCCAGATACTCAATGTTGACCTGGTGGACAATTCCGGTTCCAGGGGGCACCACCTTGAAGTTGTCGAAAGCGGTCTGTCCCCAGCGCAGGAACTGATAGCGCTCGCCGTTGCGCTGATACTCGTATTCGACGTTTCGCTCGGCCGCATCTGCACTGCCGGCGACATCGATGACAACTGAGTGGTCGATGACCATTTCGGCCGGTGCAAGCGGGTTGATCTGCTGCGGATCTCCACCCAGCTCTTTTACTGCCTCGCGCATTGTGGCCAGATCAACAACACAGGGCACCCCAGTAAAGTCCTGCATAATCACGCGGGCGGGAGAAAACTGAATCTCTGTATTCGGCTCAGCGCTTGGGTCCCAATTTACGAGTGCCTCTACGTGGTTATCGGTGACGTTAGAACCGTCTTTAGTGCGGAGCATATTCTCGAGGAGAATCTTGAGAGAGTATGGGAGCTTTGAGACTCCAAGTTCTTCCATGCTGAAGTACTTGTAGGTCTTTCCGCCAACATCCAAGTTGGTTGCGCGCGATAGATCTGTTGTCATGAAAGCTTCTCTCCTACTTGTTTTCTGCCTCTAATTTACCCTGTGCATCCTTTGCGATATTCCTAAGCATGATCCAGGTCAGAGCCAGCAGCCCCGCATAGGCCGGTGCTCCCATCACTACTCTGGAGGCGGCAAGCAGTTCTACCTCGTTAGCCAGATACAGCGGCACCTGCACAGCAAGCCTCGCCGCAAAAAACCCTACCCAAATGATTGTTACCAGTCTTAGTCGCCTGTACTGCCCACCAAAGCGCCAACCCTGAAGGCCAAAAAGCAGTTGCGCTGCATACCCCATAAGCGGCCGACCAATCAGAACCGAAAACAAGAATGCCGCGCCGTAAGCAGCATTTGTGAAGAAACCGGGCAGGAAGTAGTCGGCGGCCTGTCCCCCATCTCGTAGCGCCAAGAAAGCCGCCAGCGCTATAGCAAGTGCTCCGATGATTGCCTGCTGCAAGGACTGCCGCCTCACCAAACGCGCCAAAATAAAGAGCAAGGAGAGCCCAGCCGCTCCCCCAACCGCATAAACGGCCTCGGAGGTGATTGCAAAAACGATAGAGAATGTCGTCGCAGGAAGGACGGCCTCGGCAATCCCCAGCGGCCCGCCAATACCGGCTAGAAGGGACTTGGAATTTAGGTCGTAACCGTTCTCAGACTTTTCTAGCCCGAGCCGGCGAGCAACATCGTCGGGATTACTCATTGTCACCGGTAGGCAGCTTCAGTGGTAGCAAGTCTCCTGGTGGCATCGCGATGTCTCCACGATTCACTGCAGTGGAGCGAAAAATGGACACCAATCGCTCGTAGTTTGGACCGAGCAAATCAGGTCCAGACATAACGCCCCGCAAAAACCATCTCGGCCCGTCCACGCCCACGAAGACGCTCTGGCGCATTACCTTGGTCTGTCCTGCAATAGCTGGAACCGAAGCATGGAGTTCAGGTCCCAATAGCCCCTTTAGCTCCTCTGCCTGGCCTCCTTGAGAGCCAATTCCATCAGCCAGCGCTCGCAGTGTTGTCGCCCAAAGCCCCTCATTTTTTGTTGCGGCAAAGGCTTGGAGCTGGACCCTGTGAGAATCAACCTCAAGGGTCAGAGCGATAACCCGCTTAGTCTTTTCATCAACATCCGCTCGGATCTTCATCTCTGGATGTGGAGAAATTCTGATGGCGCCAAAATCTAGATACGGAGTCAGTAGACCGACTTCCGAGACGTCGAATGGGCCTTTAGTTGACCTATCAGAAGGAGCAATCTTTTCGACCATCAGCTACTCCCCGATGAGCCAAAACCGGTTTCGCCTCGCGCCGACTCTGGAAGCAGTTGCACCTCTATGAAATCAGCACGCTCAACTCTTTGAAAAAGAATTTGAGCGATTCGGTCTCCACGGGCAACCTCGAAGCTTTCTTTAGAAGTATTGAGCAGAGTGACCATAATTTCCCCGCGATAGCCCGCGTCTACTGTTCCAGGAGTGTTAAGAACTGTTATGCCGTGCTTGGCTGCCAATCCCGAGCGAGGATGAACTAGCCCAACAACCCCATCCGGCATGGCAATTCTGACGCCAGTATTCACAAGCTGCCTGCCGCCAGCGGGAATCGTGTAATTTTCAGTGGATTTTAGGTCAGCTCCGGCGTCCCCGGGTTTCGCGTAGACAGGCTCAAACCCTGGTTCAGCAACTATCAGCACTTCTAAGTTCACCCGACGAGCGTAATCTATTGAGGTGCCGTTAGCGATTTACAAAGAGCGTCTATATCCATCTGCTTCCTTTTCTATGGCCCTTGCCCTCTCGGGTCCCATGGTTTTGCTGGCATCGCTCCCATTTGGAACACCGCTTGCAATTACTCTCGGTTTGCTGGTTCCACTGAGTTTGAATGTGATTATCCAGCTGCTCGCACCAGAAATAACCGTGGCCGATGGCCAACTCGTTGCGGGAAGGATTTCAATCCCTGTGCGAGCCTTAGGAAAAGCGTGGGCGTTGAGTAAGGCGGAGTTTTCTCAGGCTCTGGGGCCAGATGCCGACCCAAGAGCTCAGCTAATGATTCGAGGGTATGTCTCGGGAGGAGTGAAGATCGAGGTCGCCGATTCGGAAGACCCGACTCCCTACTTGCTTATTAGCTCTAGAAATCCAGAGAAGCTAGCTATTGCACTCGATGCAAACAGGACCTAGGCGGCTCTTCTTACCCAGCTGTGCTCTCGGCTTCACGAGGAAGCAATTGATGCAAGTGAACTCATTTTCCTGCTGAGGGAGAACGACCACCTCGAGCTCTTCGTTTACCACGTCAGGAATAGTGAAGCTGTCGGCGTTATCGGCATCGTCGTCAGATAGTGACGGTTTTGACGGAATGCGTTCCTTGATGGCCTCGATTGACTCAGTGTCATCGTCGGTCTTCCGCTGCGCATCGTAGTCGGTTGCCATTAAGCCTCCTGTGCTTCTTGCGCGTGAACTATGCCCTAGCGAGGGCAAATTTGCAAATTTGGCTCGCGTGTTTCCAAAACTGTTAAGAACTCGCCCTATTCAAATAAGCCCTTTGCCCAATCCTGGTGTCAAACTTTGAGGCAAAGGAGTCTCTAATGGAACTCAGATTTGTAAACCGTGAGAGTGACTTTCTAGTCTTCGAGACAAGCGAGGGCGAGAAGCTCCGCGCTTTGGTAGACGATCAGCTGCGGGACGCAGTCCGCAACTCACAACAATTAACTAATTCGGGAATTTCTCCTCGGGAGGTCCAGAACAGGATCAGAGCGGGTGAGCAAATTGAAGACATCGCTCAGGCCCTTAGTGTGCCCACCTCCACCATCGAACCGTTCGCCGCACCAATCCTGGATGAGCTGAACTATGTCCTTGAGGCTGCGCTTGCCACGGAGGTCAACGACGGCAACAAGATGGTGCCTTTTCGGGAGCTAATAGACAAAGAAGAACCAGAGGCTAGCTTTTCGCTTCATCGTGAAGACGAGAAATGGGTTGTTACAGTCTCGGGGAGCAAGAAGATGCTCTGGCACTATGACAACAGAGCCCGCCACCTTGAGCCCATGGACCCAAACGCATCTTCGGTTGCAAAGGTCCACGCGAGCAGAGACATAGTTACGTCAACAATCGAGGTGGTTGAGGAGCCTGAGGAAGCTCCAGAGGCGAGTGTTCATGATCTTGTTGAGGAACTTCGCTCAAGAAGGCAAAGAGAGCCAATCAAGCCTGCAACGGCAAAGGGACGAGCCTCGCTGCCGAGCTGGGATGAGATAGTTCTCGGCACCTCTAACTCAGAGCCCGAAGCGCAGTAGCGGTATTCGCATCTCGGCAGGTGAGATTGAGCCGTGATGCGAAATCATGTCGAATGCTCGCTGCTTGGAAAACCCTGAATGGTAGAGAGTGAAGTTGGATCGGGCTTGAAGAATTACATCAGGCATTCGGGCCGCGGCCTCCTTCCCCACATCGCCAAACCATCCGGCATCGACCAAATCATTGGCGAGATACCCCTTCAGGGCATATCCAAGCGGCTCCAGTCCCTCTAGGAGATCTCGAGCTGCAGAGGCGTCGCGCAAGTAGATGTAGCTACTTCGCGTATCACCGCCAAAGAACTCAAGGCCAAAGTCCAGGTAGTCGTCGAGAACCAGCTGACGATCCTTCTGAGTCTCTATCATTCCGTGATCGGAAGTCACAACAAGACCGGCTTTCGGTCCAAGCGAACTCCTTAGTCGCTGGAGGCCTGACCCCACTTCTTCCAAGAGAGCGGCCCAACCCGGGGATGTCCAGCCGTACTTATGGCCATACTTGTCCAGCTCAGGAAAATAGAGATAGCTAATCGACTTACCCTTGGCGTTTGCCACCGAAATGGCAACATCTATCCGGTCGCGAATTGAGTCTGCTGGTAGAAAATTCGCGCCCCGCATGGTTGCGACACTGTAGGGAGTTGATCGGTATTCCTCTGCGGCAATCACATTCACTGCTACGCCCTCGGCAACTCCCAATTCGGCAATGGTTTGGTGAGGCTGCCAGACAAGTGGATCGGTGCGCTCGTTCCAACCAACTAGGAGATTAATTCTCTCGTCGTGCTGCTTGTCCCAGACTTGATGCCCAATCAGGCCGTGCTCCCCCGGCATCAGGCCGGTCGCAAAGCTACCAATATTTGAGCTAGTGGTCGCAGGGTAAGCGCAGTAGGTGATGGTCTTCGGTCCCAGTGCACTGGCCAGGAAGGGAGCATGGCCAGCTCTGTGCTGAAGCTGCTCTGCACCAAGCCCATCGATTACAGCAACGATGATGTTGTCTTTGACTGCTAGCCCGCTCTTGTTAGGCCGGCCCAAGACCGCTTCAAGAGCGGAAGAGAACACGTGTGAAATTGAACCGAATCCCTTAGGTGGTGGAGGTAGAGTCGGATTCACTCGCCAAGTTTCGCACAGCAAGGACCAATGGACAAAAGCACGGAGCGCATCGTAGATATCGATGTCGCCAGCGAAATGCGCGAAAGCTTCCTGGAGTACTCCTACTCGGTCATCTATTCACGCGCCCTGCCTGATGCCCGCGACGGGCTGAAGCCCGTCCAGAGGCGGATCATCTATCAAATGGGTGAGATGGGTCTTCGTCCAGATCGTGGTCACGTAAAGTGCGCAAGAGTAACAGGCGAAGTGATGGGCAAGCTCCACCCCCACGGCGATGGTGCAATCTATGACGCCCTGGTAAGGATGTCGCAGGCATTCACGCTCCGACTCCCGCTCATTGACGGCCACGGAAACTTTGGTTCCTTAGACGATGGGCCAGCCGCAGCAAGATATACAGAGGCCCGCCTCACCCCTGCCGCAGCCACCCTGAACGAATCTCTCGATGAAGATGTCGTGGACTTTGTTCCAAACTACGACGCACAGCTAACTGAACCAGAAGTGCTTCCAGCCGCGTTTCCAAACCTTCTAGTAAACGGTGCAAGCGGTATTGCCGTTGGTATGGCGACTAACATGCCTCCACATAATCTCAACGAAGTTGTTGCTGCATTGCAGAAGCTAATTCAGAAGCCGGAGACGTCTGTCTCGGACCTACTCAAATTAGTACCGGGACCCGACCTGCCCACAGGTGGCGTAATTCTGGCCAACGACGCACTGCTGGAGGCATATGAGACCGGGAAGGGAACCTTCCGGACTAGAGCAAGGATCTCTGTTGAGCAGGTAGGCCCCAGAAGGACCGGACTCGTCGTAACAGAACTTCCTAACCTGGTTGGTCCGGAGAGGGTAATAGAGAAGATTAGAGATGCTGTGAACGCAAAGAAGCTTGATGGCATACACAATGTCGTTGACCTTACTGACCGCGAAAATGGCCTCAGACTAGTAATCGAGCTAAAGAGTGGGATCAATCCAGATTCAGTCATAGAGGCCCTCTATCGCCTAACTCCTCTCGAGGATTCTTTTGGAATCAACAACGTGGCCCTCGTCTCTGGGAGACCACAGCAACTTAGCTTCAAAGACCTTCTTGAGGTTTACCTGAATCATCGTCTCTCTGTAACCAAGCGACGCAGTCAAAACAGGTTGGACAAGCGAAATGCTCGACTGCACCTCATCGAAGGTCTGCAGCTAGCAGTTTTGAATATCGACGAGGTTATCGAGGTTATCCGAACCTCCGACACCGCAGAGGATGCTAGAGCTCGACTCCGAACAATCTTTGACCTGAGCGAATTACAGGCGGAATACATCCTTGAGCTCAGGCTGCGAAGGCTCACCAAGTTCAGCCTCCTTGAACTAGAGCAAGAATCCGACCAGCTCCGCAAGGAGATAGAGCAGCTGCAGACGCTGCTTGCTGACGAAACACTCCTAAAAAGTGCTGTTTCCAGGGAGCTCGGAGAGGTTGCCAAGCTGCATGGCACACCGAGAAGGAGCCAGATAATCGATGCCAGTGGTGTTGAGATAAGTCGAAAGCCCGTTCAGGTAACACAGATTGAAGATCGCGAAACCTTTGTGACTCTCAGTCCGCTGGGAGGAATCTCCCGCTCGGATGCTCCAGCGCTTGGCGCCTCACTATCTACCTCCCTGAGAAAGGACGTGGGTCTCGTACTCGAGGACGGGCGAGCAATTCAAGTACATGTTTCCGATTTGCCGACCCAGGCCATTGGCTCCAGTGCAGAGAACGACGCTTCTGAGTTCTTGGGGCTTAAGGGTGCTGTAGTTGGAATAGTCGAGTGGCAAGCAGATAAAACCTATGCTCTCGGTACACGCTCAGGAGTCGTGAAGAGGATTACAGGCCCGCTCCCTGACAAGCACGAGGTGTCATTGATCGCCCTAAAAGAAGGCGATTCCCTCATTGGCATTTCGGAGACTGCAGCAAATGCCCACTTAGTATTCGTCACCGACGCCGCCAACGTACTTGTCTTCAGCGCAGAGGCTGTAAGAGCTCAGGGTCTTGCCGCCGCGGGAATGGCGGGTATGAATACCGGAGACAGTCGAGCGATATTCTTCGGCTCTGGCAATAGGGACAGCCTGCTTCTCACCGCTGCGAATAACTCTCAAGCGCTCGGAGCGACCGATCCTGGCAGTTGGAAACTCACTCCACTTTCTGCCTTTCCTAGTAAGGGACGAGGGTCTATGGGCGTGCGCTGCCAGCGACTGCTGAAGGGCGAGGACCAGCTCTACTTTGCCGGGATTGTCTCGCCAGAACCTGTTGTCCTTGATTCCTCAGGACAGACTCTTGAGATTCCAGACGTTGAGCCAAAGCGAGACGCCAGCGGGTCGACAGCTCACGGCTATGTCCAAGGAGCCTGCTAGGCGTCGATCCGCTCTCGATCAAATTCATCGGCTGAGCCAACAATGAAGTCGCGCCTAGGTGCTACCTCATTCCCCATCAAAAGCTCAAAGATCTGATCGGAGGCAGCCGCATCCTTGGCTGTAATGCGCCTCAGAAGGCGGTGAGAGGGATTCATCGTGGTTTCCGCTAGCTGGTCTGCATCCATCTCCCCCAGTCCCTTGTAGCGCTGTATGGGCTGCTGATAGCTCTTGTTTCGCTTTTCCAAGTCTCGAAGGAGCTCGTTTAGCTCTGCCTGGGAGTAGGTATAGATGGTTTCCTTCGTTTTTCCAGTGCCAACAATCACGCGGTGCAACGGTGGCACGGCTGCATACACCCGCCCTGCCTCAACTAATGGGCGCATGTAGCGGAAGAAGAGGGTCAGCAGCAAGGTGCGAATGTGTGCCCCATCGACATCTGCATCACTCATGAGAATGATTTTCTCGTAGCGGACCGCCTCCAACTCGAAGGTCCTGCCCGATCCTGCGCCTAGAACCTGGATTATTGCTGCACACTCCGCGTTTGAGAGCATGTCCGCCATCGAGGCCTTCTGGACGTTAAGGATCTTTCCACGGATGGGCAACAGTGCTTGGAAGGCACTGTCTCTGGCTAGTTTGGCCGTTCCGAGTGCGCTGTCACCCTCAACTATGAACAATTCAGAGCCATCAGTAGCTGCCGCCCGGCAATCTACAAGTTTGGAAGGCAGCGAGCTGGATTCCAGGGCATTCTTGCGCCTTTGAGTGTCCTTTAGGGTCCGCGCACTGATTCTTGTTTTGGCCTCGCCAACCACTCTTTCTAAAAGTTTCTCTGATTCGGCTTTACTCCCTCTGATCTTCCCCGCGAGAAAATCATCAAAGAACTTTCCAATGGCTGTGCTGACGATTGATTTGATTGCGGGGGTTCCCAAGGTTTCCTTGGTCTGACCCTCAAACTGAGGTTCCGGAAAACTGACCGTCACAACAGCACTTAGGCCAGCGAAGATGTCATCCTTCTCAATCTTGAGGCCGGTTGCCTTGTATTTTCGTGCGGAGGCTTCGATGGCTGCGCGGAAGCTCTTAGTTAGCCCTTGCTCGAAGCCACTGAGGTGACTGCCGCCCTTTGGAGTCGCGATGATATTGACGAAGGTCCTTATCTGGGTGTCGAACCCGACCCCCCAGCGCAGAGCGATGTCTACCTTGCACTCTCGAACGACCTCTTTGGACTCCATGGTCCCCGTCTTCTCATTAAGGACGGGGACAGTCTCGGAGAAGGATGCAGTCTCTGTTATTTGCTTGCGCGGAATGAGCTCGCCATCAGGAGCGATGTGCTCAACATATTCAGCTATGCCGCCATCGAATTGAAAACTGAAGCCTTCAGCACTGGGATCCTTGGCACTGAGGGTCAGTCCAGGCACCAAGAAAGCGGTTTGCCTGAGACGGCCCTCTAGCTCCGTAAGAGAAAAGGAGGCACCTGGTTCAAAGATCTGCTTATCAGGCCAATACCTGACGCGTGTGCCGGTTACTCCCTTGGCCACCTTCCCGACTTCAAGAAGCTCACTCTTCTTGGTGAAGGCTTTGAACGTGGCATCGGGTCCATCCCCTGAAAATACTCCCGGCTCGCCCCTGCGGAAGGACATCTTGTAAGTCTTGCCCCCGCGATCGACCTCCACATCCAGTCTGGAGCTGAGTGCATTAACCACCGAGGCGCCCACACCGTGAAGACCGCCTGATGCAGCGTAGGAACCGCCTCCAAATTTTCCTCCAGCGTGGAGCTTTGTGAAAACTACCTCAACACCGCTGAGTCCAGTCTTGGGTTCTACGTCAACCGGTATCCCTCGGCCATGATCGGCAACAGACACCGAGCCATCGTCATGAAGTTCTACCTCGATTGACTTTCCGTGCCCGCCAAGCGCCTCATCAACTGAGTTGTCGATGATCTCCCAGAGGCAATGCATCAGGCCCCTGGCGTCGGTCGAGCCAATGTACATGCCGGGTCGCTTGCGGACTGCCTCAAGCCCCTCTAGGACTGAAAGATGATGGGCTGAGTAGGTTTCCACGTCGAAAGAATAAGGTAACCGCAGCACCGCTCACGATTGCCACTTCGCAGTTAGCGAAACGAGCCACTTCTGGGATTATTTGTCTCCCGCGACGGTTATAGTTCATCAAATGGAAGAGACCAGAGAACTACCAAACCTGCTAGCTACTGACCGCTGCGATGTCTGCGAGGCGCAGGCTTATATTCGCGTTGAGCTGGAGTCAGGCCAATTGCTTTTTTGCGCTCACCACGGCAACGCCAACAAGGAGAAGCTGGCCCCGCTTACGATCAACTGGCACGACCAGTCTGAAGAGCTTAACCGCCGCTAACTTCTCTAATCTTCTCAACCCACATAAGTCGCTCAGGGTCAAGCTTCGGCTGAATTCCAAAGCCGATGAGAAGGTCTAAAAGGTAACTGGGGTTCTTTGCCAAAAAAGGTCCGTAAAGACTGGTCGCAACAAACAGTCCATTTCTTGTAACGGGATCTAAGTCATAGTCGGTATTTCGGTATCCGAAGTAATCGCCCGCAACGAATTCGCTTCTTCTCGAAACCGATCGAAGTTCAAGACCCAGATCGCTAGCAAAGAAGTCGTAGCATGATCCGACTAGCAAGGTGGCGAGACCCTGGGCAAACCTCTCGCGAACCAACGGACGAAGGCCCTCAAGCTCATTCTCATAGTGCCTCATAGCCGCGCGACTGGCATCACCAAAAAGGACAAAATCGGCTGATTTAATCTGGTCGCTAACCAAATACTCAACCTTGGCGAGAGTCAGCTCGGCCAAAAGAACTTCTATGTTGCCCTGATCACCATTGTTGTTAAAGTGCTCGGGCATAAAGCTGAAGAGATTCATCACTTTGCCAACCCCGTAAGTCTGCGAAACCGCCGCATTGAGTCTGCACTGAAGAGGATGGTTGGTAATTCCCCCTCAATGCTTAGAAAGGCTTTCTTGGCCTCAGACAGATCTGTCTCTACCGAGCCAACTTCAACCCCCGCGTAGCTCAAACGGAGCGCCAGATCATAGGCATTGCTTCCAGAAACTATGTCCACCTTCCCCAGGGAAGTGAAATCGACAGTCCACAACCAACTCGGATCGTGAATGTCCGATCCGGCCATGAGCATCAGTGGCGAGTTCTCCTTTGTCAGTTCATCAACGTTGAGTTGGAAGCTAGTCGGGTTTTGAACCAGCCTCAGGTTGACTCGCCTGCCCTCGATTTCCGTCAGCTCATTCCGTGCAAACACACTCGGTTGTGCGTTAACAACCGCCTGTGCAAGCTCAGCGTCAAAGCCGACCAAGTGCTTGCAAGCAAGAAGCGCGAGAGCGGTATTTAGTGCGTGGGGTAGATTAGGGTCCCTAAGTTCAATAGCTGACCCGAACACATCCAGCACCATTGGGCTTACACCCGCAATTACCGAGCAGTCTTGAACCTGATTGGGATCGTCAAAGCGGAGAGCATACGTTGGTGCATCAGCGGATTGTTCCAACTCCTCGGCCAGGCAAACAGCACCGGCTATGTTGTCGAGCTCTAGAGCACGCAAGTTCGGATCGTGTGCGTTGATGATGGACATGTTGGCTTCACGGGCCATCGCCCCAAGCTTTTCGATAACGAAATCCGGGTCTACAAATCTGTCCAGCTGATCGCTCAAGACGTTTGTTAAGACAACTAATCTTGGTGACAGGTCCTTCAACAGCGCAGATCCATGCCCCTCGTCGACCTCCAGGACCGCGATGTCGTAATCGACTCGCCCTCGATGATCACCCTCTTTCAATACCGCAGAGAAAAGACCCTGTTTGATGTTCGCAGTTGAAGGATTGGTGAAAACACGCAGTCCATGCTGCTCTAAAAGCTTTACAAGAATGTTGGTAGTCGAGGACTTTCCCGCACTTCCGGAGACAAGGACTACCCCTTCAGGCATGCTCCTGAGTGCATTTCGAAGCAAATTAGGTGCAATGAAGCTCACTACCAGGCCTGGAAGTGCGGACCCTCCCCCACGCCTCACCAGGCGCAGTAGAAACCGGAGCGATTTCCCCAGCGATACGGCCAGGAAGGAGAGCATCTACCCGTCCAGGTAATCTCTAAGCAGCTGGGATCTAGATGGGTGGCGAAGCTTCGACATGGTCTTAGACTCAATCTGTCTAATGCGCTCTCTTGTCACACCAAACTTTTCACCAATTTGGTCCAGGGTCATCTGAACTCCGTCGCCAAGACCGAAACGAGAGCGAATTACGCCCGCTTCTCGTGGGTGAAGGGAATCAAGTACTCGCTCCAGCTCCTGCTGCAGCATGGTGAATCCAACTGCGTCTGCCGGAACAACAGCTTCAGTGTCCTCGATCAGATCGCCAAACTCGCTGTCGCCATCTTCACCGAGCGGTGTCGAGAGTGAAATTGGCTCACGGCCATACTTCTGAACCTCAACAACCTTCTCTGGTGTCATGTCGAGCTCTGCGGCTAGCTCTTCAGGTGAAGGCTCTCTTCCAAGGTCCTGAAGCAGCTGACGTTGGACTCGAGCGAGCTTGTTGATGACCTCGACCATGTGAACTGGAATACGAATGGTGCGGGCCTGGTCTGCCATTGCCCTGGTGATGGCCTGACGAATCCACCAGGTCGCGTATGTGGAGAACTTGTAGCCCTTTGTGTAATCAAACTTTTCGACGGCGCGAATAAGTCCGAGGTTTCCCTCCTGGATGAGATCCAAGAATTGCATTCCTCGACCCGTATAGCGCTTTGCAAGAGAGACAACGAGGCGCAGGTTAGCCTCAAGCAGGTGGCTCTTGGCTCTCTGGCCGTCCTTGACCACCCAGTTTAGGTCACGCCTCTCGGCAGGGGTGAGTTTGCTAACCGTGCCTAGCTTCTCCTCAGCAAATAGGCCAGCCTCAATGCGTTTGGCGAGCTCGACCTCGAGCTCAGCATTTAGCAGCGCTACCTTTCCGATCTGCTTCAGGTAATCCTTAACTGGGTCTGCAGTAGCACCGCTGATTGTTAGGTTCTGAACTGGGATGTCGTCTTCGTCATCGGTTAGGACCATCAGGTCCTTGGGCAGCTCGATCGTGCCGGTTGGAAGCTCCTCTTTGGTGTCATCCGGAGTCACGGCTGCATCGTCCTCTGTGAGATCGACGGCCTCTTTGGCCTCTAAAACGATGTCTTCTACCGAGTCATCCTCATCGTCGCCCTCGAGCTCCTCGGCTTCTGCTCCGGCTTTTCCCCGCCCGCGCTTAGGTGCGGCCTTGGTTGATTTGGCCTTGGCTTTGGAGACGGTAGCGATGATGTCCTCTTTGTTTTCAGGCAGACTATAAACCCTTGTCAAGTCCTGAGACCTGAAAGGGTTTGAGGCCCAATTATGTCACAAAAAGCGCCCCGTGGAGCTAATAAAAGCTAAATGGGAGGAAGTTTATTCCTCGTCTTTACGCTTTTGCTGCATGGTAGCGAGGTACTTCTCTAGGTCATCAGCAATCTGATCGGCATCAGGAGTTTCTTGTCTTGGCTTGCCGATAGGAGACCTGGCGGGACCTGAATCCCCGTTTGCATAGCCCTGCTCTAGAGTGCTAATCAGCTTTGCGAGTTCGGCATTTTCCTCTACCTGGGCGTCGACTTTGGAGTCGAATCTGGTGGCCCGCTCACGGATTTCGTCCGATGGAAATACGAGCCCGGTAGCTGCCGTGATCAGCTCAAGCCCTCTTAGAGCTGCCCTTGGAACCTCGTTGTCAGCCAAATAGTGAGGTACAAGAAGGACAAAACCAGCTGTCTCAAAACCGGCCTCGCCCAGTCGAAACTCCAGAAGGTGAATGACATTCCCAGGAACTTGAGTCTGCGGCTTCCACTCTGAGAATCTGGCAATCATGTCTTGCCTGTTCCCGCTTACGGTTATGCCGGTTGGACGTGTGTGGGGAATTGGGAATGGAATCGCATGAACCCAAGTGAAGGACTGAACGTCATTATCCCGGCAGAACTGCGTAACCGCTCTAGCAAAGGCCTCCCAGCGCATGTCTGGTTCATAGCCGTCTAGGAGCAAAAAAGGCTGTCCAGCTTCATCCCAGACCAGATAGATAGCGAGGGTTGCAGGCTCGTAGCTTTCGATGTGATCTTTCTCAAAGAACAGCGTGGGCCTTCTTGACCGATAGTCGAGCAATTCGTCATTATCGAAGCGAACCAAGAGCTCATGTTTGAGCGAAGAGAAGAAATGATCTGAAAGCTGGCCTATTACGCTGCCTGAATCGCTGAACCCGGAAAGCATCGCAACCATCGGAAGCGAAGAGATGTCCGATGAACTCTCAAATTGTTGATAGAGCTCGCTCATGGCCTGATACTAACCCACCTACACTTGTCGATATGCACAAAATTGAACTGCTTTCACAACTACCAACAGCTCCCTACCAGCTCGCAATTCCCTACGAAACTGAGGATTCACCCGAGCTTGAACAGCACGGTGTAACCAAGGAAGATCTGGCGGCCTTCAAGGCAGAACCGAAGAAGGGCAACGTCTCTCGTCTTGCCCAGAAGTATGGGGTGTTACTACTGGTTGGTGGCAAGCAATCAGCTCGCGACTTCGCCGCGGCAGCAACCAGGGCTGCATCCACCTCGTTACCGCTTGTTTTCGAGGGTGGCGAGTCGGTGAGCGAAATCATCGAGGGAGTGCTCCTGGCAACTGCAACACCGACTCGATACAAAACTCCCAAGGACGAAAGAGCCCTTGAAGTCAAGATAATCGGCAGTGACAGTGAGGCGCTGAAGGTTCAGACCATTGTTGCCGGGGAGGTCCTTGCAGCCCGAGAAATCATCAACATGCCGGCCAACGACCTTTATCCCGAGGCTCTGGCTGCGCTTGCCGCCGATAGGGCAAAAAGTGCAGGTGTCGAGATTGAGATTTGGGATGAAAAGCGACTTGAAAAGGAGGATTGCGGAGGCATTCTTGGCGTGGGAAAGGGTTCAACTAGGCCGCCTAGGCTTGTAAAACTCAGCTATAGAGGAGGCGGTAAACATCTCGGACTAGCCGGTAAGGGCATCACTTTTGACACCGGCGGTCTCTCGCTCAAGCCTGCGGACTCAATGGTCGGAATGAAGTACGACATGGCTGGAGCCGCTACCGTGATGGCCGCAACTATGGCAATTGCCCGACTGAAGCTAAAGGTCGACATCACAACGGTTTTGTGTATTGCCGAGAACATGCCTTCGGGACAGGCCACTAGGCCAGGGGACGTCGTCAAGATTCGCGGCGGCAAAACCGTGGAGGTTCTCAACACCGACGCTGAGGGGCGCCTTGTTCTTGCCGATGGACTTCGGGTGCTCTCCGAGCTAAAGCCAGACCACATAGTTGACGTTGCAACACTTACTGGCGCGGCGACCATTGCCCTTGGGAAGCGCTACAGCGGACTAATGGGCCGAGGTCCAGTGCTTGAAAAGGTGCTTGAAGCGGCTAAGCAGAGCGAGGAGCTTGTCTGGCACATGCCTCTTGCTGACGAGCTGCGCAGCACATTAGACAGCGACTTAGCGGATATGACCAACGTCAAAATCGGCAATCGCGCCGGCGGCATGATTGTGGGAGGTCTCTTCTTGGAGAAGTTCGTCGATGAAGATGCGTCTTGGGCGCATCTCGATATTGCCAGTGCGGCGAACAATGACGGTGCCCCCTATTCTGTCTACCCTTCGGGAGCAACTGGTGTCATGGTCCGCACGTTGGTGAATCTTGCGGGACTTATCTCACTACCGCAGTAGTAGACTTTCTACCTGTTTGGCGCAAACAGACGGAGCTTTAATGGCGGACACCACTTTTGACCTTGTAATTCTCGGCTCGGGATCAGGGGGCTATGCAGCGGCCCTGAGAGCAGCTCAGCTCGGTATGAGCGTTGCTCTTATCGAGAGAGACAAGCTCGGTGGCACTTGCCTTCACCGCGGTTGTATTCCCACAAAAGCCCTGCTTCATTCCGCCGAGGTTGCTGACACCGCAAAGGAGGCAGGCAACTACGGGGTCCAGGCAACTTTTCAGGGTATTGACATGACGCAAGTAAATAAGTACCGCGATTCGATTGTCGACAAGCTCTACAAGGGACTCACCGGTCTGGTTAGCTCCAAAAACATCACCTTTGTGCAAGGTGAGGGGCGCATGACCGGACCGAAGCAGGTAACAGTCGGCACCGACGTATACGAGGGTAAGAACCTAGTCCTAGCCACAGGCTCAATCTCAAAGACCCTGGGGATCGAAATCGGCGGCCGGGTAATTACCAGCGACCAGGCACTTCAGATGGATTGGGTGCCAAAAAGAGTTGCCATTCTGGGCGGCGGTGTCATTGGAGTTGAATTTGCCTCCGTATGGCGCTCCTTTGGCTCTGAGGTTGTCATCATCGAAGGCCTAGATCGTTTGGTCCCTAACGAAGAGGCAGCAATTAGCAAGGCTCTGGATCGTGCCTACCGCAAGCGCGGCATAGAGTCCAAGCTTGGAAACAAGTTCAAGGCCGTAACGCAGACGGCCGATGAGGTTTCGATCGAGCTTGAAAACGGTGACAAGGTAACTGCGGATATTCTGCTGGTTGCGGTTGGCCGCGGGCCAAATGCCACAGGTTTTGGCTATGAGGAGCAAGGCGTTCAGATGGAGCGCGGCTGGGTGCTTACCAATGATCGACTGGAAACTAACCTTCCTGGCGTCTACGCCGTAGGGGACATAGTTCCAGGGCTCCAGCTCGCCCATCGCGGCTTTATGCACGGAATCTTTGTGGCCGAGGAGATTGCCGGCCTAAAGCCGATGAAAGTCGACGAGATGGGCATCCCGAGAGTTACCTACTGCGAGCCAGAGATTGCCTCCGTTGGCCTCACAGAAGTCCAGGCAAAAGAGAAGTTTGGTGCGGAGGGAATCTCCACCTACGAGTACAACCTTGCAGGGAATGGCAAGAGCAATATTTTGGGCACTGCCGGCGTGATAAAGCTAATTCGACAGATCAACGGACCAGTTGTTGGCTTCCACATGATCGGATCAAGAGCCGGAGAGCAAATAGGCGAGGCTCAACTAATTGTGAACTGGGAGGCCTACCCAGAGGATGTCGCTCCGCACATTCACGCACACCCAACCATGAACGAAGCAATCGGTGAGGCACATCTAGCGCTTGCCGGTAAGCCGCTTCACGCACACGCATAGCCCTAGTCAGGATAGGAACGATGAGCGAAGTAGTACTACCAGCACTCGGAGAATCGGTAACTGAAGGAACCGTAACCCGATGGCTCAAGAAAGTTGGCGAAACAGTTGCCGTAGACGAGCCGCTCGTCGAGGTTTCCACCGACAAGGTTGACACAGAAATTCCTAGCCCCGTTGCTGGGGTCTTGCAGCAAATACTCGTCCAAGAGGACGAGACCATCGAGGTGGGCACAGTACTGGCAGTTGTCGGAGAGAGTGCAGCCGCTGAGGCGCCAGCAACACCGACTGCGCCTCCAGAGGCAGCAGCACCTCAGACCCAGCCTGAGGCTCCTAAAGCTCCAGTATCAGAAGCTCCGGCCCCGACTCCCCCAGCACCTGTCGCGGCCCCCGCCCCAGTTGCTCCCCCAGCCCCCGTGGCTGCGCCAGTTGCGCCACCAGCGCCCGTTGCAGTTCCTGCTGTTGCGCCCGCTGCTGCAAGCGAGTCGGAGAGCGATCCAAACTACGTGACTCCGATTGTTCGCAAGCTCGCCTCTGACATGGGTGTAGACCTTGCACGCGTCACCGGCACGGGAATTGGCGGACGAATCCGTAAGGAAGATGTAATCGCAGCTGGATCCCAGACCTCAACAACAGCTACTACCCCAGCAGCTCCCACTGCCACTTCTCACACTGAGGCCAGCGCACTGCGAGGTACAACCGAGCCAATGTCGAGGCTGCGCAAAGTTCTTGCAGAACGTGCGGTTGCCTCAATGCAGCAGTCCGCTCAGCTCACTACCGTCGTTGAAGTTGATGTAACTGCTGTTGCGCAACTGAGAGACCGCGTAAAGGGCGACTTCCTGGCCAAGACAGGCAACAAGCTCAGCTTCATGCCATTCTTCACACTCGCAGCAGCTGAAGCCCTTAGGGCTCACCCAAAGATCAATAGCACCGCCGAGGGCGAAACCATCGTCTACCACGATGGAGAGAACATTTCCTTTGCCGTAGACACAGAAAGAGGACTCCTCACCCCGGTTCTTCGCAATACAGCGAGTATGAGCATCGCCGAACTCGCCCGCCAAATCGCGGACATGGCGGAGCGAACCAGAAATAACCAGTTGAAGCCCGATGAGCTTTCGGGTGGCACGTTTACGGTAACCAACACTGGTTCTCGAGGTGCGCTATTTGACACCCCGGTAGTGTTCCTTCCCCAATCCGCAATCCTGGGAACAGGCATTGTCACGAAGCGGCCGGCGGTGGTCAAAGATGCCTCGGGTAACGAAGCGATTGCTATTCGCTCAATGGTTTACCTGGCACTCTCCTACGACCACAGAATCATTGATGGAGCAGATGCCTCGCGTTACCTTTCGGACGTAAAGATGCGACTAGAAGCCGGAGCCTTTGAGCCTAACCTCGGTATCTAACCAGCTCGGAGGCATCATGCGGTGCTCAAAAGGGCTTAGCGGAGGGGTAGTTCTTGCCCGCGTTTGAGCGAGTTGGATTCGCGCCCAATTTGGTGAGCTATGACGAGGGTTACAAAAAACAACTTGAGGTTCATGCAGAAGTTGTTTCAGGCACTAGACCTGACACGGTTCTGCTTCTGGAACACACCAGTGTCTATACAGCCGGCAAACGTACAGAGATGGAAGAGCTCCCCGATGATGGTAGTGAGTTTGTAGAGACAAACCGCGGGGGCAAGATCACTTGGCATGGCCCGGGGCAGCTGGTGGGCTACCCCATCATGCGATTACCCCAACCGATTGATGTCGTGAACTATGTCCGCTACCTAGAAAAGACACTGATCGAGGTCATCGCCGAGCTCGGCGTGAAGGGCGAGCGGGTAGAGGGTAGAACTGGAGTTTGGGTCGAGAGCGGAAAAGGGCTTGTAAAAGTTGCCGCAATCGGTATCCGAGTCTCCGAAAAAGTCACAATGCATGGCTTTGCCCTAAATTGCAATAACTCCTTGGAGCCCTACGAGCACATTATTGCCTGTGGGATTCAAGATGCAAAAAGTGGCACCCTAAGCCAATTAGCATCTAGGGAGGTAACTCCCATAGAAGCAGCTACCCTTGTAGAGCAGATAATGAAAGAGATCCCAAATGCCAGAGGTTAACCCAACGCGAAAACTGCTTCGTTTGGAGGTCCGTAATTCTCAGGTGCCTATCGAGCGCAAGCCAGAGTGGATTCGCACGACTGCCAAGATGGGACCCGATTACAAGCAGTTGCAATCGCTTGTGAAAGACCAAGGTCTCAACACAGTCTGTCAGGAGGCTGGTTGCCCAAACATTTTTGAGTGCTGGGAAGACCGCGAGGCGACATTCCTTATTGGTGGCTCCCAGTGCACAAGGCGCTGCGACTTCTGCCAAATTGACACTGGTAAGCCGGCCGCATTCGATGCCGACGAGCCAAGACGCGTTGGAGACTCCGTTACAAAAATGCAACTCCGCTATGCCACTGTGACCGGTGTTGCAAGGGATGACCTGCCCGATGAGGGCGCCTGGCTCTATGCCGAGACCATCAGGCAAATCCACAAGCAATCCCCCGGAACAGGCGTTGAAATCTTGGTGCCCGACTTCTCCGGTAACCCTGAGCTCCTAAAGCTTGTTTTCGAAGCAGCCCCCGAAGTCTTTGCGCACAACGTTGAAACAGTCCCAAGAATTTTCAAGAGAATTCGCCCGGCGTTTGACTACCAGCGGTCAATGGATGTAATAACCCAGGGACGGGAGTACGGGCTAGTGACGAAGTCAAACCTTATCCTTGGCATGGGTGAGGAGCGCGATGAGATTATTCAGGCGCTGCAAGATCTGCACGATGCCGGAACCGACATCATCACCATCACCCAGTATTTGAGGCCCTCCCCCAGGCACCACCCCGTCGAACGTTGGGTTAAGCCGCAGGAGTTCGTTGAGCTGGCAGAAATTGCCGAAGGCATCGGATTCCTGGGAGTGCTGTCCGGTCCTCTGGTGCGCTCCAGTTATCGTGCAGGTCGGCTCTGGGCAAAGAGCATGATTGCAAAAGGTAGGGAGATTCCTGAAGAGCTTCGTCACCTAGCGGACAAGCTCGAGTTTGCACAAGCCAGCGCGATTGCCTAAGTAGACTGGGCCCGTGGCAAAGAAAGATAAGGCTCCCGGCAGACTCAAGCAGCTGCTTCAGGTTTATAAGCTCACGGCGAAGAATGATCCCACCAGTGTTTGGATTGCCCTTCTCGGCTTTCTCCTTGCATCAGGTGGTGGACTACTCGTCGGCTTCCTTCTTGGAGGAGGCGAAGCCTGGAGCCTAACCATTTGGACAATCTCGGGCGTTGTCTCCGGAATTCTGATCGCAATGATATTGATGTCCAAACGTGCAGAGCGAAACGCATACCAACAGATTGAAGGTCAAGCGGGCGCGGTTGGAGCTGTACTCGACACCCAGATAAAGCGCAGCTGGAGAGCATCTTCCGTCCCGGTATCAGTCAACCCAAAAAGCCGTGAGGCTATCTACCGAATGATTGGTCCCGCCGGTGTTGTACTAATTGCTGAGGGTTCATCGGCAAGAGTTAGCCAGATGCTCCAGGACGAAACGCGCAAAGTCAACAGAGCCGCCCCCGGCGTGAAGGTTCACCAGTTGAAGGTAACAACGGACGACACAGGCGTCAGGCTCTACGAGCTGCTGAAAAAGGTTTACAAGCTTGGTAAGACCCTAAAGAGGGCAGAAGTTGCAGTGGTTGCCAACCGGCTAGACGCACTTGGTGGGCTGTCGATACCAATTCCCAAGGGAATTGACCCGACAAAGGTTCGTGCACCTAAGCGCAAGTTTTAACATTTCTGAAACATAAGCTCGGTAGATTTCTTCCATTCCCTGTGGCGACACAGTTCACCTAAGAAAGAGATATCTATGTTCAAGACAGCCTCTGAGGTGTTGGCATACATCAAGGAAAACGACGTCAAGTTTGTAGACGTTCGCTTTACAGACCTTCCTGGTGTGCAGCAGCACTTCAACCTTCCTGTTTCTCAGATTGATGAAGACTTCTTTGCCAATGGGCAACTCTTCGACGCTTCCTCAATTAGGGGCTTTGCTGCTATTCACGAGAGTGACATGCAGCTCATCCCAGATGTGACGACTGCTTGGATCGATCCATTCAGAGTCGAGAAAACCCTGATTATGAACTTTGACATTTACAACCCTAGAAACGGTGAGCTCTACCACCGCGATCCTCGTCAGGTGGCTCACAAGGCAGAGCGCTACCTTCAGTCAACCGGTATAGCCGACACCGCATTCTTCGCCCCTGAGGCTGAGTTTTTCATCTTCGACGAGGTCCGCTACGAGGTCAAGGCACACACCGCCTACCACATGGTGGATTCAATCGAGGCCCCATGGAACAGCGCAAAGGCTGAGGAGGGTGGCAACCTAGGGAACAAGACTCCGCATAAGGGTGGCTACTTCCCAGTTTCACCAACGGACCAGTTAGCTGACATTCGTGACGCAATTGTGCTGGAGCTTGAGGCCGCAGGTCTTTCTGTTGAGCGCTCGCACCACGAGGTTGGTACCGCAGGTCAGTGTGAGATCAACTACCGCTTCGACCAGCTCATCAAGAGTGCCGACGACATTCTGAAGTTCAAGTACATCGTCAAGAACGTAGCTAACCAGTTTGGAAAGACCGCGACCTTCATGCCGAAGCCTCTTTTCGGCGACAACGGTTCAGGTATGCACGTCCACCAGTCGCTCTGGAAAGATGGCAAGCCACTGTTCTACGACGAGTCTGGCTACGGTGGACTCAGCGACACTGCACGTTGGTACATCGGTGGAATCTTGAAGCACGCACCTAGCATTCTTGCCTTCACCAACCCAACCATCAACTCCTACCACCGCCTGGTCCCTGGCTTTGAGGCTCCGGTGAACCTTGTGTACTCAGCTGGTAACCGCTCAGCTGCAATTCGTATCCCGATGACCGGATCAAATCCGAAGGCTAAGCGCATTGAGTTCCGTGCTCCTGATAGCTCAGGTAACCCATACCTCGCATTCTCGGCAATGCTGATGGCTGGTCTGGATGGCATCAAGAACCGCATTGAGCCACACGAGCCAGTCGACAAGGATCTCTATGAGCTACCAGCAGAGGAAGCAAAGGCTATCCCTCAGGTGCCAGGCAATCTTGAGCAGGTTCTTGTGGCACTTGAGAATGACCACGAATTCCTCCTAGAGGGCGACGTGTTCACGAAGGACCTAATCGAGAACTGGATCGACTACAAGCGTGAGAAGGAGTTAAAGCCAATGGCTCAGCGCCCTCACCCATACGAGTTCGAGCTCTACTACGGCGTCTAGCCCAAGAGAGCAAATGGAGAAGGAGGCAAGGAAACTTGCCTCCTTTTTCTATTGCGCAAAGAGCTTCTCGTAGACAGCCCTGGCCTTGCGTGTTGTGCTGAGGTAGTCCTCCTCCAAGCGCGATGCCGAACCAGGTGCGTACTCCAGAATTCTCGCAATTGCCTCAAGCTGTTTCCTGTCAGCAGGAAGAATGTCTACCAATTTGTCAACAGCCAATACCAGGGCACTTCTGCAACGCGAAGCTAGAAGCCAAGCAGACCGCAGGGATTGCGCCTCCTGCTTAGATATCTTTTCGAGTGACTCAAGTTCATCTAATGCTTCCAATGTTCCGAGCACCCTGAGCTTTGAATCTTGGAATGCATTTCTTAGTTGAAACAGTTGAACCAACCACTCGACGTCACTTATGGAGCCCTTGCCTAGCTTGAGATGTCTTGCTGGATCGGCGCCCTGAGGGAGGCGCTCTGTCTCAACACGTGCCTTGATTCTTCGTATCTCAGTTAGCTGGCTAGGAGATAACTGCTCTGGGTAGCGGAAAGAATCAATGAGAGAAGTAAAGCGAGCAACAAGATCCTCTGAGCCAGAAATCACCCGCGCCCGGAGAAGTGCCTGGTACTCCCACGTGTCGGCCCATTTCTCGAAGTAGGCCCTGTAGCTCTCAAGCGACCTAACCCTAGGTCCGTTTTTGCCCTCTGGTCGAAGTCCGAGATCGAGCTCAAAAGCCATGATGGAGTCCTTGACCAGGCCGAGGAGCCTGGAGCTCACTCGCTCGGCGATTGATTGTGCATCCTCATCTTCGGACAGGTAGACAAGCATTGCATCGGCATCAGAGCCAAACCCAAGTTCCTCGCCGCCAAGCCGGCCCATCGCTACGATTCCCAGGTCGATTTCATCAGACTCCTTGGCAAGCACGAGCATGGTGCGGAGGTAGCAATCCATGATTGCGCTCAGGCCTTTACTGATTTGGGCCATACTGCTGACTCCAAGAACCGCCCCAATGGCAACCCGTAGGGTCTCTCTCCTGCGGATATTCCGAATTAGATCCGCTGCTGTGGTTGTCTCCTCCTGCCTTGAAACCACCGCCAGCATCTCGGATTCAATGGTGCCAACGTCCCTTGGTAGCAGCTCTTCATCATCCCCAAACCAAGATGTTGCATCTGGGATTCGCTCCAGCACCCTGGCAACCATTCCGGAGGAAGAAAGCACTCTCATTAGTCGCTCGGCCGCGCCGGATGAGTCTCGTAACATCCGCAAGAACCATGGAGTCTCGCCTAACTCTTCACTTAGTCGCCTGAAGCTCAAGAGGGCTCGATCCGGGTCGGTGCCCTCTGCCATCCAGCGAATCAAGACCGGCAAAAGGGTCCGCTGAATTGTGGCCCTCCTGGAGACACCAGTTGTGAGGGCGTTAATGTGGTTTAGCGCACCCTTGGGGTCGACGAATCCAAGTGCAACAAGCCTTCGCTCAACATCCTCTGCACTGAGGGTGACTTCCCCGGGGGTAAGAGCAGCTGTGGCAGCCAGCAGGGGCCGATAGAACACGGAGTCATGAAGTTGAGCAACCTCTGCCCTGATAACCTCGAGGCGAGAAGCAAGCTCCTCGGCGCCAAGCCCAAGCCCGCGCGCCACTCTTCTATACTCCTGCTCGTTGGATGGAATCAGGTGCGAGCGCCTTAGTTTTTGCAGTTGAATTCGATGCTCCAGAGCGCGAAGAAAGCGGTAGTGAGCTGCCAGTTTAGATTTGTCAGTCCGTGATAAAAGCCCTGCATCACTAAGAGCCTCAAGAGCACTTAGAGTGTCCATCACGTGAAGAGATTCGTCACCAACACCGTGAACTAGCTGCAGTAGCTGCGCAGTGAATTCGACATCTCTCAGACCCCCACGACCTAGCTTTAGATTGCTCGCTCGCTCTTGTGGCGGAATGTTGTCTAAAACCCTTTTTCTAAGGTGCCGGGCGCTGTCAACAATGGCCGAACGTTCATGGTACTGCCAGATCATGGGCTTGATGGTCGAAATATAGGCACTACCGAGGTCGGAATTTCCAGCTGCAAATCGTGCCTTTAAAAGAGCCTGAAACTCCCAGGGCTCCGCCCACTTTTGGTAGTAGGCCCTGTGAGCCTCGAGAGTTCGAACCAAAGCTCCCGACTTTCCTTCAGGCCTTAGATTCGGGTCCACCTGCCATAGCCCTGGCTCGACATCCACCGCATCGATAACCTGCTGCATTCGAGTCGCAATCTTGGTTGCCGCGTCGACAGAGTCCGTGTTTGTGGCGACGTAAATGACATCTACGTCTGAGACGTAGTTGAGCTCCCTGGCCCCAGTCTTTCCCATTGCGATCACGGCAAGCGGATTAGGTTCTGCTTCCTCAGTCTCGAGGCGTCCTTCCGCCAATAGTTCGTCAATGGCAACCTTGATCGCACTTTGCAATGTTATGTCGGTGAGCTCTGTGAGCGCCATAGATACTTCCCGGTAAGCCGCAGCCGGATCTTTCTGAGAAAGGTCCCAGTCGACAATTTTTAGAAGTGCGTCTCGGTAATCCACCCTTAGATCTGTGCGAGAAGAAGACCCCACCTTGTAGGCCTTGTTTATCTCCGGCTTCTTGGGAAGCTTGAATGACCCCGGGTGACGAAGCAGATGTTCGGCTATGGCATCAGAGGCTCCCGCGATTCGGCAAAACCTCTCGGCCAGAGAAGCATCGGCGAGGGTCTTGGAAACTGCCTTTGGTTGGACTTCGGCCATCCTAAGGAGGAAATCAAGACCCTTATCCGGTGACGCCGCGGAAGCTAAAGGAGTAAGGGCGGAGTGGCCCCAGTCCCCCACAAGCTCAACGAGTCGATCCAGCTTTGAAACAGTCTCACTAAGGTTTTCAAAGCCCAGCTTTGCAAGCTCGCTTAGAGGATTGCTGCGGCCTCTGGTCATTTAGAGAGTGCGGAGGTTTTGCTCGATTTCAAAAGGAGTGACCTGAGAGCGATACTCTGCCCACTCGTTTCTCTTGTTTGCGAGCACATAGCTAAAGACCCTCTCGCCAAGAACCTCGGCTGCAAGCTCGCTTTCCTCTAGCTTGCGAATTGCGTGGTCTAGGGACTGCGGCAAGGCCTCAATGCCCATTGCGCGACGCTCCATATCGCTCAACGACCAGACGTCATCCTCGGTCTCGGTCTGCAGCTCGTAATTCTCCTCGATACCCTTCAGTCCTGCCGAGAGCAGCAGAGAGTAAGCAAGATACGGGTTTGCAGCGCTATCCATTGCGCGATATTCGATGCGCGTGCTCTGAGCTTTCTCTGGCTTGTGAAGTGGAACGCGAATCAATGCACTGCGGTTGTTGTGACCCCAGCTGACGTAGCTTGGGGCCTCTCCTCCACCCCAAAGTCTCTTATAGCTATTCACGAACTGGTTTGTAACCAGAGTGATCTCTGGGGCGTGCTTGAGAACACCCGCCATGAACTTCCTGGCAGTGTTGGATAGGTGATATTCCGCGCTCGCGTCGAAGAAAGCGTTCTTATCCCCCTCGAAAAGCGAGAAGTGCGTGTGCATGCCGCTTCCGGGTTGGTCGGTAAATGGCTTGGGCATAAACGTTGCATATACCCCCTGCTCGATTGCCACCTCCTTGACTACGGTCTTAAATGTCATGACGTTGTCAGCCATTGAAAGTGCATCGGCGTAGCGCAGGTCAATCTCGTTCTGGCCTGGCCCTCCCTCGTGATGAGAGAATTCGACCGAAATCCCCAGCTGTTCCAGCATCGTGACAGCTCTGCGCCTAAAATCGTGCGCTGTGCCACCAGGCACATTGTCAAAATAACCGGCCTGATCCACGGGTATGGGAAGGCCGTCTGCACCAAGCTCCGAGGACTTCAGTAAATAAAACTCGATCTCAGGGTGGACATAGAAACTAAAACCAAGCGCGGCGGCCTTATCTAGGGCCTTACGAAGAACATTCCTAGGGTCAGCAGCGGCAGGCTGGGCATCTGGTGTAGCGATGTCGCAGAACATCCTCGCGGCAGGGTCAACGCTTCCCCGCCAAGGCAAAATTTGGAAGGTACTGGGGTCTGGGATTGCCAGCATGTCAGCCTCTGATGTGCGGGCTAGACCCTCGATGGCGCTGCCGTCGAAGCCAATGCCCTCCGCAAAAGCACCTTCAATTTCGGCAGGTGCAACGGCTACAGATTTCAGGGTTCCGGCAACGTCGGTAAACCAGAGCCTGATGAACTTTACGCCGCGCTCCTCAATGGTGCGAAGTACGAACTCTTGTTGCTTGTCCATTACAGCCTCCTGACACTCCTAATAGGCTAGTGCTTGTGCAAGAAATCCGTATTGGCTTTGGCCAGATAAACCCCGTAGTCGGTGACTTTGCACATAACTCAAAGCAGATTCTTCAAATCATGAATGATGCGGCCGGAAAGGTCGATCTCTTGATCTTTGGGGAGCTCGCTCTTTGCGGCTATCCGCTTGGAGATCTCAGCTATCGCGCGGACATTATCTCTGCAACCCAGGAAGCGCTAGAGCAGCTTGTGGCTAAGAGTTCAGACTCCAAGCTTGCTTCGCTGACCGTAGTCCTAGGTCACGTCAGTGCTTCAGCAACGCATTCGGAAAAGCAGTCTTCTTACGCATCTGCCCATAACTCCGCCACAGTCTTCGCAAGCGGTGAGGTCATCGGCCGTTACGACAAGATCTACCTGCCCAATTACGATGTATTTGACGATTGGCGCAACTTCGTACCGGGCTCTAACGAGCTTTTCTTTGAACTCAAAGGGCAGAGGGTCGCCGTAGCAATTTGCGAGGACATTTGGCATCCGGAAGCTCCTCAACGAGTTGAGCTCGCAGCTGCTGGAATTGACCTTCTCGTAGTACCAAATGGCTCTCCATACACCCGTGACATTCAGTCGCGCAGGCGTATGGCGGCAAGCAGCTACCAAGACGGCTTTGCTATCGCCTATGCGAACCTTGCCGGCGGGCAGGACGAGCTGGTCTTCGATGGCGACAGCTTCCTTATGAATAAAGATGGGCAGGAGCTCTTTCGCGCGGGTATGGGGCCTGGCCTGTTTATAGGCGAGACAAATGAGCTAGAGCCGGTACTGGACGACGAGCCACAGAGGCTCTACGAGGTTCTGGTCACCGGCCTGCGCGACTATTGCAGCAAGACTGGGCAAGACAAAGTTTTGCTTGGTTTCTCGGGTGGCATAGACAGTTCGCTTACTGCAGCCATCGCGGTTGATGCGCTTGGCCCAGAGGCCGTGTTGGGGGTGGGGCTACCATCCCGCTATTCCTCAGATCATTCGCTTGCAGACGCCCAGCAACTTGCAAAGAACCTGGGTTGTGAGTTTCGCGTTGTCCCAATCGATGAGGCCCACGTTGCCTTTGAGGAGATGGTTGAACTAAGTGGGCTGGCTGGCGAGAACGTTCAAGCAAGAATCCGTGCGGTCACACTTATGGCAATTTCGAATTCGGAAGCCAGACTCCTTCTAACAACAGGCAACAAGAGTGAGATAGCTGTTGGATACTCAACAATGTACGGAGATTCCGCAGGCGGTTTCGCCCCTATCAAGGACGTTCTCAAGACCGATGTCTGGCGTCTTGCCCGGTGGTTGAATGCAAGCAGAGGCCAAGAGCTGATCCCGATTTCGTCTATAGAAAAGCCTCCGTCGGCAGAGCTCAGCCCCGGACAGCTTGATTCTGACTCTCTTCCGGACTACAAGCTGCTTGATGACATTCTTCGGCTACTGATTGAGAAGACCGCAACTGTTGATGAGGTCGTTGCCTTGGGGTTTGAGCGTGAACTCGTTAGCGAAGTCGATGGCAAGGTGCGGGCGGCGGAGTGGAAACGCTCTCAAGGCGCAATCGGCACCAAGACAACTGCCGTAGCGTTCGGTTCTGGGCGTAGAGTTCCAATTACAACTCGTTTTGGGAAACTATGAAGATCAGAACATCAACACTCTTGGAGCTGAAGCGCAGCGGAAAGAAGTTCAGCTGCCTGACCAGCTATGACCAACAGACTGCCGAAGTCTTTGACGCTGTGGGTATTGAGGTCTTGCTAGTTGGTGACAGTGCGAGCAATACCGTGCTTGCAAACGATGACACCATCTCAGTGACGCTCGACGAAATGATTCCTTTTGGAAGGGCTGTAGCAAGATCGGCCAAGAGTTCCCTCGTCGTATTTGACCTTCCATTTGGCTCCTACGAGGAATCTGCAGAGCAGGCTCTAAGAAACTCAATCAGAGTTATGAAGGAAACCGGTGCCCACGCCGTCAAGCTAGAGGGCCCAAAGTCGGAACAAATTCGGCACCTGGTCGATGGCGGTATCCCTGTCATGGGACATGCCGGCTTCACGCCCCAGTCTGTGCACGCCCTGGGTGGTTACAAAATTCAAGGCAAAAATGATGAGGCGGCCAAGCGACTACGAGAGGACTGCCTGGCTATCGAAGCCGCTGGTGCATTTGCGGTGGTGCTTGAGATGGTGCCAGCTGATCTTGCGACCGAGATAACCAGTGAGCTGACTATTCCTACAATCGGAATCGGCGCAGGTGCAGGAACAGACGGACAGGTTCTGGTGTGGACCGACTTTGCAGGCCTTTCGGTGCGCTCCCCGTCCTTTTCGAAAAGCTACTTAAACCTAAGGGAGCTCCTCACAGAGGCTGCTACCAACTACAAATCTGAGGTTGCTGAGGGAGCTTTTCCTACCAAGGATCAGAGCTTCTAGTCCTCGTCCCAATCCTTGGCGTCTTCTTCGCGCAGACGCCTCGCGCGCTCAAAAATGAGTTTTTCTGCTCTAGCGGCTTCCTCGAAAGTCTCAAATGGACCAAGGCGATTTACCGCAAGGGACTTGGGTCCCTTTTCTACTTCGCGAGTTTTTTGATTGAACCAATACTTCAACTCTTCGGCCATGTAACCAAAGATACCGCTAGTCAAAAAATAAGATAAGCGCAATGCCCGTAAATGCCCAAGGTCACCTGATACCAGGGAAGCTATCCCCTAGACGTGAGGTTCCAGCCCGCATCAGAAGACCAGAGTATGTAGGCAAGCCCGCCCCCGCTCCCCACACAACCGGAGATCGCTACGACCAGGACACCGTTGGAAGGATTCGTGTAGCCTCCAAGCTCGCGGCAAGAGCCCTGGAGCTCATTCTTGGAAGCGCAAAGGCCGGCATGACAACCGATGACTTAGATCGAATTGGCCATGAGTTTCTAGTTGAAAATGACGCCTATCCTTCAACCCTGGGTTACAGAGGTTTTCCTAAATCAATCTGCACATCTTTGAATGAGGTGGTCTGCCACGGAATTCCTGACGACACCCTCCTTCGAGACGGGGACATTCTCAATGTTGACATCACCGCCTACATTGACGGCGTCCACGGTGACACAAACGGTTCGGTGATCGTTGGTGAGGGCTCTCAAGAGGCAATAGATCTAGTAGAACGCACCAAAGAGGCCATGCACCGAGGCATTACGGCTGCTCTGCCTGGACGTGAGGTAAGCGTAATTGGCAGGGCGATCGAGTCGTACGCTAAGCGATTCGGCTACGGGGTGATTAGAGATTTCACGGGACATGGCGTGGGAACGAGCTTTCACACCGGCCTTATCATCCCCCACTACGACGCCCCCGAGTATTCGACAATCATCGAGACTGGCATGGTCTTCACAATCGAGCCGATGATTACTCTCGGCAGCCACGAGTGGGATATGTGGGAGGACGGTTGGACGGTAACCACGAAGGATAAGTCGCTTACAGCCCAGTTCGAGCACACCATCCACATCACAGAAGACGGCCCAGAAATTCTTACGGAGGCTAGATGAGCAAGAAAGCAGTGGGCATTGACATCGGTGGCACCGGCATAAAGGGCGCCCTGGTGAGCACAAAGACTGGCGAGCTTCGCTCTGAGCGCATCAAGCTCGGAACCCCGGAGGGCGGAGAGCCCGAGGCTATAGCCGAGGTAGTGAGAGAGATTGCCGCTGCCGTGGACAGCAATCCAGAGCGCGCCTTGGGCATCTGCTTCCCGGCTGTTGTCAAGCATGGGATAACGCAGTCGGCTGCAAACGTGAGTGATCGCTGGATAGGACTCGATGCTGATGAGCTCTTCTCGAACACGCTTAATCGACACGTTCACCTGATTAACGATGCAGACGCGGCGGGAGTCGCAGAAGTTAAATTTGGCGCGGGCAGAAAGCGTTCAGGACTCACCGTCATGACCACCCTCGGCACGGGAATCGGAAGTGCGCTGTTCTATGACGGAGTCCTAATCCCAAATGCAGAGCTAGGTCACCTTGAAATTGATGGAGTTGACTACGAGACTCGTGCATCCTTTGCGGCAATGGAGCGCGATCAGCTGAGCTTCGAAGAGTGGGCCGACAGGCTGCAGCTTTACTACTCAACGCTGGAGAGGCTCCTGACGCCTGATCTCTTCATTGTTGGTGGCGGAGTAAGTAAGTCACATGAACAGTTTTTGCCACTTCTGAAGCTAAAGACGGAGATAGTTCCAGCGGCCCTTCAGAACTCGGCAGGGATTATCGGTGCTGCAGCACTTGCCTATGCAAGTGAATGATGGGTCGGCCGATACGCCGGGTTCTGTAGCGCTCTCGCGCTGACGGTCATCTATCTCGGCCACCGATTGCTCGGTGGCTCTAGCAACCTACCCGGAGGCATTAGGCGAGCAGCCCTGCCTCCTGCTTGGTCTTGCTCCAGGTGAGGTTTACCTAGCCGGAATAGTCACCTACTCCGCTGGTGGTCTCTTACACCACCGTTTCACCCTTACCCTTGCGGGCGGTTTACTTTCTGTTGCACTATCTCTCGGGTTACCCCGGGTGGGCGTTACCCACCACCTCGCTCTGTGGAGCCCGGACGTTCCTCGACTATGTCGCGACCGTCTGGCCGACCCATCGCCTACAAGCCTAGTTTCGTATCAGGTGTTGGCAAGAGTTGAGAACGAAGACCTCGGCAAACTCCATGTCAAAAAAGCGATAGATGCTAATGCCACCAGGAGATGAATTGAGGTTGAAGTAGGCATTCTTTGCACCCTTGAATGCAGCAGCGGAAAATGCTCTCGTTGGCATCATGTGAGTTGCTACCGCCACTGCCTTGCCTCGATTCTCCTCGATGATTTCCTCCAGCGCCGCCCAGACCCTGGACTGCATGTCCAACACCGATTCTCCGTTGGGGGGTGCTACCTCAAGTGAGCCTCTCCAGGCGCTCACCAGGTCTAGCTCATCGGTTTCGAGCTGAGCCATCTCAAGCATTTCCCAGTCGCCAAACCCGATTTCCTTCAGCCTGGCATCTGAGATAAGTTCTAGGCTGTCTTCAGCTATTGCCCTGCCGGTTTGAGTTGTTCTTCGCATCGGTGAGTGATAGACCCGTGACAGCTCGGGCAATCCAAACTCGTCTAGCAAGATAGGCAGCTGCCTGGCAGCGGCGCTGGCTTCAAAGAGACCGAGCTCGCTCAGCTCAGGATCGGTTCCGTCTCCCCCAGAAATCAGGTTCTTTTCGGTGTTGACTGTGTGGCCGTGCCTAACAACCCCAATAGTAGTCGGCTCCCGAAACTGCCTCGGAGCCCTAATTGATCGGGGCTGGATAGAGCTCAGTGACATGTTTGCCTGCTCGGTGGAGGTGAAGTCACCCTCATCCAAAGCTCGGTTCGCATTTGCGTCAGCGTTTGAATTTTGCTCTCTTGGAACCCACTCAAACTTTGCATTGAAGTTCTTCAGGAGAGCCCTTGCCTCAATTGCAAGCTCCTGCATGCCAGAGTTCTTAATTTTCCAGCGACCAGAGAGCTGTTCGACTACCAGCTTCGAATCAAGGCGAATGGTTACCTCACGGTGACTGGTTGTGCTGAGGTAGCGAAGCCCAGCGATCACGCCAGAATACTCGGCCTGGTTGTTAGTTGCTGTCCCAAGATTTTCGCCGAAATCAGCAATGGGATTTCCCGCTTCGTCGATTATGTGCACGCCGTAGGCCGCAGGCCCGGGATTTCCCCTTGAGGCGCCGTCAGCGTATAGAAATATCATGCTCTGACCAACATCGCGGAGCATTCGCTGCATGTGGCCAGCTCGTCCATAGGAACACGACTAATCTCAGCCATTGCAGTTGAATTCAGGTTCATGTTGCAAGCGCTGCAGCTTGATCCAGTCAGCCTTCCTACTGCCGCTCCACGCTGAATCTTTCTGTCAAAGAGTTCCACTAACTCAGTCGGCAATTTCGACCTGAGATCTTCTATTGCAGCCACGAGGGTGTTGTTTTCTGATCTAAGGGACTCCAACTCGGCAGTGATGTTGGCTTTTGTGTTCTGGAGGGCATCCTCGGCTTCTTTACGTTTCTCCTCCAGAGAACCAAGCTCCGCCAGAGCAACGTCTCGCTGCTCCATAAGCTCAAGTTCAGTGTCCTCGAGACTGCTCTTGCGATTATTGAGCGAGGCAATCTCGTGCTCTATGCCTGCAATGTCCTTTGGGTTTGAGGACTGATTCATGCGCTCAATGTCTTTCTGAAGTCGCTTTTCGACCAGTTCGACATCTGACTCGAGTCTTTTGATGTCTCGCTCGACATCTTCTACACGACTTCGTTGCTCACTTAGGCTCCCGGTGATTTCAGCCAACTGAGCTCGAGCCTCCTCGATGTCAGAGGACGAAGATAGTTCTTTTGCCTTGAGGACCACTGAGCGCTGGGCGAAAACCTTGGTCTGAAGCTCAAGGAGTGTCTCTAGCTCTTCCACGGAGGCTTTCACTGCATCACCGCAAAGTCCCAAGGATCAGTCCGTATTTCACTCACTACAAACTCGACATCTGAGTGCAGTTTTGAAAGCTGCATAGCCGCCGATTCCAACCAGATTGACTCCGCTGCCCAGTGTGAGATGTCCATCAGAGCTGGACCGTCAACCAATTGAGATAGCTCCATGAAGTCCTGCGATGGATGGTGTCGGAGATCGCTAGTGATAAACACATCTGCTTTCGATTCGAGAGCCTGGGCTAAAAACCCATCTCCAGCCCCACCAATAAGGGCAACTCGATTGACGATGCGCTCCGGGTCCCCAGCAACTTTCAGTCCCTGTGCGACCGGTGGCAATACCTTGGCAACGTGCCTTGCAAAATCTACGAGCTTCTGGCTCGAAACAGTGCCGATGCAGCCATGGCTAGTGGCCGGATCTAAAGGTGAGATGTCTGTAAGGCCCAACGCCGCCGAAAGCGACTGTGATACGCCACCGCTTGCAACATCAGCGTTGGTGTGGGCGGCAAATATTGCCAAGCCTCCGCGGACTGCACTTGTTATGAGGTTCCCCTTGGCAGTCAGCTCCCCTAATTCATGAACAGGTCGTAGCAACATCGGGTGGTGGGTCAGAAGCAGCTGGGCTCCCGATGCGATTGCCTCGTCGACAACTTCGGCTGTGATGTCAACGCTAAGCAGCACCTTCGAAACCTCATTGGCCGGATGCCCCAGCATCAGGCCGACGCGATCCCAGTCCTCGGCGGTGGATGCTGGCCAGAGCTCCTCGAAGCTTTGCACTAAGTGAGAGAGAGCTGTCATAGGTAAAGCAAACCAGAAAAATCTGGTTTGGATTTGTTTTTGTTCGAAGTGGGCCCTACCGGGCTCGAACCGATGACATCCACGGTGTAAACGTGGCGCTCTACCAACTGAGCTAAAGGCCCGCCCGAAATACTACTACAGATAATGATCTAGAGAAGTTCTAGTGCACTGCGGTAGCTGGCCATATCTCTTGCCTCTCCAGGAGAGGTCGTGAACTTTGCGACCACGATTTGGTCGTGGTTTATGACGAAAGTGGCTCGAGTTCCGTGACCTCGCTCATCCAAGAAGGCTTCATAGAGTTTCGTAACCTCTCCATGTGGCCAGAAGTCTGCAAGCAACTGGAACTCATAACTCTCAGCCTCGGCAAAGGCGGCCTGGGTGAATTTGCTGTCCACGCTGATTCCAACGAGCTCAACCTTGGCGTCTTTGAACATGTCGAGGTTGTCTCTGAGTTCGCACATCTCGCCCGTACAGGTTCCACTGAATGAAAGCGGATAAAACACCAATACAACTGGCTTGCCCTTGTACTCACTTAGCATGAACTCTTCGCCGTGCTGGTTCGAAAGTGCGAAATCGGGCGCGATGTCTCCTACTGATACAGCCATGTGAGCTCCTTATGTCGAGACTTAGGACTATAGCTAAACAAATAAACGAATACCTGAATAGACTTTAGTCGCCCACAAAATGGGAACTTTTAGTAAACAGCCACGAAAAGAGGCTTACGCGGTGTCAATCAATAACCAAGATGCTTTCGCTGTCAACAATCCTGACAGGGACCCACAGGAGACAGCCGAGTGGCTTGAATCACTTGACGCCCTAGCCAAAAACCATGGTCGCGGTCGAGCCCGCGAAATCATGCTGAACCTGCTCAGGCGTTCGCACGAGCTGCAGCTAAATGTGCCTCTGGTGCCAACGACGGACTACATCAACACCATTAGCCCTGAGGACGAGCCAGAGTTTCCCGGCGATGAGCAGATTGAGCGAACTTACCGCGCGTGGATGCGGTGGAACGCTGCCATCATGGTGCACAGGGCGCAACGCCCCGGCATCGCCGTTGGTGGGCACATCTCATCCTTCGCCTCAAGCGCTTCGCTCTACGAGGTTGGCTTCAACCACTTTTTCAAGGGGCACGACCACCCAGACGGCTCTGACCAGATTTATATTCAGGGTCACGCCTCTCCAGGACCTTACGCCAGAGCTTTTCTAGAGGGAAGGCTTACCGAGGCCGAAATGGACTCCTTCCGTCAGGAAAAGTCGAGAGCGGGTAGAGGCCTTCCCTCCTACCCGCACCCTCGCCTTATGCCGGACTTTTGGCAGTTCCCAACGGTATCGATGGGCCTCGGGCCGATAAGTGCCATCTACCAAGCGCAGTTCAATCGCTACCTCATGGCAAGAGGCTTCAAGGACACCTCCAAGCAGCATGTCTGGGCCTTCCTTGGTGATGGAGAGCTGGATGAGGTGGAGAGTCGCGGAGCGCTTCAGCTTGCCGCTAATGACGGACTGGACAATCTCACCTTTGTTGTAAACGCAAACCTCCAGCGCCTGGACGGCCCGGTTCGTGGAAACGGCAAGATCATCCAGGAGCTTGAAAGCTTCTTCCGCGGAGCTGGCTGGAATGTCATCAAGGTCATCTGGGGTAGAGAGTGGGATGCCCTGCTATCCAAGGATCATGATGGAGCTCTAGTCGATCTGATGAACAAGACCCCGGATGGTGACTATCAGACCTACAAGACCGAGAATGGGGCGTTTGTTCGGGAGAATTTCTTCGCACGCGACCCTAGGACCGCGCAACTGGTTGCCGACATGAGTGACGACCAGATCTGGTCTTTGAAGCGCGGAGGCCATGACTACAACAAGATCTACGCCGCCTACCAAGCTGCTACAAGCCACAAGGGACAGCCGACGGTAATCATTGCCAAGACAATCAAGGGCTACGGCCTTGGCAAGAGCTTCGAGGGTCGAAATGCGACCCACCAAATGAAGAAGCTAAAACTTGACGACCTGAAGCAGTTCAGAGATGAGATGAGGGTTCCAATCTCTGATGCCCAGCTTGAGGCAGACCCCTACATGCCTCCTTACTACGTGCCCGACAGCTCCTCGACAGAGCTTCAATACATGCACGAGCGAAGAAAGCAGCTTGGCGGCTACCTTCCAGAGCGTAGAAGCAAATACGTTGACTTCAAACTCCCAGAGGACAGCGCTTACGACGTTCCACGCAAGGGTTCGGGCAACCAGGAGGTTGCCACCACGATGGCCTTTGTGAGGATGCTCAAAGACCTACTCCGATCAGAGGGCACCGGTGAGCGCATTCAGATGATCATTCCGGATGAGGCAAGGACCTTTGGAATGGACGCCTTCTTCCCGACCTCGAAGATTTACAACCCAAATGGCATGAAATACATCTCGGTGGACAGGGAGCTACTCCTGAACTACAAAGAGAGTGAGGCCGGTCAGATTCTTCACACCGGCATCAACGAGGCGGGATCGGTTGCAGCCTTCACCGCATCAGGCTCCTCGTATTCAACTCACGGCCAGCCCATTATTCCGATCTATGTTTTCTATTCGATGTTTGGTTTCCAACGCACTGCTGACTCGCTATGGCTCGCGGGCGACCAGATGGTCAGGGGATTCCTAATTGGTGCCACTGCCGGTAGAACGACACTTACCGGTGAGGGCCTGCAGCATGCTGATGGCCACTCTCCAATAATTGCCTACACAAACCCAGCAGTGATTAGCTACGATGCTGCCTACGGATATGAGATTGCTCACATCGTCAAGGCTGGATTTGAGCGGATGTATGGAGGCAAGCATGAGGATCCGAACGTCATGTATTACCTCACCGTTTACAACGAGCCAATGCTGCAGCCCGCGGAGCCAGAGAACCTAGACGTCGATGGTGTGCTTAGGGGTATCTACAAGCTCAGTGGCTCGACTGAGGCTGGGCACAGGGTAAACCTGTTAGCCTCTGGCGTCGCAGTCCCCTGGGCCATCGAGGCCCAGCAGCTACTTGCCGAGTACGGGGTTGCCGCGGACATCTGGTCGGTAACAAGCTGGGGAGAGCTGCGAAAGGACGGTTTGAAAGCCGATGAGCAGCGCTTTCTGTACCCCGATCAGGATGCTCCGATGCCATACCTAACCCAAAAGCTCGCAGACGCCGAGGGTCCATTCCTAGGGGTGAGCGACTACACCCACTCGCTGCCAGACATGATTCGTCCTTGGGTTCCTGGGGACTTTGCAACCCTTGGTGCCGACGGCTTTGGCTTCTCGGACACAAGGCCTGCAGCAAGGCGCTTCTTCAAGATTGATGGCCCCTCTATCGCCGTGAGGGCGCTAGAGCAATTGGTGGCTCAAGGCAAGCTAGATGCAAGCATCCCGCAACAGGCGATCGATAAGTTTAAGCTTCACGATGTCTCTGCGGGCACCAGCGGATCGGCCGGTGGTGACGCCTAAGCACCTTCCATGGCTTAGATCCATTGCTGGTGACCTGGCAACGGCAACACTCACTCGTCTTGAGGAAACACTCCCCTGGTATTCGCAGATGCCCCCGGCGCGGAGGGCAGCGGTGGGTTCGGTTGCGCAAAGTGGCATCACAAGCTTCATCCAGTGGTATGAAGATCCAGGTTCACAGCCTTGGGTAGCGGCGGATGTTTTTGCCGGTGCCCCCAGAGAGCTGCTTAGATCCATCTCCCTCCAAGAGACGCTACAACTAATCCACATAGTCGTAGAGATGGTGGAGGAGAGAATGGTCTCAGAGCATCCGGATTTGAGAGAGGCTGTGCTTCGATACTCAAGAGACATTGCCTTTAGTGCCGCTGACGTCTATGCCCGCGCGGCAGAGGCGAGAGGTCTTTGGGATGCACGTCTAGAGGCACTCGTGGTGGACAGCATCATCAGCGGCGAGACGTCTCAGGAAATTAACTCTCGAGTCGCTGCGCTTGGTTGGCGAGCCGATGGGCAGGTTGCGGTGCTTCTTGGAACCACTCCCGAGACACCAGATCCAGACAACATGCGCAAGATTGCGCGCAAGTCTCAAGCTGATGTTTTACTGGGTATTCAAGGCCGCAGACAAGTGGCAGTAATTGGGTTGCCCGAGATTGTCAGTAAACCGGCCACGGCAATTATCAAATTGGCAGAGGCTCTAAGCGAAAGCTTCGGCGCTGGGCCACTCATTCTTGGCCCAGTTGTCAACACTGTCTCTGACGCACCCAGGTCTGCAAAGGCTGCGCTATCGGCAAACTCAGTTTCTGCAAGCCGTGAAGTTAATTCAAGACCGATGCAGGCGGACGACCTGCTACCGGAAAGAGCGCTGGCAGGTGATTTGCTGGCCAAGCAAACTCTGATTGCAAACTATTACCTACCTTTGGCCGAGAATTCGCGGGAGCTATTGAACACTCTGAAAAACTATTTTGAGAATGGCGGATCCCTTGAGGCAACCTCAAAGGCCCTCTACCTTCATGCAAATACCGTTAGGTACCGACTAAAGAGGATTCAAGAACTGCTCGGTGAAGACATGACCCACCCCCGCACCAGTTTCGTGGCTCAAGTAGCGCTTTCTTTGGGCCTAATTAGCGATGCCGAAAACGGAATAAGGAGAGATTGATGCTCGTAATTGCGTGTCCGGGTCAAGGCTCACAGACCCCAGGCTTTCTCCTCCCCTGGCTTGAGGCCTATCCGCAACTGGAGGGCAATCTCGCGTCCCTGGGTGAGGCATGTGGTGCCGACCTTGTCCGTCTAGGCACCTCCGCAGAGGAAGACGAGATTAAGGACACCGCAAACGCTCAGAGGTTGATAGTCGGGAGCGCTCTTGGGGTCTTCCGAACAGTTTTTGCAGGGGAGAAAGTTGACGGCGTGCTCGGTCACTCTGTCGGCGAGTATGCGGCAGCAGCGATAGCTGGAGTAATTGGCGACCACGAGGCAATGCAGCTCGTGGCTAGACGTGCCGATGCCATGGCAGAAGCGGCAGCCAAGACGCCAACTTCAATGGCCGCGGTTTTAGGCGGCGAAGAGAATGAGGTGCTCTCAGCGATTGAGCAGTTTGAACTTGAGCCGGCGAATTTCAATGGTTCCGGTCAGATTGTCGCGGCCGGAGCGAAATCGGCTATTCAGAGGCTGGTAGAGAGCCCTCCGGACAAATCCAGGGTGATTGAGCTAAAGGTCGCGGGAGCGTTCCACACCAGCTTTATGGAGTCCGCGAAGCAGTCGGTAGCTCAGCTGGCCGAGAGCTTCTCCCCAGTGGACCCGAAGATCAATCTTTGGTCAAATGTTGACGGAGGCCCCGTGCGGGACGGAAGCGCATTCCTAACTTCCCTGGTGAGCCAGATCTCAAACCCAGTTCGCTGGGATAAGTGCATGACATCACTTAGCGGTTTGGGTGCCACGGTCATCGAGCTTCCACCAGCTGGAGCTCTTGCGGGACTTTTGAAAAGAGGGATTTTGGATGCGACTGCGATAGCCTTGAAAGCTCCTGCCGATATTGAGAAAGTGCCTGTCTTTTGAAGAGCCTGAAGCAAAACGAACCAGTCCAGTACTCAAGGATTTACTCTCTTGGCGCCTCCAGAGGAAGCTCGCAGGTAACCAACGATGAAATCGCTGGCCCAATTGAGTCTTCCGATGAGTGGATAAGGCAGCGCACTGGAATTGTGACGCGTATGCGAGCACCTGAGGATCAAAGCCTCATGGACTTAGCTGTTGAGGCCTCTAACGAGGCAATCTCAAAATCTGGCATTGATCCAAGTGAGATTGACGCAGTAATTCTCGCCACAATTAGCTTTCCCTATGCCACCCCGTCGGGGGCCACCATGCTAGCGGCTGAGGTGGGAGCCAACGATGCTGCGGCCTATGACATCAGTGCAGCATGTGCTGGCTACTGCTATGGAATTGCCCAGGCAGATGCCTTGATTCGCTCCGGTAACTCAAAATACGTTCTGGTTGTTGGAGGAGAGAAGCTCTCGGACTTTATCTCGCCAACAGACCGTTCAATAAGCTTCCTGCTTGGAGATGGAGCGGGAGCTGCAATTGTCGGACCAAGTGACCACCCCGGTATCTCTAAGACAGTCTGGGGATCTGATGGCACCAACTGGGACAAGGTTGGAATGACAGGTTCCATGCTTGACTTCCGCGATGGTAAGACAGAGTGGCCCACTCTGGTTCAGGAGGGACAATCAGTTTTTCGCTGGGCAGTTTGGGAAATGGTCAAAGTCGCGAAGGATGCTCTGGAGGCCTCCGGACTGGAGCCGGAAGATCTCTCCGCTCTAGTGACCCACCAGGCAAACGTGCGGATAATCGATGAATTTGCGAAGCAACTGGGGCTCCCAGACACAGTCATTGTCGCAAAGGACATAGTCGAAACCGGCAATACCTCCGCGGCATCAATACCGCTTGCTATGCACCGATTATTGGCAGAAGGCAAGGTCAAATCCGGCGGATTTGCCCTGCAAATAGGTTTTGGCGCAGGGCTTGCCTATGCGGCTCAAGTTGTAGAACTCCCATAAAATAAAGCGATAAACAACGAACCAATTAGGAGAAAATCATGGCTCTATCTGAACAGGATGTACTTGCAGGACTTGCAGAGCTGGTGAACGATGAGACTGGCATTGCCGCAGATGCAGTTCAGATGGAGAAATCCTTCACCGACGATCTAGACATCGACTCAATCTCAATGATGACGATCGTTGTCAATGCCGAGGACAAGTTCGGAGTCAAGATTCCAGACGAGGAAGTCAAAAACCTCATCACCGTGGCTGACGCGGTCAACTTCATTACTTCAAACCAGGGATAGCCTTGCGCAGAGTTGTCGTTACTGGGATTGGGGCAACCACTCCACTAGCTGGCAACGCTACTGAAAGCTGGAAATCCCTGCTCGAAGGCAAATCGGGTATCTCCACCCTCGAGCAAGAATGGGTCGCGAGACACGAGCTTCCTGTGACATTTGCGGCTCAAGCCAAAGTCTTGGCCTCCGAGGTTCTCACGCCGCAGCAGGCCAAACGCCTCGACCCCTCATCCCAATTCGCCCTAATTTCAGCCAGGGAGGCGTGGACCGATGCTGGTGAGCCTGAGGTAGAACCTGAGAGACTCGCGGTTGATTTTGCGACCGGAATTGGTGGGGTCTGGACGTTGCTCGATGCGTATGACTCCCTCAATGAGCGCGGGCCAAGAAGAGTCCTCCCCATGACCGTTCCGATGCTTATGCCAAATGGGCCGGCCGCAGCGGTAGGTATGGCACTCGGTGCTCGCGCTGGCGTTAGAACAGCCGTTTCGGCCTGTGCCTCTGGCAACGAGTCAATTGCCAATGCCTTCCACAGAATCCAGTTGGGCGAAGCCGATGTAGTAGTTGCAGGTGGAGCAGAGGCTGCAATCCACCCACTGCCCATCTCCGCCTTTGCCGCAATGCAGGCTCTGAGCAAGCGCAACGATGACCCTCAAGCGGCCTCTCGGCCCTATGACGTTGGACGCGACGGCTTTGTAATGGGAGAAGGTGCAGGCGCACTAGTTCTCGAAGAATACGAAAGCGCTAAAGCGCGTGGTGCAAAGATCTACTGCGAAATAGTGGGCGGATCTGTTACATCCGACTCTTATCACATCACCGCTCCCGACCCAGAAGGATCAGGGGCTGCAAGAGCAATGCTTGCCGCTTTGGAACAGGCAGATGCAAAGCCTGAAGATGTTGAGCACGTCAATGCCCACGCAACCTCAACGCCGGTGGGAGACATTGCCGAATACACAGCTCTTGAGAGAGTTTTTGGATCTCACACCCAAAACTTAGTTGTCACAGCTACAAAGAGCTCGACAGGTCACCTTCTTGGCGGTGCCGGTGCTGTTGAGGCCGTCTTCACAATTCTCGCCCTTAGGGAGCAGACTTCTCCAGGCACCTTGAATCTTGAGGATCAAGACCCAGCTATCCCGCTCAATGTCCCAAGGAAACCGCACGCACTATCTAGAAGAGACGCCGTTGCGATCAGCAATAGCTTCGGCTTTGGCGGACATAACGCCGTCCTCGCCTTCAGAAACGTTTAGACCGCTCTAGGTAGCTGCCTAACCCTGGAGCTAGCAATGCGATAGGGCTCAAGCAAGTCGAGCCAGGCGGTTCCCGTTTCAACCCTCAAGAGCCTCTCAAGCTCTTTGTGGTTACCCTCAGCCTCACGAATAAGTCGTTCAAGCTGTCCTATTCGTATGACAATCTCCCCGCTCAGGTCAAGTGCGAGGCGCTTTAGGCCAAGACCTGGGTGGCCGACTAGGAGGCAGGGCTCATGGGAGTTCTGGTAAATCTCGAACACAATGCCCAGTTTGCTCAGGAGAGATCCCAACTGAGCCACCTCTCCGTCCGAAAGCGAGGCCTGGAACTTAGTTTGAAAGGTGCCTGGAGTGTGGGGCTGCGGCTTCCAATTGGGGCAAATCTCATGCTGGGAGAGAAAGTTCTGGACGCGAAAGGTTGCGCTCTTAGGTGCGCAAAGCAACCATATGTCTGTTACAGACATCACTACCTCCGATCCAGAGTCGTCTTCCCCTACGTTCTGAATCGGTGAAAAGAGGCTAGTTCAGTTCAAAGCCGATTGTCAAAAGCTATCTCGCGCCTGCTCCTGCTCAGTAACCTCGCGAATATCGCTCAGTCGCCTCAGGCTCGAAAGAGGGTTTGACATTCTGAAGTTGCCCTTGAATTTCTCTCGGTTTTTATCCATAAAGCTCCAATAACCGGCAGTAAAGGGGCAGGCATCTTCGCCGAGCCTTTTCTTGGGGTCAAATGGGCAATCGCCGCAGTAGTTACTCATCCTGTTGATGTAGGCACCCCCAGCGGCATAAGGCTTTGTAGACATCGATCCCCCATCCGCGTAGAGGGTCATGCCAATCACATTTGCTGGCATAACCCAGGGAGTGCCGTCAACGAATGCATCAACGAACCAATCGTTGGTCTGCCTTGGATCATAGCCGCGTTGCAGCGAATGATTACCAAGGATCATGAGTCTCTGAATGTGGTGTGCCCATCCGTAATCGCGAACCTTAGCCACGGCGTCGCTCAGGCACTTGGCACTGACTTTTTCTGGTTGCAGTTCTGAGAGCCATTCGGGAAGGGCCTCGTCGGCATGTAGATGGTTCTGGCTGACATACTCCTCGCCAAAGTGCCAGTAGAGGTGAAAGACATAGTCTCTCCAGCCAACGATCTGTCTGATGAAGCCCTCAACGCTGGGTAGTCTCGCCTTACCTTCACGGTAGGCCAGCTCTGCCCTTCGAGCCACCTCGATCGGGTCGAGAAGTCCTAGGTTCATGGGCACTGACAGAAGGGAATGCGACATTGTCCAGTCCCTTTGATCCATGGCGTCCTCATAGGGCCCGAAAAGATCCAGCCTGTGGTCGATGAAGTGCTCGAGGGCTGCCTTAGCCTCGGTCTCGGAAGCCGCAAACTGCCTCGGGCCATCTACTCCCAAGAACTTCACGCCTGAGTGCTCGAGATCATCCAGTGTTGCCCTAACTTCTGCGTCCAGCTCGTCTTCCTTTGGCACCCAATGTCCCTGGACTTCAAGTTTTTCCTTGGGAGGTGGCAGGCGGTTTTCTGCATCAAAATTCCAGGCACCGCCGGCAGGGCTTTCTCCGTCCATCAACAAATTGAGTCTCCTGCGTGACTGACGGTAGAAATCCTCTAGCTTTAGTTTCTTCCCTGCCGAGTAGCTTTGCCATTCGGCGTCACTTGAGCAAAAGCCCCTGGTTGGCGAAAGCTCAATGTCCAAGGACTGCGCAAGACTCAGCATTGTCCGCGTCGAGGGTTTGATTGCGCGAGAAAGGCAGGAAACCTTCGAAATATCCCTGTAATTATCGAGGCTCAGTAGCGTGACCCTGTCATCCTTGGCCCGACTCCGCAGAGCGTAAAGAATCAAATGCGCCTTTTGCCGGTGATATGGGCGCTTACGGAACTGAGAGAGAACCTCTGGAAGAAGAATCTCGCCACCGAGGTCAAAATGTGACCCGAGTTGGTCCGGAAATAACAGCTGCAATGGGCCACCACCTATACACTTCAGACAACCATCATGAGCAAGCTTTACTTCCGCTACGGGGCGATGAACTCAGGCAAGAGCACCGCCCTATTGCAGGCCGCCTACAACTACGAAGAGCGCTCTCAATATGTCCTGCTTGCGAAACCCGCCGTTGACTCCAAGGGTGACCGCAACGTGGTTAGCCGCCTCGGCGTAACTCGGGAAGTTGACTTCCTCGTGGAGCCAGCTGATGACCTTCGGGAGCTCTTTCAGCAGCACTCGGTTGATTTTGAGTCGCGAAACTCACAGCCAATTGCCTGCCTGCTATTGGACGAGGCGCAGTTTTTAACTCCTGACCAGGTCGATCAAGCCCTTGAGATTGCAGTACTTGATTCGGTCCCTGTGCTCGCCTACGGCATCAGAACCGACTTTCAGACCAAGTCATTTCCTGGTTCCCGCAGGCTCCTTGAGATTGCCCACAGCCTTGAGGAGCTAAAGACCATTTGCCGATGCGGTAGGAAGGCGATGTTCAATGGTCGGAAGCTCAACGGGCAGTTCACTTTCGATGGTGAGCAGGTGGCAATTGATGGGGACAAGGTCACCTACGAGTCTCTATGCGCGACGTGCTACTTGGAGAAGCTCAAGGCTCACTAGATCTGCTCTGTTTACCGCAAGGTGCAGTTAATGTAACGATGCCGTTACCTATACCCAAGGCAAGCTCCAGCGGTCTAACTTTGAGTAAAGCGTCTAGTCACTTCAGACCGAAGGGAAAGAACGCAAAAGTTCCTAGCCCAGATTCTCTAGTACTGGAAGTCCGCCATGATCACTTGGGCAACAACCTCTGACCAATGCCATGAGGTGTCCTTGATTCTGACTCGGCAATTGTGGGGCGTGCGGGACTTGAACCCGCGACCGACGGATTATGAGTCCGCTGCTCTAACCAGCTGAGCTAACGCCCCCAGCCTGCACACGAGTTTACTCGTGTGCAGAGGTGTTTCTTTGAAGCCCTAGAGCAGGTTAGGTATCTTCTGCTCCGCTGCGAGGTTTGCCCTTCGGAATACGAGGGTCACACCCGTAGAAATCAAGACTATGAACAACGAGTAGAGCGCAGGCACCAAAAGGATCTGATCAATACCTGGGTTATCGATGTAGACAGCAATGATTACGGCAATCGCCAGAGGGCCGTTGTTGATGCCAGTCTCAAGGGCGACTGTACGAGCATTCATTGGGTGCATCTTAAACAGCTTCGTTAGATAGTAGGCGGCAGTAATGCCAACCAGACCCATGCCGATGGCGACCGCGTAAGTTGGCCACTCGGTGGTCATGAGCAGCTGCCAGTTACGTGGCACCCAAATGATGATCAAAAACGGAATGAACAGCAGTCCAAGCGCGCCACCGATTAGCTCCAAAACAGCTCCGATGTTAGCGCTCAGCCTCCGAAGGAGCATTCCGAGGGCAACCGGCACGATGAGGCCGAAGATAACCAATGCCAACTCGCTGAACTCGATACTTAGTGACTCATCGAGCCCTAAGAAGTTTGAGTAAATGAATAGTGCAGCTGGAGTCATGATGAATGCCCAAAGGGTTGAGTTCACCGTCATGGTGACGCTCAGTGCCAGGTTCCCTTTGGAGAAGTAGGTAAAGAGGTTTGACGTGGTACCTGCCGGCACGCTACCCATGATCAAAGCTCCGAGTGCGACAAGCATGATGCCCTCTACAGACGAGAACGGCAGCAGTACCGAGATGATTAGCAGGTAGGTCACCAGTGGCATGATGCCGAACTGAGTTACCCAGCCAATGATGAGCCCCCACGGGCGCCTCAGGGCCAGCCCAAAGTCCTTTGGTGTGAGTCCAGCTCCCAAGCCAAACATGATTGTTACAACGAAGATGCGAAGAAGTAGCTCCTCAAATTCGTTGACAACGGTTGCCGCATTTGCTTCTTCGGCTGCCAGGATCATCAGTTCTCTCATGGCTATGCTCCCTTGCTTGAGTCGCTAGATGAGGGCGCGGTGGCGAGTGCCCCGTCCCTTAGTTCTCTGCGGAGAATCTTGCCGATAGGGCTCTTGGGTAGCTCGTCCACAAAAGTCACCATTGAAGGAACCTTGTAAGCAGCCATGTGCTCCCGACAGTAGGCAATGATTTCATCCCTGGACGGCTCCTGGAGAGAGGAGACGACGAAGGCCGCAACTTTCTCGCCACTTTTCTCGTCGGGAATTCCAATAACTCCGACTTCGGTGACACCATCCATGGCAGCGATTGTCTCTTCGATTTGGTTCGGGTATACGTTGAAACCGCTAACCAAGATCATGTCCTTCTTGCGGTCGACGATGGTGAAGTATCCGTCCTCGTCCATCTCCCCGATATCTCCGGTGTGAAGCCAGCCATCGACGAGGGTGGAATTTGTCTCATCCTCTCGTTGCCAATATCCCTTCATAATCTGAGGACCCTTGGCCACGAGCTCTCCAGCTTCGCCCTGCTTTACTGGCTTTCCGCTCTCGTCCACACATCGCATTAGCGTCGAAGGAACTGGGATACCAATCGAGCCAACCTTCACCTTTCCGCCAAGAGGGTTGAAGGAGATGACTGGCGAAGACTCCGTAAGGCCGTAACCCTCAACAATTGGGGTTCCGGTGACCTCTTGCCACCTCGCAGCTACCGATTCGTGCAGCGCCATGCCGCCTGCAGCGGAGGCAACGAGATGCTTGGGAGGTCGATCTGTGAACCAGCGCTCGTTCAACAGCGCATTGAACAAAGTGTTCACCCCGCTCAGCCAGGTCACCTTGTAGTTCTCGAATGCGCGCTTGAGGTTTGATGGGGGTCTTGGGGATGGGACAAGTATGTTTCTCGCGCCCACGTAGTAGAAGCCCAGCAAGTTAACCGTGAAGGCGAAGATGTGATATAGCGGGAGGGCTGTCAGGACGATCTCTTTGCCCTCCTGGATGTACTTGCCATTCATCTGCAGCATCTGAATCGTGTTGGAAACCAGATTGCCGTGGGTCAACATCGCACCCTTTGAGACTCCTGTGGTTCCCCCCGTGTACTGCAAGGCTGCAAGTGAGTCTCTACCAATACCTTCTAGGTAGTTCTTGCCGGAGGCCTTTGTCTTGCCTGCAGCTAGAGCGTCTTTGAATAGAGTGTGGGAGACCTCAACTGGAGGCAGCGATCTGCTCCAGTAGCGCTGAACCCCCCTGATGACCTTGCCCACGACTGCTGGGAAAAACTCTGAGATCTTGACCGTCACCACAGTCTCTATGTTCGTCTTACCAATTACCTCGGGAAGGCGGTCGGCGAACATGTCGATTACAACGAGAGCTTTGGCGCCAGAATCACGGAACTGGTGGACCATCTCGGGAGCTGTGTAAAGAGGGTTGGTATTCACAATTACGCAACCAGCCTTAAGGATGCCAAAGGCCACAACTGGATAACTCAAACAGTTAGGCATTTGGACAGCGACCCTGTCACCTTGTGCCAACCCCAGCTCTTCACGAAGGTAGGCCGCGAAATGATCAGAGAGTTCGTCTACCTTTTCGTAGGTCAGCGTGCCATTCATTCCATTGGGCATAACCTGCGTGAAAGCCTTTTGACTGGAGTACTTCTTCGAAGCTTCGCCCATAAGTGAGGGCAGGTGATGGTGAGGAATCTCAGGTAGTTCTTTGGCCACTTCTTGTGGGTAGTGGTCAAGCCAGATTGCGTCGGTCATGGACTCTCCTTCGTCGACTCAATAACGCCGACGAAGCGCCGGCGTTGGAGTCTTCTATGAAGATAATAGGCAGAAAACAGCACGCACATTTGAGAAAGTTGGTTTTTCTCCTACGTGTGGCTTGCGACGACTAGCGGTCCCGCCTTTTTCTGAATTTCTTAGCCTGTCTCTTAACCTCGGCGCGTAGCTCACCGATCTGGCCCATGACGCCCTCTCGGACGTCAGATAACCTCTCACGAGCCTCTTGCCCAAGGTCTTCTGCTCGTCGGCGCAGCCCTAGGGCGTCCTCTCTCCAATCTTGAAGTCGAGCGCGAACTGAGTCATTTAGGCGTCCAATTGGCAACATGTATGAGGGGCGGTTGTCGTCTGTCGTTGGCACAGCTTCTCCAACTCCCTGGTAGAGGTCTTCGAAGATCTTGAGCGTGCGCTCAATGTCGTGTGACCGAATGAGGTGCAGCGAATTCTCGCTAAGTCTCGCAAGCTCCGCCTCATCTGCTGTCAGAACTCTTCTGAGCCTGTCAGCAAGCCGGTCCACATCTCCCGGAGGAAAGAGGTAACCGTTGTCCCCGTCGTGAACCAGGTGAGGCAGAGCCATGGCATCAGCCCCAATCACCGGGCGACCGCTAGCCATCGCCTCCATGGTTGCTATTGACTGCAGCTCTGCGATCGACGGCATCACAAAGACTGTGCAGCGCTCGTAGATTCCCGGTAGCTCCTGATCACTCACGTGACCAAGGAATTGGACCCGATCCTGAATACCTAACTGCTCGGCAAGCGCCCCTAGGCGTTGACGCTCTCCCCCGTCTCCCACGAGTTCGACCCTGAGCTTGGGATGCTCAGTCAGCTTTGCGACCGCCTTCAACAGCACATCGATCTTCTTCTCGTCATCCAGACGACCCAGGAACAGAGCCACCGGGTTTGAGTTATCGGTCGGGGTGTTGTTAGCGAATCTCGAAGCGTCGATACCGCAGCTGATGGCGAGAACTCCGCTCACCTTTGCGGCGTCCTCCAGAAGTTCAGCTGCACGCTTTGTTGGCGTTGTTAGCGCGTCCATCTTTCTGAGGATTCGACCTGCGTCGGCCCAAATAATCCTCATTGCCAGAGAGTGCAAAAACTTTGGTAGCAACGAGTACCGCATTAGGTTTTCAGGCATAACGTGGTTTGTTGCGATCACCCTCAGTCGTTGTCTTTTGGCAGCTTGCAGCGCAAACCTGCCAACCATCAGGTGAGACTGAATGTGTACCGCATGCGGCCTCACCTCTTTGAGGACCTTGGCAATTTTCCCTGTCATGCCCCAAGGTTCAGGCCAGCGAAGAGTTTTGTGTTGCGGGACTCTATGAGAACGGAGCCTGTGGACGATCATGTCCACCCCGTCATGGTTTTCGATTCTAGGACCCTCTGAAGTGTCAAAGGCGGGCGCAATGATATGAACCTCGTGCCCCTTGCGAACTAGACCGCCGGCGAGACGTTCAGCAAACCTCGCAGCACCGTTGATGTCAGGTGCGAAGGTGTCACACGGGATTACAATCCGAAGTGAGCTGGCCATCTTCTACCTATCCCCCGACAATTGTGGGTGCACTTTTGAAAGCAGGAGGACGCCTGCTAAAGCAACGAACCCCGCAATGATAAACCCGATGATGTCTGCAAATTGCGCTTGAGAAGCCTCCCCGAGAATGATGATTGCGATTCCAACCGCAATTGCGGGATCGATCACGGTCAGTCCGGCAATAACAAGGTCTGGTGGTCCCGAGGCGTAGGCGTTTTGAACAAACCAACCACCTAGGAAAGTAGCGCCGACAAGACAAGCTGCGGCTAAGAGTGTTAGAAGGTCAAAATCTGCTTGGTAGAGCCTTTGAATCACAACCTTGGCCAAAGAGGCAACAAAGCCGTAGAGCACCCCGGCCCCTGAGATGTAAGTAAGAGCACCCACCTGGCCCTTTGTGAAGGCAAAGCCAAACCCGAAGAGTAGTAAAAGCAAAAACAGAATTCCTACTACCTGAAGCAGCTTCTGATTGCTCATCTCAACATTGATTGCCGAGGAAGCGGCAAAGGTAACGAAGGAGCCAACACCCAACATCGTCAGTGCAATCGCGGACACAGTCTTCAAGTCAAGTTTGATCCGATAAATGCGTGCATTTAGAACTGAAGTGATGATTAGAGCAATTGCCCCAATGGGCTGCACGACAATCAGGGGGGCTAGGGCTAGGGCGCCGAGTTGAAACATAACCGCCAGCACCAAGAATGTGGTTCCTGTTAGCCACCTGGGCCGCCTTAGGAGATCAATTATCTGCCTAATGTGAAGCGAGCCGATTTTAGGCTGATCCGGGGCATGGTGCTTAGTTACCGCGTCGTTTTGAAACTGCGCTCCGAGGGACAAAAAAGCAGCTCCACAGATGGCAAGAAGAATGGCGAGTGCTCTTAGCAACTCAGGTGAAGACAAACTGACACTCCCGTCTGCAGAGCAGCTCTACAAGCCTAAACCACAGCAGTTTTTGATTGTAGATTTGAACCATGACTGTCCTGCCAATCCGGATAACCGGGGAACCTGTTCTTCACCAGAGCGCCTCGGAAGTGCAAGAAATCTCCGCTGAGGTCAAAAAGCTAATCCAAGACATGTTTGACACGATGGACAAAGCTCCAGGCGTAGGACTCGCAGCTCCCCAGGTTGGCATTGGACTAAGGATATTTGTCTTCGACTACGAGGTTGAAGACACTCGGTTTCGCGACGTAGCAATAAACCCGGTACTCGAAATTGAGCCCTATGAGGAAGAAGATCCTGACGAGGATTTAGAGGTTGAGGGGTGCCTCTCTATCCCGGGCGAGAGATTCCCCTTGAAGCGCTCCCCCAAGGTTGTCCTCAAAGCCTTCGATGAGGCTGGGGAGCCCTATGAGATCGCCGCTGAGGGTTGGCTGGCGAGAATCTTCCAACACGAGTTTGACCACCTGAATGGAACCCTCTACGCAGACAGGCTAATCGAGCCCTACGACTCAGAGGCACTGGCGGTAATCGAAGAAAATGGCTGGGGAGATTCCGGGAACAGCTGGATGCCCGGGGTTGACTACCTAGAGCCCTAGTGCTCGCAAACCAGCAGCAACCAGAGCACCGGCTAACACCACCAAAATGTAGGGAGCTCGCACAGCCAGCAGAACGGCGGCAACTGCGAGTGCACCAAGTCTTGCGTCGATGACAATTTGACCCTCTGTGCTAAATCCCTGGATAGCCACCAATGCGGCCAGCAGCGCAACTGTGACTCTGTCAGCAAAACCTCTAAATCGCTCGGTGATGAACCTTTCAGGAACGAGGTATCCGAGAAGCTTCCAGCTATAGACGGCGAGGGAGGCAAGGATGACTGTGAGAATCATTTCTTGCCTCCAAACGGAATGAGGGCTACAACAGCGGCCAGCAGAATTGGAACGCCGGATGGTAATAGTGGGGTCGTGATGATGGCGACGGCGGCGCCAAGGGCGGCAAGCTGCCACTGGTTTCTGAGCCTTGGCCAGAGAAGCCCCAAGAAAGCCGCGGCTGCCGCAGCATCTAACCCAAATTCCTCGACGGAACCTATTAGATTCCCCGCCAGAGCACCAATCAGAGTGGCCGAATTCCAAAACACAAAAACAGCTACACCCGTGGCCCAGTAGCCAAGCTTCTGGTCCTTTGGTTCAACCTGTGCGGCGGAGACCGCATTTGACTCGTCAATCGTGAGCTGTGCGGTGAGGACTTTGAATAAGCCCCTTGGGCCCACGACACTTGTGAGTCTTAGAGCGTAGAAAGAGTTCCTAATGCCCATGAGCCAAGCACTCGTGATGGCCGTTACGGGAGCCCCACCAGCGGCCACAACACCTACAAATGCGAACTGGGAAGCACCGGAGAACATAAGAAGGCTTAGCAGCATCACTGACAAGACATCCAGTCCAGCAGCAACGCCAATTGCGCCGAAGGAGATCCCGTAGAGACCGGTTGCGAGGCCGACTGAGATTGAGGTGGAGAGAACCGCTCGATTCATGGTCACCTCTGAGAGTTTGCTCCCCGGCCTGGACTCGAACCAGGAACCCTTCGGTTAACAGCCGAATGCTCTGCCAATTGAGCTACCGAGGAATAAGCCCCTAGGGGCCTTAGAAACATTAGCAGAAAACTCCTCTAGCGCATAAGTGCTCGGCGCTCAGCCTCGAGGCTCATCAGCTGCCGCTGAATCTGTTCAATTTGCTCCGAGCTAGACGAGCCCTCAAGCCTTTTGAGAGCCGCTAGAAGATCGGTTTTCTCTCGGTTGAGGGTCTGCAACAACGCTCCATTTACAATCCCGGCAGAATACCGTTGGAGCTCTGATTCGTTTGCGACAGGAAGGGGTGCGAGGGCCAAGCTCCTCACCAAAGGCAAGAGCTCCTCACCAACGGTATTGGCCAACGCATTTGCGAAATTTGACTCGCTCAGCGACTGCGGATTCTGAAGGATGACATCGACAAGCTCCCTGTGCTCTTTTTCGCTGAATCCTGCAGCCTGCATTCTTCTGAGCTGATCAATTGAGAAAGCAGCAGGGTGCTGCACAAGAACCTGAAGGATTTGCTCCTCATGCTTTTGCTGCGGAGAGGCTGGCTGTTTAGCAGGCTGACTAGTTCGCATGGGCTCAACGCGTTCTCTAACCCCTGCTTGCTTGTTCCCGCTAACAAGTGCAGAAACATCCGCAACGTCTAGAGAAACCCAATCCGCAAGCTGCCTTGTATAGCCACCGCGCAAAGCGGGATCAACAATGTCAGCCACAACTGGAGCGGCGGCTCTGGCCGCTGCCACCCGCGAGTCAAGGTCTGTCATAGGGAACTGGCTGATGCGGTGTCTAATGACAAACTCAAATAGCGGCTTCTTACCAGCAAGCATCTCGGTTATTGCCTTATCTCCGCGCTCTTTACGAAGATCGGCAGGATCTAAGCCTTCGGGACCTGCCGCTACGAAAGTGAGGGCATTGAACTTGCTGCTGTCGCCATAGACTCTCAAGGCTGCTTTCTGCCCTGCGGCATCTGGATCAAAGGTGAAGATGACGCTTGCTGGGTCACTCGACTGCCCGAGAAGGCGATTTATGAGCCTGATGTGGTCCTCACCGAATGCCGTGCCGCAGGTGGCGACAGCGGTTTGATGTCCGGCAAGGTGGCAAGCCATGACATCGGTGTAGCCTTCGACAACTATGACCTCGCGCTTCTTAACTATCTCCTTGCGAGCGAGGTCCAGGCCGTAGAGCACACCTGACTTGTGGTAGACGGGAGTCTCTGGAGTATTGAGGTATTTGGGACCCTCATCGTCGTCATAAAGCTTTCGAGCACCAAAGCCCAATACCTGCTCGTTCGCATCCTTGATGGGCCAAAGAACCCGGCCACGAAATCTGTCGTAACCACCCTTGTCGCTCTGCATGGCAAGACCGACTGTGATCATATCCTCGAGCTTGTGGCCCTTGGATGTCACATAGTCAATGAGATTTCGCCAGCCCTTTGGAGCATAGCCAATTCCAAATGTCGCAGCAGAATTTGCATCAAAGCCGCGCGAAACCAAGAATTCCCTGGCCTTTAGCGCCTCTTCCGAAGCCAGTTGCTCCTGATAGAACGAGGCCGCCAGCTTGTTTAGCTCAAGTAGCTTCGAGCGATTGGAGCTCTCTGGCGCACCCTCTTCATAGGTCAGCTCGTAGCCAACTTTTTGTGCAAGACGCTCAACGGCGTCGGTAAAGCTGATGCTCTCGATTTCCTGCAGGAATTTATAGACATCGCCGCCGACACCGCAGCCAAAGCAGTGGTAAAAAGCGGGGTTTGCTCTGACATTGAAACTCGGAGTTTTCTCGCCGTGAAAAGGGCAGAGTCCCTTGAAACTTCCAGAGCTGGCGGGTTTGAGGGAGACATAGCCGCCGATTACCTCAACAATGTCGGCGCGCTCTTTGAGCTGTTCAATGTCGGAGGACCTTACCCGGGAAGCCATAGTTGAATCTTACGAGCGCAAGCGCTGGTGCATGGCAACCGCAATCGGATCAGTGAGGGACGCGACCTGATCGACAATAACTCGCTTACGAGACTCGTCAGACTCAGCAATGCTCCATGCCTCCAGTGAGACAGAGTCGAGGTGCTCACTGCCTGACTGATAGAGAAAGTCTGCGAGCTCCATAAGCAGGTTCCGCTGGTCCTCGTAGTAGCCCTGGCGATCATCGCTGGTCATCACCTGGGATGCCACGATGCCCTTCAATACCGCAATCTCACTTCGAACCTTTGAAGGAATGATGACCCCAGCCCGATAGCGAGTCAAAGATGAGCGGGAAGCGTTTTGCAGTATTGACTCGCAGGTTCGCGAGACAAATGAGCCAATCAAGTCACTGGTTAGGTTCTTGAGCTGTGCGAGTGCACGTGGAGACCCATCAAACTCCATGAGCCAATAGCTTGACTGCTGAAGAAGATCAAAGGCCTCCTCCAGTTGAACCTTCGCAAGCATGCCACCTGACCACTTGCCAACCTCCTCAATAAGTGCCTCCGCTGAAGCCGGATCAGAGATGACGGCTGGGTCTATGAAGCCTTCGACAATTGCGTCTTCGAAGTCGTGCACTGAATAGGCAACGTCGTCAGCAAAATCCATGATCTGAGCCTCAACACACTTTGCTCCATTCGGCGCCTCCTGGCGCATCCAATCAAAGACTTCAAAATCGTCTCCGTAGACACCGAACTTGACCTGGTTGCCGTATTCGGTTGCCTCATGCAGTTGCCATGGGTACTTCGTAGCGGCATCCAGAGATGCCCGAGTCAGGTTTAGCCCTCGAGAGACACCTGAGCCATCGTAAATCTTTGTTTCAAGGCGAGTGAGGATCCTAAAGGTCTGGGCATTTCCCTCAAACCCACCAATATCTGCCGCCCAAAGATTCAATGCGGATTCACCGTTGTGACCAAATGGTGGATGCCCCAGATCGTGCGCGAGACAGGCCATATCAACGAGATCTGGATCAACTCCGAGGGCGTTCGCCAGCTCCCTTCCAACCTGAGCAACCTCGAGTGAATGCGTTAGGCGCGTTCTTGCAAAGTCTCCCGAGGATGGTGAGAGCACCTGGGTTTTTGAGCTCAGCCGCCTAAAAGCAGCAGCGTGCAAAACCCTTGCCCGATCACGAGCAAACTCCCCACGTCTGACCATTGACGACTTGGGCTGCGGAACAAATCTCTCCCGGTCGAAGTCGCTGTAGCCAGTCTCGATTGGCTGATCCATCATCCCCCCGAGACCGAAAGTTCAGCCAGTTCCAGCTGGGACCGGTGGCTCTCGCTAAGTTCTTGCGAATCTAGCCAGTTCTCCGGCAGCGAGCAGCTCTTCACTCCCCCGAGCCTACCCCTGGGGCCTTCAGCCTCCTCGCCCGGATAGGGCGATGTGGGGTCTAGCTGACCCAGAAGCGCAGCTATCTCATCGAGAGAGTTCGCCATTGCAAGTTGCGCTCGAAGCTCGCCACCTACTGGGTAACCCTTGAAGTACCAGGCCACGTGCTTTCTGATGTCGCGGCACGCTCTGTTCTCCTCTTCAAAGAACTCCGTAAGAAGCTGGGCGTGGCGATAAAAGGCTTCCGCAACTTCACCGAGCGATGGCATGGAACTCTGGCTTGGAGCGCTTTCACCCTTCAGGTAGGCGCTGATAGAGCGCTCTAGGTCACCGAATAGCCAAGGTCTTCCGAGGCATCCCCTACCAACCACAACCCCATCTACACCCGTCTGGCGCATCATCTCAACAGCATCCTCGCCACTCCAGATATCACCGTTTCCCAGCACCTGACAGTCTGGTAGAGCAGCTCTCAGCTCCGCGATAGCCTGCCAATCAGCCTGGCCAGAGTAGTACTGCTCTGCGGTTCGCCCATGAAGTGCCACTGCCGCGACGCCTGCGTCTCTTGCCGTTTTGCCAGCATCGATAAAGGTTAGGTGCTCGTCATCAATTCCCTTGCGCATCTTGACGGTTACCGGAACCTCACCTGCCGCACGCACTGCGGCGTTGACTATCGCCGAGAACAAGTCCTTTTTCCACGGCAGAGCCGCTCCCCCGCCTTTGCGGGTCACCTTTGGCACCGGGCAGCCGAAGTTCAGATCAATATGGTCCGCTCTGTCCTCATCAACAAGCATCTTCACCGCGTTAGAAATTGTTGTTGGATCCACACCGTAGAGCTGAATGGAACGAATTTCTTCCGAGGGGTGATGCCGAATTAGTCGCATTGACTCCGGGGTTCGCTCGACGAGAGCCCGGGATGTGATCATCTCCGAAACGAAGAGACCACCGCCATGCTCACGACATAGCCTGCGAAAAGCGGTGTTGGTAATTCCTGCCATTGGAGCCAGTACGACCGGCACCACAATGGTGTGCTTTCCGTAGCGAAGGGCCAAGCTAGCCTTGCAGCCTTTCGAATAGGTAACTTCCGACATTTGCCAGCGGGATTCTCTCCTGGGCCATGCTGTCGCGCTCTCGAATTGTGACGGCCTTATCTTCAAGCGAGTCGAAGTCAACTGTGATGCAAAAAGGCGTGCCGATCTCATCCTGACGGCGGTAGCGCCTCCCAATAGCCCCGGAATCGTCGTAGTCAACATTCCAAGTCTTACGAAGCGTTGCAGCAAGCTCCTTGGCAATTGGGTTTAGCTCATCGTTTCTGCTCAAGGGCAGAACAGCGGCTTTCACAGGGGCAAGGCGGTAGTCCAAACGCAATACCGTTCGCTTGTCCACGCCGCCTTTCGAGTTTGGCGCCTCATCTTCGGCATAGGCATCCACCAAAAATGCCATCAGCGATCTAGTAAGTCCCGCAGCAGGCTCAATAACGAAGGGGGTCCAGCGCTTCTCTTCAACAGGATCGAAGAAGCTCAGGTCAACTCCCGAGTGCTCGGAGTGAGTTCTAAGGTCATAGTCAGTGCGATTTGCCACACCTTCGAGCTCACCAAATTCGCCACCTTGGAAACCGAATCGGTATTCAATGTCAACCGTGCGCTTTGAATAGTGGGAGAGCTTTTCTTTAGGATGCTCGAACAGCCTCAAGTTTTCAGGGTTGATGCCGAGGTTCACGTACCAGTTGTAGCGCTCTTGAATCCAATATTCGTGCCAGCTCTCGTCCTCACCTGGTTTGACGAAGAACTCCATCTCCATCTGCTCGAACTCACGAGTGCGGAAAATGAAGTTTCCAGGTGTTATCTCGTTTCTAAAACTCTTACCCATCTGGCCGATGCCAAAAGGTGGCTTCATGCGAGATGAGTTCAGAACATTATTGAAATTGACAAAAATTCCCTGAGCGGTCTCGGGACGAAGGTAGTGAAGGCCAGACTCATCTTCAACTGGACCCAGTGTTGTTTTTAGGAGTCCATTGAAGTTCTTTGGTTCAGTCCAAGTTTCCTTTCCGCCACAGTTCGGGCATGCGATCTCGGCCAGAGAACCTGGTGCTTTACCCTTTTTCTCCTCAAAGGCCTCCTCTAGATGGTCGGCACGGAATCTTTTATGACAGCTTGTGCACTCAATCAGTGGATCCACAAAGGCCTCAACGTGACCGGATGCCTCCCAGACCTTCTTCGGAAGAATGATTGAACTGTCCAGCCCGACGACGTCCTCGCGTGAGGACACCATGGAGTGCCACCACTGACGTTTGATATTTTCTTTGAGCTCGACACCGAGTGGGCCATAGTCCCAGGCTGAGCGCGAGCCTCCGTATATTTCTCCCGCTTGAAACACAAAGCCACGACGCTTCGCTAGCGAGATTACTGAGTCAAGTTTTTGGGGTGCCATTAGTCTCCACAGGCCAGATTGGGTAAGTGCCTAGTTTAGCGGGCTGTCGACCGCAGCCCCGAAGCGTCTTTGCCGACCCGAGTAATCAGCTATTGCCTTCCAGAGAGTCTCCCTGGTGAAATCAGGCCACAGCTCCTCCATGAACACATACTCGGCATAGCTTGCCTGCCAGAGCAGAAAGTTGCTGGTCCTAATCTCCCCGCTGGAGCGAATAAACAGGTCCACATCGGGCATGTCTGAAAGGTAGAGCTCATTTTCGAACCTGGCTTGGGTGACGCGCTGCGAACTTTGGGTCTGCGCTGCTTTATCGACTAGAGCCTGGGCGGCATCAAGAATCTCCTGCCGACCCCCATAATTGACGGCCATGGTGAGGGTTAGGCCCCTGTTTTTGGCAGTTAGCTTCTCGGCTTCTTGAAGCTCCTTCACTACAGAGGGCCAGAGGTTGGACTGTCTACCGGACCATCGAATGCGAACATCCCACTGATGAAGTAGGTCGCGCCTTCTGCGAAGAACTTCTTTGTTGTAACCCATCAGAAACCGAACCTCTTCGGGCGATCGCTTCCAATTCTCAGTTGAGAACGCGTAGGCGGTCAAGTTTGAAACCCCAGCCTCAATTGCCCCTGCTATGACCTCCAGCAGTGCTGCCTCACCGGCCCTATGCCCCTCAGTTCTCGTTAGTCCTCGCTTATTGGCCCACCTGCCGTTTCCATCCATGATGACTGCAATGTGATTTGGAGTGCTCTCAAACTTCGGCGCCTTGCGCTCAGGATCAAAAAGAATCATGCGCGCTCCACAAAGCTCAGGGACCTGAGACCGCGCTCCATCTGCCACTGCATGTAGCCGGCAACTACCGAACTCACGGCCTGCTTTATCTTCGGGTTCTGCTTAGCGACCTTGTCCCACTCTCCAGCCATTAGAGACTGCATATGCTCCAGTCCGTCCCGGCCAATCTTGACCGACCCTGCGGCAATACATTGTGAGCAGGTGACCGAACCGGTGTGCATCGAGAAGCTGCTTGGCTCGCTGCCGCACTGGCTGCAGCTTTCTAGGAGGGGTACCCAGCCAGAGAGGGATAGTGCGCGCAGCAGATATGAATCTAGAACCTGCGAGGGTTCCACCTCCGCCTGGGACAGAGTTCTTAGAGCGCCGATTACCAGTAGGTAGTGCCGCTCGTTGGAGAGTTCCCGAGTCAGCTTCTCGGCGGCCTCAACAATGGTTGATGCGACGGTGTAGCGGGAGTAGTCATTTACAATCCCAGCCCCATAGTTTGCAATCTGCTCAGCCTGAGAGACGGTGTCGAGGTTCTTGCCCTCATATAGCTGCAAATCACAGGCCATAAACGGTTCTAAACGCGCCCCAAAGCGACTGCTCGTCTTCCGAACTCCCTTTGCCACCGCTCGGACCTGGCCGTGGTTTCTGGTCAAGAGCGTCAGAATCCGATCAACCTCACCCAACTTGTGGGTTCTTAGGACTATTGCTTCGTCACGGTAGTGCGGCACCCGCCAAGTATTTCAGCCGAATGGCTAATTAGCTGGTAACGGCGAGCCTAAGAGCTCGGTTCACTCCACTGATAAGCGCCTTTAGCGAAGCCACCGCGATGTCTCCATCGATGCCGACACCCCAAAGGGTTTTGCCTTCGACGTCCATCTCGATGTAGGCGGCGGCGTTTGCGTCACCGCCAGTGCTCATCGTGTGCTCCACGTAGTCCAGCACCCTCACCGCCACGCCCTGTTGGCTGAGAATGTCCGAGAAGGCTGAAATTGGGCCATTGCCAGTGCCCTTAGCTGCCAACTCTCCCCCGCCATCTCGCAAAACAACGTCCAGGTTAACAATTCCGTCCATCTCGCTCTCGGAACGCATTCTGCGAAGCTCAAAACGTCCCCACTTGAGCTCGTCCACTGATGCGGGCAGATACTCGTCCTGGAAAATCTCCCAGAGCCTTGAGCTTGAAACCTCTCCGCCAAGAGAGTCGGTATGCCCCTGAACGACTCGCGAGAACTCAATCTGAAGCATGCGTGGAAGATCTAAGGCGTGATCGGTCTTCATTAGATAGGCCACCCCGCCCTTACCGGACTGCGAGTTGACCCTGATGACCGCTTCGTAGCTTCGACCAACATCTTTAGGGTCAATTGGAAGGTAGGGAACTGCCCAGGTGTGATCGTCAACAGCCTTTCCAGCGGCTTTGGCATCCCGCTCGAGGTGCTCAAAACCTTTTTTGATGGCATCCTGGTGGCTCCCGGAGAACGCTGTATAGACAAGGTCGCCGCCGTAGGGAGACCGCTCCGGCACCGGCAGCTGGTTGCAGTATTCGACGGTGCGCTTGATTTCGTCTATGTCGCTGAAGTTAATCATCGGATCAATGCCCTGTGAAAACAGGTTTAGTCCAAGAGTTACGAGGTCAACATTTCCAGTTCGCTCGCCGTTTCCAAATAAGCAGCCCTCGATTCGGTCCGCCCCAGCCATATATCCGAGCTCTGCTGCGGCAACGGCCGTGCCGCGGTCATTGTGAGGGTGAAGCGAAAGAATTATGGAGTCTCTAGGGCTTAGATGACGCGACATCCACTCAATCGAGTCTGCATAAACATTTGGGGTGATCATCTCGACGGTTGCAGGAAGATTGACGATCATCTTGCGCTCCGGGGAGGGCTTGATAATGGATGCCACCTCGTTGCAAACCTCAACCGCAAACTCCAGCTCGGTTCCCGTGTAGGACTCAGGTGAGTACTCATAGAAAACCTTGGTTCCAGGAATTGTCTTTTCCATCTCCAAGCACTTCAGAGCTGCATCGGTAGCAATCTTCTTGATACCGTCCTTGTCCTGCCCGAAAACGACACGGCGTTGCAGAACGCTTGTCGAGTTATAGAAATGAACGATTGCTTGCTTGGCACCTGCGATTGACTCATAAGTGCGCTCAATGAGGTGATCCCTCGACTGCGTCAAGACCTGGATGGTGACGTCCTCAGGGATTAGATCTTGATCAATCAACAGCCTTACAAAATCGAAATCAGTTTGGGAAGCAGAGGGGAAACCGACCTCGATCTCCTTATAGCCCATGCGAACCAGCAGCTTAAACATCTCGAGCTTCCGTTCCGGGCTCATTGGGTCAATTAGCGCCTGGTTGCCATCGCGCAGGTCAACTGCACACCATCTTGGGGCCTGATCGATTCGCTTTGTTGGCCAGGTCCTGTCCGGAAGCTCCACCTTGATCTGCTCGTGGAATGGCAAATATCGCCCAAAGGGCATTTTTGATGGTTGTTGTGAGTCTTTCATTTCTCTCCTGGGGGTCGCGGATTTGGCCGTTGGTTAGCTCCGCGACGAGTGGTGGCCTTGGACTAAGCCCCGTCGCGGCCGCTAAGCAGGAGAGCGAAACGCATGCTGTTTAGGCTAGCACCAGTTCTATGGCTTGGCTAGAAACCCAATTTGCCGAGCTGCTTGGGGTCCTGCTGCCAATTGCTAGCAACCTTTACTTGGATGGCAAGGTGAACAGGCTCTCCAAGTAAGGCCTCCACAGACTTTCTGGCTTTGATGCCGATGTCCTTGAGGTTGCTACCGCCCTTACCGATGATGATTCCCTTTTGGCTGTCGCGCTCGACCCAGACGCTGAGGAAGATCTTCTTCTTGTCCTCCATGACTATCTCGTCGAGGGTGACAGCCAGTGAATGTGGAAGCTCGTCTTCAAGCCGTTCTAGTGCAGCCTCTCTCACCAGCTCACAGATGATGTCCTCATGCTCTTCCTCCGTCGATTGCTCACTTGGATAGAGCATTGGTCCTAATGGCATGAGCGCAACTAACAGTTCCACGAGCAGATCAATCTGCTTGCCCGTCGTTGCGGAGACTGGAACAATCTCTGCCCACTCGGCTAGATCGGAAAGCTCCATGAGATGCTTTGCAGTTTGATCCCTACCGGCTGCGTCAATCTTGGTTGCAATCGCAATCTTCTTAGCCTTTGGAAACTTCTGAATCTCTTCGACTATTCTGCGGTCGCCTGGTCCTACTGCCTCATTCGCTGGAGAGCAGAACGCTATAACGTCAACCGAACCTAGGGTCTCGTCCACGACCGCATTGAGACGCTGACCCAAAAGGGTTCTTGGCTTGTGAATCCCCGGGGTGTCAACCAAGACCAACTGTCCAGTTTTAGTGGTGTGGATGCCCCTGATTGCTTTGCGAGTGGTCTGAGGCTTAGAGCTGGTGATGGCTACCTTGCTCCCGACAATCGCATTGGTGAGCGTTGACTTACCAACATTTGGCCGACCCACGAAAGTTGCGAAGCCCGAGCGGAAGTCACTCACGAAAGAGGCATCTTTCGAACCAGCACAGAAAGTATGCGCCCCCTACGAGCATCTACTCGCTCCGCTGTGAGCTCTAGCCCGGCAATCTCGACCACCTCGCCGCCACTTGGTAGGTGCCCAACGGCTTTGGTTAGGAGACCACCGACCGTGTCGACATCTTCGTCCTCGACTTCGAGGTCACAGTGCTCAGATATCTCGTCGAGAGTCACTCTTGGACTCACCCGATAGCGATGCTCACCAAGATCTTCAATTCCGCTGTCATCTCGGTCGTATTCGTCACTTATCTCTCCGACCAACTCCTCGATTAGGTCCTCGATTGAAACAAGGCCTGCCACGCCTCCATATTCGTCGGCAACCATTGCGATCTGCGTTCTTGAAGACTGCATTTCTCTGAGTAGTTCAGAAACCACCTTGGTTTCTGGAACGAAAATGGGTTTCCGACTTAGCTCTAAGGCAGTTTTTGTTGAGAGGTGTTGAGGGTTTTGATGGATGACCCTGGTGATGTCCTTGAGATACAGAATTCCGACAACGTCGTCGACATCATCACCGATGACTGGCAGTCGCGAATAGCCGGTGCTGATGAAGGCCGATAGCGCCTTCTCGAGTGTTGTATCACTGTCCACAACCTCAATGTCAACCCGTGGGACCATAACTTCTCTTACGACAGTTTCAGAGAAGTCCTCTACGGACTCGATCAACTCCTGCTCATAGCTTTCAAGCTGCTCCGGAGTCTTGAGCCTCAGCGGCTTCACAATGCTTGCCCAACTGCTCACCGCTGAGTCGACCCTTTGAGACCACTTGGCGGCAATGGTTAGTTGCCCAAGTCTTCTACCCAGAAACTGCTGCGCAAACCAAATCAGCATTAGAACACCGGCAAGTGTGATGCTTAGCAACGTAAGGGAGTCTGAGAGAGTAATCCAGATAGCGGCGAGGAGCGAAATTAGGAACGCTCTTGCAATCGAGAGTGAGCCTGCTCGAGCATCCTCTTCAATTTCCAAATGGGTCTGAACCGCAGCCAATGGAATAAGAACTAAGAGAAAACCTAGGCCAATAGCTATCTCAAACATTTGATTCAACCTCATAGAACGAGTCCAAGAGCTCCTTTTGTAAGGCAAACATCTCTTTCTCTTCTTCTGGCTCGGCGTGGTCAAAGCCCACCAGGTGCAGCATGCCGTGGGTTAGGAGCATAAGAATCTCGTTGATCTCTTCGTGACCTGCGAGCTCGGCCTGCCTCCTGGCAACCTGTGGGCAAATAACGACATCTCCCAGCACGCCCTCTGCGGACAACATCTCCTCGGACCCAGGTCTGAGTTCGTCCATCGGAAAACTGAGCACGTCTGTGGGACCAGGTTCATCCATCCAGCGAACATGAAGGTCAGTCATCGGTGCCTCGTCGACAAAAATCACACCGACATCAACTAGCGGGTGGAGCCTCAGAGCGTCTCGGACATGCTCTGCCAGACTTTGAACCCGAGTGAGGTCAACCTCGAGCTCTGACTCGTTCGTAAGCTCAATCGTCACTTCTTGCCAGCCCGTTCATAGGCGTCGACGATTCTGGTAACAAGCTCGTGACGAACCACATCCTTACTCGAGAGCCTTGCAATGTGGAGGTCAGCAACATCGGCGAGGATTGCAGTCGCAACATCCAGCCCCGACTTGCCAGTTGGAAGGTCGACCTGCGTTATGTCGCCCGTCACGACCATCTTGGATCCAAAACCCAGTCGAGTTAGGAACATCTTCATCTGCTCCGCCGTGGTGTTTTGCGCCTCATCGAGAATGATGAAACTGTCATTTAGTGTTCTGCCTCGCATGTAGGCAAGGGGCGCCACCTCAATCACACCTGACTCCATGAGTTTTGCCGTTGCATCGGGCTCAAGCATCTCCTGCAAGGCATCAAATAGGGGTCTTAGGTAAGGGTCAATCTTTTCGCTCAAAGTTCCTGGAAGATACCCGAGACGCTCTCCCGCCTCAACCGCAGGGCGAGTAAGAATGATTCTGCTGACCTGCTTGCGGTAAAGCGCCGCAACTGCTTTCGCAACTGCAAGGTAGGTTTTTCCCGTACCCGCCGGTCCGATGCCAAAGGTGATGGTGTGATCGTCGATTGCCTGAAGATATTGCTTCTGGCCCATGGTTTTTGCTCTGACAGTCTTTGCGGGTGTCTGAATGGCCCCAGCGCCCAATACCTTTGACGGCAGCTCGTTTGCTGCCAGCATCTTTATGCTCTCAGTTACCATCTTTCGGTCGGGGCTTATCCCTTGGCTAATTAGCTCGGCTAGCTCCATTACGACCCTTTGTCCAGTTTCAATGGCTCCCTGCTCACCCTCAAGTGAAAAGTCATGGCCGCGGTTTTGCACTTTCAGACCAGGAATCTCCTTCTCCAGCTGCCTGATCAAGCTGTCTTCGCTACCAAGTAGGTCCAAAAGTGCTACTGGAGGTGCTTCAAAACTTAGCTTTGGCACTAAACCGTCCGTCCGGAGAGGACGTGAGCATGAGTGTGGAAGACTGTCTGACCCTCGAGTTCGCCGCTATTGAACTGCAAGCGAAATTGGCCGTCGGTAAACTTTGCCGCAACCTCACGGATGAGCCCGTGAAGGCCAGCTAGCTCTTCGGTGCCTGAGATCTCCGCAATGTTCTTAGTGTGGGCCTTTGGCACAACCAGAATGTGGGTCTTGGCGAGGGGTTTGATGTCCCGAAATGCGACAGCGTACTCATTTTCAGCGATGAGTTCGGTGCCTAGTTGCCCATCAATAATCTTGCAAAAAATGCAGTCCAATTAGTCCTCCAATTTCATACTACGCAACTTCACCAAAGCCCGCGCAGCGTCTTTATAGCTGCGATTGCCGCGGGCCCCGCAGTACTGGTCCTCATTACAGAGTCACCCAACCGATATGCGATAAATCCCGCCGCTGTCAGTTGACTAATCTCGGTCTTAGATATTCCACCTTCGGGACCTACGACCACCGAGTACTCTGTCGCTTGGAGGTCAGCCTCTCTCAAAGGGCGGTCCGCCTCTGGAAGCAAAAGTATGCCGTGGCCATTTGGTTTTAGGTCTAAGGAGCCGAGTGGGCCTTGAACCTCAGGTAGGTAGGCCTGCTGACTTTGTTTCATGGCGGATGCGGCAATCTGCCTCCAACGCTCCAGACTCTTTTGCTCCTTGCCATCCCACCTCGAAATCGAGTGCTCAGCCTGCCAGGCAACAACCGAGCCGCAGCCGAGCTCGACAGCGGCCTGAACAGCCATTTCGTCCCGGTCGCCCTTGGCGATCGCCTGGATGAGTTGAATTTTGACCTCTGGAAGATCATGTTGCCTGCTGCTCTCAACCCGCACCTCGCCTTTTGCTGGATCGATGGCCTCGCATTGGTGAGCGTTTCCTAAGCCGTCGGTGACAACAATCTCTTCGCCAACCCGGATTCTCAGCGACTTGAAGTGTTGGATCTCTTCACTACGAATTCTCGTCGAATCCTCAGCGAAAGTTGGGTCATAGAACCAGTGCACTAAAAGCGACCTCTGGCTCGTCGACTACCAAGTCTTGGGCCGTCTTCTTTATGAAGCTCCCGGAGTTTCTTGAATATGTCCTTCGACTTTGCATCAAGCCTTGAGGGCGTAAGCACACTCACCTGCAGGTGAAGGTCTCCCCTACCCCTGCCTCTGAGCCTGTTGGCTCCAAGGCCCTTCAGCGTCACGATATCGCCGTGTTGAGCACCGGCCTTTACCTCCACTTTGCTAGAGCCATCGAATGTCTCAATTTCGGTGGTGAACCCAAGGGCTGCATCGGCCACTGGAACTTCCAGAATGGCGACGAGGTCGTCGCCGTCCCTGGCAAAAACCGGATGCGGCCTCACCGAGACCTCAAGGTAAATGTCCCCGGTCGACCCGCCAGCAAAGCCAACCTCACCCTGTCCGGGGAGGTGAAGCCGAAGTCCATCGCTGACTCCGGCCGGAATTTCTACATCTAAGTCGCGCTTGGCTCGGATACGTCCCTGACCACGGCAGTCGGGGCATGGCGAGGGAACTACCTCGCCTGCTCCGCGGCACACGTTGCATGGAGCGGTTGTGACCATCATTCCCATAAAGGACTGGACCTGCCGCTGAATCTGACCACTTCCGCCGCACAAATCACAGGTTTTCACCGATGTTCCCGGTTTCGCCCCGGTCTGAGAACAGGTTTCGCATCCAATAGCTGTATCGATAGTCAAAGTTTTGTTCGCGCCGAAGATTGCCTCGTCAAGGTCGAGGTCCATCCTGAGAAGGGCATCCTGGCCTCGCTCAGAACGAGATCTCCTGGATCTTTGTGGAGCACCGAAAAAGCTGTCAAAGATGTCACCGAGCCCAAATCCCTGCTCGCCTCCCCGGTCATATTGCGCCCGGGTGCTGGGGTCAGAGAGAACCTCGTAGGCATGAGTCACCAGCTTGAAGCGCTCCTGAGCATCTTCTGAAGGGTTGATGTCTGGATGCAGCTCCCGCGCGAGTTTGCGATAGGCCTTTTTGATCTCATCCGCGCTTGCGTCCGGAGAGACCCCCAGGACCTGATAGTGGTCGCTCAAGAATTACCCTCCAGGAGCTTGGTTAGATACCTAGCAACAGCCCTAACTGACGCAATGTTCCCCGAATAGTCCATGCGGGTCGGCCCTAACACCCCAAGCTTGGCGACCTCGGTGCCGCTTTTTTCGTAACCACTGACGACCAGTGACGTGTGCGTGAGGTTTGCTAGTCCGAGCTCAGACCCAATCCGAAGCCCGACACCGAATTGGTCGGAGTGAAGTTCATCTAAGAGTTTGAGAAGTACAACCTGCTCTTCGATGGCCTCTAATACCTTCGAAAGTTCACCTGAGAAATCCTGGCCTTGCTTCACGAGGTTCGCAGCTCCAGACACCACCAGCTTTTCCTGCCTGTTTGCCTCAACAAGTGACTTGAGGGAGTCCAGAACCTTGTTCACCGTGCCACGTCGCTCGGGAGAGAACTCCTCGGTAAGTCCCTTGAGCTTGTCCTCCACACCAGCAAGCTGGCCGCCGGATAGCATGCCGTTAAGTCTGCCCCTGAGTTGGTGGATGAGCTCTTCATCTAGTGCGTCCGAGCTCTCTATCTGCAACTGCTGAATGCGGCCCGAGTCGACAATCAGCATGAGCAGGACGCGCTTTTCACTCAGGGGAATTAGCTCGATGTGGCGGACAGATGACCTACCAAGAGATGGGTACTGGACCAAGGCAAGAGCGTTGGTGAGCTGCGAGAGGCTTCTAGCGGTCCGCTCAACCACATCGTCGAGATCGCTCGCTTCGTCCAGGAAACTCTCAATGGCATTTCTTTCCGCTGATGAAAGTGGTTTGATCTCGCCGAGGTGGTCAACAAAAAGTCGGTACCCCTTTTCAGTTGGGATGCGCCCAGAGGATGTGTGAAGGCCGGTGATTAGCTCTTCCTCTTCGAGAAGAGCCATGTCATTTCTTACCGTTGCCGCCGATACGCCAAGTGGATGGCGGTCGAGCAGCGATTTGGACCCAACAGGTTGGTTGGACGAAATAAAGTCCTGGACTATCGCCCTCAGAACATCAAGTGATCTATCTGGAATCATTGGCACTCACCTAACCTGAGTGCCAATTCTAAACATTCATGCCTCAAAGGCTGAGAAATTTGGCCACAAGGCCATCAACTATCAGCCTGCCTTTTCGTGAGACCCTTATCCGATCGGTGGCAATAAGCTCAAGATTGCCCTCACTTATTTCCTGCGCAACCAGTTCGGATGGAACCTTTAGCCTTGAAAAAAGCTCCCTCTCAACCCCCCAAGTCGTGCGAAGCATGAGTAGTAGCTTCTCTTCGAGTATTTGCCGGTCAGTTAAGCGTTCTATCCCAGCGGCAGGTGCGCCATCAGATAACGCTTTTTGATAGGTGGTTGGATGCTTGTGGTTCCAGAATCTATTTCCATCTATGTGTGAGTGAGCTCCAGGTCCATACCCCCACCAGTTCTGAGACTTCCAATAGGCGCTGTTGTGCACAGATGGTTTGCCCCAATTTGAAACCTCGTACCACCCAAGACCTGCCGTCTCAAAGCTTTTGGTTGCATGTTCATACATCTCAGCGTTGACGTCTTCGCTGGTTTGTCCAATCTCCCCCGAAGCAATCTGTCTCGCGAGCTTGGTCCCTGGTTCAACAATCAGGGAGTAAGCCGAAACATGGTCAGTACCCAGTGCCAAGGCCTCGTCCAGTGTCTTGGACCAAGAATCCAATGTCTCGCCCGGTGTGCCATAAATCAGATCTATGCTCGTCAACATCCCAAGCTCCTTTGCTGCAGCAATCAAAGGAGCAACTCGTTCTGGTTCGTGCTGGCGGTCCAGAGTCTGGAGCACCTGGCTATCAAAGCTCTGCACGCCCATTGAGAGTCTTGTTATCCCCACCTTGGCAATCTCAGTCAGGTATTCGGGGGTTGTTGACTCTGGGTTTGCCTCGAGGGTCACCTCGCAATCCAATGCCAACCCAAAGTTCTCACCAAGGCTTTCCAATACAGCCTCTATTTGCTTAGCTGAAAAAAGCGACGGCGTTCCACCTCCGATAAAGACTGATGAGAGCTCGGGCATTTTTCCAACTACCCTCTTAGAGAATGCGACCTCGCCTATCAGATGCTCGTGAAAGGTCGACTGGCTGACTCCGCCCAATTCCTTTGCGGTGTAGGTGTTGAAATCGCAATAGCCGCAGCGCACCTCGCAAAATGGAACGTGCACATAGGCATGAAAGCTCCTGGCGCCTGTGTGTCTATTTAGCTGGTTGTCCTTTGGCCAAGGGGCTCCAACAGGAAGTGCACCAGGCACCTATTTCTTCGCCGCCTTGCTGTCATCGGAGCTCAGGGCAGCTATGAAGGCTTCCTGCGGTACCTCGACGCGACCGACCATCTTCATGCGCTTCTTACCCTCTTTTTGTTTCTCAAGCAGTTTGCGCTTTCTCGTAATGTCGCCGCCGTAGCACTTGGCAAGCACGTCCTTGCGGATGGCACGAATAGTCTCCCTCGCAATTACTCGAGCTCCAACAGCGGCTTGAATCGGGACCTCGAACTGCTGTCTCGGGATTAGCTCCCTTAGCTTGCCCGCAATCCTTACACCATGGGCGTAAGCCTTGTCCTTGTGGACAATGGCCGAAAAGGCATCAACGCGCTCGCCCTGCAAGAGCAAATCGACTCTTACCAGGTCTCCAACATTGAAACCGTCGTCTTCATAGTCCAGCGAAGCGTAACCCTGCGTCTTGCTCTTTAGCTGATCGAAGAAGTCAAAGACAATCTCTGCAAGTGGCAAACGGTAGCGAATCTGAACCCTGTCCTCGCCCAAGTACTGCATGTCCATCATGGTTCCTCGTTTGGTTTGGCAAAGCTCCATGATGGTTCCGACATAGTCCTTGGGCGCCAGGATGGTCGCCTTTACCATCGGCTCCTCGACCTCGGCAATCTTGCCGTCCGGATATTCAGAAGGGTTAGTGACAACGAGCTCTGTGCCATCATCCTTGCGGACGTAATAAACCACGGAGGGGCTGGTGGCAATCAGTGCTAGCCCAAACTCTCGTTCCAGCCGTTCGGTGATGATTTCTAGGTGCAAAAGGCCAAGGAAACCGCACCTAAACCCAAAGCCCAAAGCCGCTGAGGTCTCAGGTTCATAGACAAGAGAAGCATCGCTAAGTCTCAACTTGTCCAGTGCCTCGCGCAGGTCTGGGTAGTCACTGCCATCAATTGGATAAATTCCAGAGAAGACCATCGGTTTGGGCTCTGCATAGCCCTTCAGTGGAGCACTCGCAGGCTTGGATTTAGTAGTGACGGTGTCACCAACCTTTGACTGCCTGACATCCTTCACACCGGTTATTAGGTAACCGACCTCGCCGACTCCAAGACCTTTAGTCGCAACGGGCTCCGGGGAGATAACACCAATTTCGAGAAGTTCGTGGACAGCCCTTGTGGACATCATCTGAATGTTCTCGCGTGGTTTGAGTGACCCGTCAATCATTCTGACGTAGGTGACAACGCCGCGGTAGGAGTCATAAACCGAATCAAAAATCATTGCTCTAGCAGGTGCATCCGAGTCACCGGTTGGTGCCGGCACTCTTTTCACGATTAGATCCATCAGCTCTGCAACGCCCGCACCAGTCTTGCCAGAGACCCTCAGACAGTCATCTGGGTCTCCGCCGATGAGGTTCGCAAGTTCCTCGGCAAACTTCTCGGGCTGTGCAGCCGGGAGGTCAATTTTGTTTAGCACCGGAATGATCTCAAGGTCGTTCTCTAGGGCCAGGTAGAGATTGGCTAGCGTTTGTGCCTCAATTCCCTGAGCGGCATCCACCAACAACACGGCACCTTCACAGGCTGCAAGTGAGCGCGAAACCTCATACGTAAAGTCGACGTGCCCGGGAGTGTCAATCATGTTTAGCGCGTAAGCCTGACCCTCAAGCTCCCAAGGCAGCCTCACGGCCTGGCTTTTGATAGTGATGCCCCTCTCACGCTCAATATCCATGCGGTCGAGGTATTGGGCGCGCATTTCACGGTCAGAGACAATGCCAGTCAGCTGCAGCATTCGATCAGCAAGTGTCGACTTACCGTGATCGATGTGAGCAATGATGCAGAAATTTCGAATCAGGTCAGCAGGCGTCTGACTGGGCTCTAGAGCCTTGGCTGCACGTGGCGACAAACTGACCTCAATTTTGGAAAAAGCGAATGAACCCCAATTCTCTCAGATGCTTGCCCATAAATAATCACACTGGTAGAGTTTTAGCTTGTTCTGGGGTATCTCCCAAGAAAACAGATTTTTCTTTTTAGAAAGTGAAACATGGCCAACATTAAGTCCAA
>Ga0181557_1000101_pt1 | contig 102445 bp, 82 predicted proteins | sample 011ome_23_FD_148632 | JGI IMG/M metagenome (GOLD analysis project Ga0181557, IMG submission 148632) | Coastal salt marsh microbial communities from the Groves Creek Marsh, Skidaway Island, Georgia - 011506CT metaG (spades assembly) | ecosystem: Environmental > Aquatic > Marine > Intertidal zone... | reverse complement strand
TTTTATCTGAGACAAAAATCTATATTTATTTTTTTAGCCAAAAATCCAACGCACTAAATCGTTTCCATTAGCAAAAAGGACAAGCCCGATCAAAAGGAAGAAACCGACCATCTGGGCATACTCCATAAACTTATCGTTAGGTTTTCTACCTGAGACCATTTCATATAGTAAAAACATCACATGTCCCCCATCCAATGCCGGAATGGGCAAGATGTTCATAAAGGCCAAAATAATGGAGATCAGTGCGGTAGTTTGCCAAAAACTGAGCCAATCCCATTGCCCTGGGAACATATTCCCAATGGCGCCAAAACCGCCCACTTGTGTGGCCCCTTTTTTAGTAAAGACATATTTAAATTGCTTGACATAATCGGTCAGAATGCCTACTCCATAGGAAGTCCCTGAGGAAAGGCTTTCTCCAAGAGAAAAACTAAGGTGAGTCCCTCGATCAAGCCATTGACGGCCAAAGTTATTCAACCCGAGTTGTCCCGTCTCTCCAGTGGCAATAACTAGGGTGTCACGCACTCCGTCACGCTCATAAACTAAAGTATTTTGTGCGCCTGGGGTTTTATTAATAGACTTATTAAATTCATGCCAGTGGGTTACTGGGGTGCCATTAGTATTCAAAATCAAATCACCTTTTTGCAAACCCGCGAGTCCCGCTGGAAAATCAGCGATAACCGTATCAATTTGATTATTGCGCATGTACTCAAAAGGCTTGAGCACATCTTGTTGAAACATGACGGTCCCGATGTTTTTGGGCAATTCAATGCGCTCAATAGTTCCCTCGTTGTGACGGACCGTAAGACTGCGCACTTCTTTTAAAAAAAGCGATTTGTTCAGTTCGTTTTGATAATCAAAAGGCTCGTCGTTGAGCTCAAGAACCAAATCTCCATCGCGAAATCCATATTCTTGGAATAGTTCATGAACCACAAAACCCTCAGGCATATCATCGGCGGTAATTACATCACGGCCATAAAAAAACAAAATGCTGATATAAATCACCAGACCCACGATAATGTTTACCGTAACTCCTCCGAGCATAATAATGAGCCTTTGCCAGGCGGGCTTACTGCGAAACTCCCATGGCTGAGGTGGCCCTGCCATTTGCTCTTTATCCATTGATTCGTCGATCATCCCAGCAATTTTTACATAGCCTCCGAGGGGTAACCACCCAATACCGTATACCGTTTCACCAATTTTCTTTTTGAACAAAGAGTATTTCACGTCAAAAAAGAGGTAGAATTTTTCAACCCGAGTTTTGAATAATTTGGCGGGAATAAAATGTCCCAACTCGTGCAAGACGATGAGCAACGAGAGGCTTAATAATAGCTGAAGTGCTTTAACAGCAAATGGACTCATAATTCGATTTGTTAAAGGACAAAAGTAACGCATTAAGGGAGGTAAAAAAAATATATCCCCTTTGGCCTTAGCAGTATTATAAAACTTTTAACGCCTGAACTTGGAAACTGCCATTTCGGGGGCTTACCTTTGTCTTTATTTTCAAAAAATGCTAAAGTTTTTCGCAAAATATAAGACCCTTGCCTTGGTTATGGCAGTTCTCTCTGTCATCATCATCAGTGCGATTTACAATGCCTTAGCCCCTGAGCCAAAACTCCGCATTTACCAACCGAACGATGTCGCCCCTGAATTGGTCGATACTACCCTGCAACATGTCAAGAAATACCATCAAATTGCTGATTTTTCCTTGGTCAATCAGTTAGGAGATACCATCACTCAGAAGACTTTTGAAGGACGGATTTTTGTGGCGGATTTTTTCTTTACCACCTGTGCCACTATTTGCCCGATCATGACCGAGCATATGGGTCAGATCCAAAGAAAGATCAAAAATGATCCCGATATTTTATTGCTTTCGCATACCGTCACTCCTGAAATCGATACCGTGGCTCAGCTCAAAAGATACGCAGATAAAAAAGGGGTCATCGCCGGTAAGTGGCACTTGGTCACTGGCGATAAAAAAGAAATATACGACCTGGCCCGCAAGTCGTATCTCGTAGCTAAAGATCAGCCTTATAGCCCCTACGATCTAGTGCATACAGAAAACTTTGTTTTGATTGACCCCCAAAGACGTATTCGCGGTTTTTACGATGGCACCGATCCTGCGGCCATTGAATCGCTTTTAGAGGATATCGCCATTCTTAAAAAAGAAGGGCAATAGTCATTTTTTAAGCCCGATAATTTCCCTACATTTGCATTGTTTAAAATGAATCTAAATAAGCAATGGCCACAATCGCAGGCATGCAAAAGGGACAAAAAGGCATCATTCGTGATGTCGACCTAGACCGAATTCCACTCAAACTTCTTGAGATGGGTTGCTTGCCCGGTAATGAGGTTACTTTGATTCAAGTCGCCCCATTTAATGATCCTTTGTATTTAGACATTAATGGCTCACATTTAGCCATTCGCAAGGATGTTGCGGCACAAATTCATATCGATCTCTGTTAATCCATGGCCCAACAAATCCAAGTCGCTTTATTGGGTAACCCAAATACAGGAAAAACCTCCGTGTTCAATCGGCTTACGGGGCTAAATCAAAAAGTGGGGAATTATCCTGGAATTACCGTAGAAAAGAAAGAAGGAGTTTGTAATCTATCTCGTGGTAAAAAGGCTCACATTTTAGATTTGCCGGGCACCTATAGCCTCAATGCCTCGTCGATCGACGAAAATCAAGTTATTGAGTTACTGCTCAATAAAAACGACAAAGATTATCCCGATGTCGCTGTTGTAGTGTGTGAGGTAGAAAACCTCAAAAGAAATTTATTGCTTTTCACGCAGATCAAGGATTTAAAGGTTCCGACGATTTTGGCCATAAACATGGCGGATCGTATGACCAGAAAAGCGATCTCCCTGGATATCCCCGCGTTAGAAAAAGCCTTACATACCAAAATCGTCTTGCTCAGTGCGCGCAATAATGAAGGGTTCGAAGCCTTGAAAACTCAAATCGAGCAATTTAAAAGCTTACCCATGACCCCGTGTTTAGACACCACGGTCATTGCGCCTGAGTATTTTGATCGATTAGCCAAGACGTATCCTGGTCAAGATTTATATAAGCTTTGGCTTGTGATCACCCAAGATGTAAACTTTGGAAAATTAGACCGTACGGGGGTTTCCGGACCCATAAGTTTTCAAACCGAATCCATCAGTACCCTCAAGCGTTTACAGCAAAAAGAAACCATCAAGCGTTATCAATTCATTAATGATACGCTCAAAACGATCATGTCAGTTAATGTGGCTATTGCAAAAGATTTCAGGAGTCGTTTGGATCGCGTTTTGACTCATCATATCTGGGGTTATGTGATCTTTTTTGCCATACTGACGGTTATTTTTCAAGCCATATTTGATTGGAGTAGCTATCCGATGGATTTTATTGACCAAACATTTGCCCAAATGGGAGAGTGGGTCAAGCAGAATTTGCCAGCGGGAGATTTTACGAGTCTTCTGGCAGAAGGGGTTTTGCCTGGCTTAGGGGGTATCGTTATCTTTATCCCACAGATCGCCTTTCTGTTTTTGTTTATCGCCATACTCGAAGAAACAGGATATATGAGTCGTGTGGTCTTTTTAATGGACCGCGTCATGCGCCGGTTTGGACTAAGCGGTAAAAGTGTTGTTCCTTTGATATCAGGAACCGCCTGTGCGATTCCAGCAATCATGGCCACCCGAAACATTGAAAACTGGAAGGAGCGGTTGATTACCATTTTGGTCACACCATTTACCACCTGTTCTGCGCGTTTGCCTGTATACCTAATAATTATTTCATTGATTATTCCGCAGCAAAGGGTCTTGGGACTTTTTTCGTTACAAGGACTAACCTTGACCTTCTTATATTTTTTAGGCTTCGCTTCGGCCATATTTGCGGCATTTCTGCTCGATCGATTCCTCAAGGTCCCGTCGCGTTCGTTTTTTGTTATTGAGATGCCGAACTACAAGCTCCCCATGGCCAAAAATGTGTTAATTACCATGGTGGAAAAAACAAAGTCCTTTGTTTTTGGTGCGGGAAAAATAATTTTTGCGATTTCCATAGTCCTCTGGGTATTGGCCTCATACGGACCAGGAGAATTTAATCAGGCGGCTGAAATTATCGATCAACAAAATCAAGAACATACCCTTAGCTTGGAGGAGCGCAACGCTGCAATCGAGTCCTTTCAACTAGAACATTCGTATATTGGAATAATGGGGAAAGCCATTGAACCCATAGTTAGCCCGTTGGGTTATGATTGGAAAATAGGGATTGCCATTGTCAGCTCGTTTGCGGCACGCGAAGTATTTGTGGGCACTTTGGCGACCATCTACAGCGTGGGCAATGATGACGAGCAAACCATTCGCAATAGAATGGCAGCTGAAGTTCATCCGCTGCTGGGCACCCCCCGATTTAATTTTGCGAGCGGGGTTTCATTGCTTTTGTTTTATGCCTTTGCTATGCAATGCATGAGTACTTTGGCCGTGGTGCGTAAAGAAACCAATAGCTGGGTGTGGCCTACAGGGCAGTTAATATTTATGACTACCTTAGCCTATGTAGTGGCGTTTATTACCTATCAAATCTTGAACTAATGGACTTCCAAAAAATACTTGTTGGACTCACGTTTTTAGCCGCATTGTTATTTTTACTGCGGAAGTTTATTTGGATTCCGATTACAGATTCTCGTAAAAAATCACAAGGCACTCTGGACGGAGGAAAAACCAAATGTGGTTCAGACGATTGCCAGTGTCATTAACCTAGGCCTACATCTAAAGTCATCATCATTATAAATCCGCCGATGAAGCCCATGGTGGCAATGTCAGTATGCTGATCCACTTGCGTTTCAGGAATTACCTCTTCAATCACGACAAATATCATAGCCCCTGCGGCAAAAGCTAGGGCGTAGGGGAGAATGGGTTGAAAGGTTAAAACCGCCCAAGCGCCTAGAACGGCGGCAATGGGCTCCACCAGGGCAGAGGCCTGTCCGTAAAGAAAGCTTTTTTTGCGACTCATTCCAGTGCGTCTCAGGGGCATGGCTACGGCGATCCCTTCAGGAAAATTTTGCAAACCAATTCCCAGAGCTAAAGCGACTGCAGCGCTAATGGTGGCTCCGTCAAAACCTGCAGCGACACCTCCAAACAAAACCCCCACGGCGAGTCCTTCGGGAATATTGTGCATGGTAATGGCTAAGGTCAAAAGTGTTGTCCTATGCCAGGGGGTCTTAAGGCCTTCACTTTCACTATCTTTGAAGTTAATATGCACATGAGGTAAGATCTTGTCGAGGCCAAAAATAAAAAGGGCACCCAAAAAAAATCCGATGGCCGATGGCCATACTTTATCAAAGCCTTCGCCCGGGCTCATCTCAATGCCTGGGGCGAGCAAACTCCAGAAACTCGCCGCGACCATAACGCCTCCGGTGAATCCGAGCATACCGTCCAGAGCAATGCGATTCATGGACTTAAAAAGGAATACAAAAGAGGCGCCAAGCGCGGTAAGTCCCCAAGTGAATAATCCAGCATATAAGGCGGCCATCACTGGGTCGATTTGTTCGAGATATGCAATTACACCATCCATAGATATGAATTATTAAGATTTTTTGTTCTGATTATTTTTTACTTAACATTTTTTTTCACGTGTTATTCAAGCTGATGTCGTGAGAAACAAATCAATTTTGGGTTTTTGCATCATTAAATCCCAAGTGGCCTCAATAGGCAAACTTATAACTAAGACCGGCGCTCAGTAAGAGGTCTTGTCCGTCCGTAATACTGCGTCCAAAAGTGAGGTCATATTGTAGATTCCATCCCGCTAAATAAGTAAAGCCGGCATCCCAGTAATGATTGGCAGAAGAAAGTTCGGGTGCATCTCCATAAAGTTCGACATAAGCCCCGATTTTATCACTGAGTGCATAGCCGTAGGCCACAGTGTAAACAAAAGCCATTCCTGTGTTATCTCCAGACCACTGCCCTCCTAAATTATAGGCAATTCCTGACCGATCTGAGAGCTCTTGGCCCACTGAAAATCGAAAATCAGCCCCCGTTGTTTTAGGTTCTGTGGTCGTGCCCTCGAGGACCTCGGGGGTACTTGTGGTAAATGGGAGGTAGACATGCCCCAAAAATCCAAAGTCTGTTCCTGAGCGTCCTTCGAAAAGATTTATTTTGATCCCTGCAAGCATTGGGGTAAGGCTTTTAAAGTCTGATGAAACTTCTGAATCGCCCATTTTATAGGCTAACTGATTCTGCTCATAATTAACGCTCAGACGTAATTCGAGATTTTCGAGCAGTCCGATGCGCGCTAGGGTAGTATTATAACCCAAAGTTTCTGAGGTTATGTCGTTTTCTTCAAATCGCGTATAGTATCCACCGGTCTCAATTTGAACAAAACCGGGTTCAACAGTATTTGGCGACTCCGTCGCGTCCGGACGATCGGTTATGATGCTGTGTTCACTCATTTCATGAGGGCTGTCCGGAGATGCTCCTTGCGGTGTCGTTGAAGAATTTGTTTCTTGCGCAATTACAGTGGCAAACCCGCAAAGAAATAGAGATAGGGGTAATATTTTAAAGGGGTTGTACATATATGTTTGTTGAAATTATTTTTGATATAAAGTGGGTGTTTTGGTCTATATCTACGGTCATTGATTCATCAAATGGTTCTTTATCCAAGACAGTGATTACACTCCCTAATTTAATATTTTTTTGACTCAGATATTTTAAAAAGGCGTCATCGGTATCCTTGATTCCCATGAGCATACTTCGACTGTTTGGCGTTTGATCACAAAGCAGAATTTTATTGATTTGCTCGAAATTGCCGTTTTTATCTGGTATGGGGTCTCCATGGGGATCAACCTTGGGACAATCTAAAAACGCGTCCAGGCGTTCCACAAGATCGGGGCTATTAATGTGTTCTAATTGTTCTGCAATATCGTGTACCTGATCCCAACCAAAAGCCAGTTTTTCTACCAGAAAGACCTCCCAGAGTCTGTGTTTGCGCACAATTTGACTGGCGATATGTCGCCCTTCAGGGCTGAGCTGTGCACCTTTGTATTTGGTGTATTTGACCATGGCCTTGTCATGGAGTTTTTGCAACATGTCCGTGGCGGAAGAGGGCTTGGTTTCTAAACGTTCAGCAAGGGCCGTCGTGCTGACACGCTGGTTCATTCCAGCGGTGAGCTGATAAATAGCTTTGAGGTAATTTTCTTCGGCACGCGTCATTATAAGGCAAATATAAATTATATTTTAGATAAGACTAAAAATGGAATACAAAAAAGAGTGGCTTTGACATGAATTTAGGACAAAATTGAAATAAAATAGAAGTGAAAATATGGGAATATGCTACCTGTTTTCCTTACATTGTTTTAAAAAACAGTCATTTTTATGGAAAAAAATGTAAAACAGCATCGTTTTAATGAGAAAAACGAATTTTTTACAAATTCTAAAAGCCGCGCTCTTTTTGAATCCACTCATAGGCCTCTTGAACGGCACGGAATTTTTCTTCAGCCCCTTTGCGATAGGCTTCATCCATATCTTGAAGTTTGTCGGGATGGTATTTCTTTACCATAGTGCGATAAGCCTTTTTAATGTCGGATACCGAGGCTGTTTTGGGGATCTCAAGGATCTCGTATGCTCGATCTGGCTTTTCAAAAAACATGGCCTTTATACTGCCAAAATCCTGGAGATTGATGGAGAACGCTAGGGCTATATTTTCGAGCTGTGTCACCTCTGATTCCGAAACTAGGCCGTCTGCATTAGCAACACTAAATAGAAAGTGAAGCACTTGAAGCCGTGTTTCATAGGTTAACATCATTTTTAGTTCTTGGGCAATTGCGCTGCCTGAAACGCCAGATTTCTTTATTTCTTCATTAAATAGTCGAAAGGTTGTGTTAGCCCGTTCTTTTCCATAAGCCTGTACAAAGTAGCGGCGCACAAAATCGAGTTCGCTTTGTTCTACCTTTCCATCGGCTTTTATCACGACCGAAGCCAAGGCCAAAAGTTTCAGTTCAAACTCGGCAGGAATGTTTTGACGCGTTCGGCTGCCATAGATGCTGCCGCGTCCGGGATAGGTTTTACCCGCATTCATATTGTCTATAATATTCCCGATGATAAATCCTAATATAGCCCCCGGCCAGCGGAAGTATACCATACCAAGAATACCTAAAAACCAACGAAGCATAGTTGAAAAAGAGAAGTTTTACAAGGCACCAAAGATAGGAATTTCGCCCATATAAGAGATTCTATATCTGTATAAGGGACTCTGCTGAATTGATGAGGTCAGGAGTGATTTATTAATTATCTTTGACACAAAATTGTTACACAGAAAAAATCCAAAATATGTATCCAGCTGAAATTGTCAAGCCAATGCGTGAAGACTTGAGTCTTTACGGGTTTAAAGAATTATTTACTGCCGATGAGGTTCATGCGGCCATTGATCAAAAAGGGACTGTTTTAGTCGTGGTGAATTCCGTTTGTGGTTGTGCTGCGGCCAATGCCCGCCCTGGGGCAAAAATTTCTTTAATGAACGATAAAAAGCCTGATCATCTGACGACCGTATTTGCAGGAGTAGATTTTGAAGCTGTCGATGCAGCACGTGCTGCTATGGTTCCTTTTCCGCCATCTTCGCCGTCAATCGCTTTGTTTAAAGATGGAGAATTAGTGCATATGTTAGAGCGACACCACATCGAAGGGCGCAGTGCCGAAATGATCGCAGCTAACTTAAAAGGTGCTTACGACGAATTCTGTTAATCATTAACGTCCAGGAAACTGGGCTTTTCGTTTTTCGAGAAATGCCTGGGTTCCTTCCTTAAAATCTTCGGTGGCAAAACATGCGCCAAAGGCCTCAATCTCTGCATTTAGTCCTTTGGATGAATCGAGGCCAGCATTAACCGCCCCAATGGCTTGTGCAAGAGCAGTTGGGGCTGTTTTTTTGATAGTATCAGAAAGTTTTTGGGCGCCTTGCATTAATTCTTCCGATGGGAAAATATGATTTACCAGTCCTATTTCGTAGGCCCTTTGGGCATCAATCATACCAGCCGTACAAATCAGTTCTAGAGCTCGACCTTTTCCAATAAGTTGGGCTAATCTTTGAGTACCTCCATATCCCGGGATGAGTCCAAGTGACGTCTCTGGCAAGCCCATTTTAGCCGTTGTACTCGCCACACGCATATGCGCTGCCATGGCCAATTCTAATCCACCGCCAAGGGCGTAACCATTGATCACAGCGATAATTGGTTTGCTGGCGTTGGCCACTAAATCAAAGAGTAGCCTTTGGCCGTCCGCTGCTAGAGCTTTTCCCTGGGCGGGATCAAAATGAGCAAATTCTGCGATATCAGCACCTGCGACAAATGCCTTTTCCCCCTGTCCTGTGATCAAGATTACTTTGATGTCCGAATCTGAAAGGGCTTTTGTGAGGGCGTGATTTAATGCTAGTATGGTTTCCCGATTAAGGGCATTGAGTTTGTCTGGACGATTAATGGTTAATAGACAAGTTCCAGATTGATATTCTCTTAATACGAGGGGTTGCTCTGCGGCCATAAGGTTTGAATAAGGACTTCAGGTTTAAAGGTATTAAATAATTCATGCTTTTGGAAACTGCATGACAAAACCAACACCTCCTCCTTCGGGTTCAAAAATTTCAATGCTTCCGCCGTAAGAGAGCACAATGGTTTTAACCATAGCGAGTCCAAGCCCCATGCCTTTAGTTTTTGTAGTAAACTTAGGTTCAAAGACGTGACGTCTTAACTCTTTTGAAATGCCAGGGCCATTATCCTGGATGCGCAGAATAACCCAGCTGTCGTTATCGTCTAGGCTAATATTTATTTCTGGATTTACGGTATGATTTTGTTGCAAAGACTGAAGACTATTTTTGATCAAATTGGTCACAATTCGATTGATTTGATTTTTATCAAAGTTTAAGGTTACCCCATGGTCTGGTCCAGAAAATTTTATGAATGGGGCGTCAAAAACTTCAACAGTCCGCCGAATAGTTTCTGTTAATTCGACCGCAACGATATTTTGTTCAGGGAGTTTTGCATAAGTCGCAAAAGCTGAGGCAATATCGCTCATGGTGTCTATTTGTTGAATAAGGGTGGCGCTAAATTCAGAGATTTTATTGCGAATATCCGGGTCTTGAGGGTCAAATTTGCGTTCAAAGCTTTGGACACTTAACCTCATCGGCGTGAGTGGATTTTTAATTTCGTGCGCAACTTGTTTTGCCATTTCGCGCCACGCCGCCTCGCGTTCTCCTTGAGCGAGTTGAACGGCACTTTTTTCGAGCGCATCAATCATATTATTATAGGCTTCGACTAATCGAATGATTTCACTGGATACATTGGACGCTACCTCAATTTTTTGATTTTGGCCCAATAACTGAGTTGAAGTCAAACGCTGACTAATACTTTGCAAACTGCGTGTTATATATTGTGATAAGGCGTAAGCAATTCCAATAGAAATAAGTAGCATAACCCCGTAAAGCAAGCTCATGCGCATGAGATTTTCGTTGAGCTCTTTGGCCATAAATCCGTCATCTGCGATATAAGGCAGATGAACTATAGCAATGGTCTCAAAGGTATCAGACTTCAAGTAAGAATATGAACTTTGGTAATTTTCGCTGCCCTGTTCAAGTGATTGGACGAGATGCTGATTGTCGTTTTTACTTAATTCCTTTAATAGCTCTTGACTCAATGTTTTTTGGGCGCTTGTATCTGAAACTTTATTTTGAGAGCTTAAAATTAATTGACCTTCAGGGCTATAAAGATCAATATCTAAATTGTGGATGTCTTTGATTTCAAAAATTTTGTTATGAAAAATATTTTGAAGCGCTTCAGTTTCTTGGGGATAAGGGCTGTTTTTTAAAACGTAATTCAAATTTTGTTTGATGTTCTGTTCTTTACGCAATAGACGTTCACTGTGATAATCTTGAGCTTCTTCTTTGTACTGAATTACCGTGAGAATAGCCAAACCAATAAAGGTGAGGACCAAGACAAAAAGCATGGCAAAAAATATGCGAAATCGCAGGGATTTGTAAAAAGACATAGCTATTGTTTTAGGTTTTTTTGGACAGCCAAAAGCCGATTAAAGCCGTCACCGATGGTGCAATAACAGTGCCATAAACCCATTGAAAACTATCTTTTAGCCCCATTAAAAACAAAAAGAAAACGCCTAAGGCAGCCCCTGTGGCGACTAACTGACCCCACGATTTTGCGCTATTGTGTTTTGAATCTTCTTTTGTTTTGACGGCTCTGATAAAGAGAAGGTGACATTTTATATGAAACGCCACCAATAATATTACGCCGACAAGTTTGACTTGCATCCATAAGTCTGCCAAGTGAAATAGTCTAAGATGAAGCATAGCCATCCCGGTAATCATTCCGATAATCATACTGGGCCAAGTCGCGTAGCGCCAAAATTTTAGGGTCAAATCAGCATTCTCGATTTTATTTGATCCACCAAATTTTTCTCTTAAAATAAATATACTGGCCGTGTAAATGAGCCCAAAAATCCATATCAGGACAAAGAGGTGATGCAGGGTTTTTAAATAGTAATAGGTCATATGTCCTGTTTATGGTTCAGTGTTTTGCATAAGGCCACGAAATGCTTCATTCGACAAATAAATAGTCTAGACTCATATTACGAAAAGCTACGTTAAAGGCTTTTATTTCTTCATCAATAAGCCCATTTAATTTGTTTAATTCACCCTCAATGGCTTGGGTAAGTTCATTTTTTACGACGATGTCTTGTTGGGTTGGTGGAAAATCATCCATGCCGACAAGGGCATTTAAATGCGCTAACTTGTTGGTTAACTTGATTGGAAAATTTAGGGGGTCCTGGCCACTGCGATTCTTGGTTTGATAAAGCGCTTCTTCAATTTCAGTGAGTTGTTCGCTCAAATTAGTCGCCTCCTCGACGAGTTGAGCAACCGAAGGTGTATTTTCGTAACGGGATTTAAATTCTTTGAGTTGCCCGTTTATGTTGCGTATCTTTTTGATACTCTTATGGGCATTATCCACGGTTGAATTCACAGAGCTAATAAAATCAAACTGACGTTGCATGCCCATTTGATCTGTCTCTGAGTTAGGGTCGGCCAAAATGCTAAATGGTCGCCGCATGACTTGATCGCCCACTTCAAGGACAACACTGTAATTGCCCGGCACTGACTTAGGAGCTTCAGTGCTCGCCCACCAAAGAATCATTCCGTCCAAACGCTCAGCACCCTCGCCTTGAAGATCCCAAACCATCAAATTATGGCCTTTTTTGACTACGAGCTTGTTCTTTTTGTCTTTGTTACTAAAGCGCTTTAGGGTGTCATTATTTAAATTCAAAAAACTTATGCTTACTTCAGAATTTTCAGGATCTGCCACGGTGTAGTAAACCATAACACCACTGGGGTGATTGGTTCCCTGAGTCAATGACCCAGATCTCGAACGCCCGCCCAAACGATAAGTATCTTTTGGTTTGAAAAGAAAATTTTGATTGCCTTTAGCGTTGCGTAGTTGATGCAATACGGTAAGGTCATCCATCATCCAAAGGCTGCGCCCTTGAGTGGCGATGATAAGGTTATTATTTTTAAGGGTTAAATCGGTAATAGGAACTATAGGCAAGTTTAGTTGAAACTTCTGCCATTGAGCCCCATCATCAAAAGAGATGTACATGCCGGCCTCAGTTCCTGCGTAAAGCAGACCTCTTTGGGTTAAGTCTTCACGAAGAACGCGCGTAAAATGTTCACTTTCGATGCCTTTGGTAATTCTTTTCCAAGATTTTCCATAATTACTTGTTTTATACAAATAAGGCGTGTAATCGCCGAGTTTGTATCGTGTTCCCGCCACATAACAGGTCCCTGGTTCATGACGTGAGGGCTCAATGCTGTTCACCATCATCCACTCGGGCCAATCTTTAGGGGTAATATTAGTCCAGCTTTTCCCGCCGTCTTGCGAAATATGGACCAAGCCATCATCACTCCCTGTATAGAGTAATCCCTCAACTAACGGAGATTCTGCCGCAGCAAAAATCGTACAGTAGTATTCCACAGAGGTATTGTCTTGAGTAATGGGTCCACCTGAAGAACCCAGTTTGGTTGGATCGTTTCGCGTTAAATCAGGACTGATTAATTGCCATGAGGCGCCCTGATCTGTCGTGGTATGAAGGTGGTTTGATGCCGCATATAGTTTTTTAGGATTGTGGGGCGAAAAGAATATTGGGAAATTCCATTGGAAGCGATATTTAAAATCTTCAGCACCGTGTCCCATAGGGTTGTCTGGCCAAACACTTACACTACGGACGGTATTTTTTTGGTGATTATAGCGGGTTAAAAATCCGTCATAACTTCCGCCATAAACAATGTCGTTATCAGTTGGATCCACTGCAATATGGGCGCTTTCACCACCAGCGGTTGCTTCCCAGTCCTCTTCTGAAATACTTCCAGATTCTGTTCTGTGTCTGATGCGAATGGTCGAGTTGTCTTGTTGCGCCGCATAGATGCGATAAGGGAACGCATCATCAGTAGTCACGCGGTAAAACTGTGCTGTAGGCTGATTGTGATAGGTGCTCCAAGTTTCTCCGCCATCATAAGTCACTTGTGCGCCCCCATCATCACCCATAATCATGCGTTTTGGATCCTCGGGAGCAATCCACAAATCGTGATGATCTCCGTGGGGCGCATTGCTAGAGGAAAAGGTTTTTCCTCCATCAGTACTTTTGTGGTAACGTACGTTAAGTACATAGACAGTTTCCGGGTCTTGGGTGTCTGCAAAAATTCGAGTGTAATACCAAGCGCGCTGACGAAGGCTGCGATCACTATTCATAAGTTTCCATGTTTCCCCTGCATCGTCACTTCGATAAACACCCCCTTTTTCTTTGTGCTCCACCATGGCCCATAACCGCTCGCTATTACTTGGTGAAACCGTGATTCCAATAATACCAAGGGTTCCTTCAGGAAATCCTTTGTGGGTGGAAATTTCGGTCCAAGTCTCACCGTAATCCGTACTTTTCCACAAGGCCGATCCTGGACCACCACTGCTCAAACTATAAGGGGTGCGCCGCACATTCCATGTTGAGGCGTAAAGTACCCGTGGGTTATTGGGGTCAATAATTAAGTCAGTTGCACCCGCATTTTCATTGGCGAAAAGTACTTTTTTCCATTGTTTTCCGCCATCGATACTTTTGTATACCCCACGTTCTGCGGTGGGTTTATACAGATCGCCAAGAACTGCTGCGTAGACGACTTCATGATCATTTGGGTCAACGACAATTCGGGGAATATGACGGCTTTTTGGCAAGCCCGCAAACGACCAAGTTTTCCCTGCATCTTCACTTTTCCAGAGTCCAAATCCAGAAGAGACATTGCCCCGCACGGTTTGTTCTCCTCCTCCCGCATACAATACATTTGGATCACTTTTTGAAACCGTTATGGCCCCGACAGAACCTCCAAAAAACCCATCGGAGATGTTTTCCCAGTGGCGCCCTCCGTCATTGGTTTTCCAAACTCCTCCACCGGTTGCTCCAAAATAAAATAAATTGGGTTTTCCAGGTACGCCCGTAACGGCGGCACTGCGTCCCCCGCGAAAAGGGCCGATCTCTCGATAACTCAAGCCGTCAAAAAGGGCAGAGTCATAGGTTTGACCCAAAGCTGAAAACACAGTGGCGAAAAAGATTGTGGCAAAACTGAAAAAACGAAGCGTGCGGTTCATTGATTTTAATTTTTGGATTGAGGACTAAATATAAACAAAATTGGCCGCCACCTTTCACTTTTGGCCTTTTTTCGGGTCTTGTTGTGATGTGAATTCTTGCATAATGCCCCACAAAATTTTTTGTCTGAACGCCCTTTTAGTGGGGCCTGGCAATAAGTGCAATAATGAATCATAGCGCTAAGCTAAATAAGGCTGCTTTTGTGCTCCAAAACTTAATCGTGTGAATTCTTGAATTTTAATGTGAATTTAAAAATCGGCCCCATAGCGCTCAAGGCCAATTATTTCTTGAAAATTTATTACTTTCGCTACCTTTTACGGGGCCCTGAATTTTGGCCCAAAAGAATATGTCGATAATGAGTGTTAAATTCAAGGAATACAAGGGATTAAATTTGCCAGAATGTGCCGAAAACATACTTGATTTTTGGCGTGAAAAATCTGTGTTTGAACAGAGTATTCAGCAGCGTGAACAAGCCACGCCTTTTGTCTTTTTTGAAGGGCCTCCATCGGCCAATGGTATGCCTGGAATTCACCACGTGATGGCGCGTACCATTAAAGATATTTTCTGCCGTTATAAAACCCAAAAAGGATATCGCGTTGATCGAAAAGCCGGATGGGACACCCATGGATTGCCCATAGAGCTTGGTGTTGAGAAAGAATTGGGCATTACTAAAGAGGATATCGGCAAGACCATTTCAGTCGAAGAATACAATGAAGCCTGTCGCAAAGCGGTCATGCGCTACACCGATGTGTGGAATCAATTGACCGAACGTGCCGGATATTGGGTAGACATGACGCAGCCCTACGTCACATACGAGCCAAAATATATGGAGTCCGTATGGTGGTTGCTCAAACAGATTTATGAAAAAGGTCTTTTGTACAAGGGCTATACCATACAGCCGTATTCTCCCAAGGCCGGAACGGGACTCAGTTCTCATGAGTTGAACCAGCCAGGAACGTATCAAGATACCACCGATACCACTGTAGTAGCTCAGTTTAAGGCGTTAGAGGAGTCTCTGCCTCAAGTCCTCAAAGGATTTAAAGAATTACATTTCTTGGCTTGGACCACCACACCCTGGACTTTGCCGAGCAATACAGCCCTAACGGTAGGGCCAAAAATTAAGTATGTTGTCGTTAAGACCTTTAACCAATATACCGGTGCGGGTGTTCATGTGGTTTTAGCGGAAGCGCTTGTCGCAAAAGTCTTTTCAGGAAAGTTCGAGCAAGTCGAGGAAATTCAGAACCATGATGTCTTGGATCCTCAGACTAAAAAAATGCCCTATTGTATTGTAGCTCATTTAAGTGGTTCAGACATGGTCGGTGCGCGTTATGAGCAGCTCATGCCTTATGTTTTGCCGCATGATAATCCTGAAAATGCGTTCCGTGTAATCAGCGGAGACTTTGTTACCACCGAAGACGGTACAGGCATTGTGCATACAGCGCCCACATTTGGAGCTGATGATGCCAAAGTGGCTAAGCAGGCTGTTCCAGAAGTGCCCCCTATGTTGGTTGCAGACCAAGAAGGGCAACTGGTTCCTTTGGTCGATTTACAGGGACGATTCCGTGCTGAGGTATCTGATTTCGCCGGATATTATGTCAAAAACGAATATTATCCAGAAGGAGAGGCCCCCGAAAAAAGCGTTGATGTCGAAATTGCCATCAAATTAAAAATCGAAAATAAGGCTTTTAAGGTGGAAAAATATGTCCACAGTTATCCTAACTGCTGGCGTACCGACAAACCGATTTTATATTACCCATTAGATTCATGGTTTATTAAAGTTACCGATTTCAGGGACCGTATGCACACTTTGAATCAAGAAATTAACTGGAAGCCAAAGGCAACTGGTGAAGGCCGATTTGGAAATTGGTTGGCTAGCGCAAATGATTGGAACCTTTCTCGTTCGAGATTTTGGGGGATTCCATTGCCGATTTGGCGTACAGAAGACGGTCGTGAGACCAAATGCATTGGTTCGATTAAAGAACTCAAAGAAGCAATGGCCGAATCGGTGAAGGCAGGGCATATGGATGCGGACATTTTCGCAAGCTTTGACCCTTCAGATTTTTCAGAAGAGAATTACGCTAAAGTTGATTTACACAAAAGCCATGTAGATCAAATTATTTTGACCTCCTCGACTGGGGCTCCGATGTATCGTGAGCGTGACCTCATTGATGTGTGGTTTGACAGTGGAAGTATGCCCTATGCACAATGGCATTATCCTTTTGAAAATAAAGAAAAGGTTGAGCAAACTTGGCGCAAAGCAGATTTCATCGCCGAAGGGGTAGATCAGACTAGAGGATGGTTTTACACCCTGCATGCGATTGGCACCATGATTTTTGACGACATCGCCTATAAAAACGTAGTCTCCAATGGACTTGTTTTGGACAAAAATGGGCAAAAGATGTCTAAACGTCTCGGCAATGCCGTAGATCCTTTTGAGACCTTAGATGCTTACGGTCCGGATGCGACACGTTGGTATATGATCAGCAACGCCAATCCATGGGATAATCTAAAGTTTGACCTTGAGGGGATCGCTGAGGTGCGCAATAAATTCTTTGGGACACTTTACAATACCTATGGGTTTTTTGCCTTATACGCGAATGTGGATGGATTCACTTTTAAGGAAGCCGAGGTGCCCGTTAATGAGCGCCCTGAGATTGATCGATGGATTTTATCAGCACTGAATTCGCTCATTCAGACCGTTGATGACGCGTATACGGCCTATGAGCCAACGCGCGCCGCCCGTGTAATTTCAGAATTTGTACAAGAGCATTTGAGTAACTGGTTTGTTCGTCTGAGCCGAAGAAGATATTGGAAAGGAAGTTATGGCCCAGATAAAATTTCGGCCTATCAGACCCTTTATCAGTGTTTGGTGACTGTGGCGCAATTAGGCGCGCCGATAGCGCCGTTTTTCATGGATCGTCTCTATCGTGATTTGACTTTAGTGGTCGATAGCAATAGTCCGATTTCGGTTCATTTGAGTGATTTTCCAAAAGCCAACACCACTCAGATTGATTCTGATTTGGAACGAAAAATGGGTAACGCACAAATCGTTTCTTCTTTAGTCCTTTCCTTGCGTCAGAAAGAAAAAATTAAAGTACGTCAGCCGCTACAGACGATTATGATTCCTGTCTTGAGCGAATCGCAAAAAGAGGATATTCTTGCGGTTCAGGACTTAATCAAGCATGAGGTTAATGTAAAAGAAATAAAACTCATTAGTGAAGATTCTGGGATTTTGGTCAAGCAGATTAAGCCAGATTTTAAAAAATTAGGACCGAGATTTGGTGCGGACATGAAAGCTGTAGCCGCCGCTATAGGTCAATTTGGTCCAGACCAGATCAGTGCCTTGGAACAAAATGGCAGCTTGAGTCTAAACATAGCCGATAAAAGTGTTATTTTAGAGCGGTCTGATGTGCTCATTAGTTCTCAAGACATCGAGGGATGGCTTGTGGCTTCATCAGAAGGATTAACGGTGGCCTTAGATGTTTCGATAACTGAATCTTTGAAATATGAAGGGATCTGTCGTGAACTGGTCAATCGCATTCAAAATATGCGCAAAGACAGTGGTTTAGAAGTGACAGATCGTATAGAAATTAGTCTTGTTGAGCATCCTGTGCTCAATGAAGCATTAAAACATTTTGGAGACTATGTTTCTGGGGAGACATTGGCCGATCAACTCAATATAGTTGGGCAACTCGAGCAGGGACAGGTGGTCGAATTTGATGAAATAACAACCCAACTGAACATTAAAAAGTGTTAATTATGGCAAGTGAAGTAAAGACACGTTACACGGACAAGGAGCTCGAGGAGTTCAAAGTATTGATTAATGAAAAGCTAGAAAAAGCCAAGGAACAATTGGCTTTGATTGAAAGCGCCTATAAAAATGACAGCAATAATGGAACTGACGATACCTCGCCTACTTTTAAGGCCTTTGACGAGGGCAGTGAAGTCATGAGTAAAGAGGCGAATTCTCAATTAGCGATCAGGCAAGAGAAATTCATCCGCGATTTGAAAAATGCCTTGATCCGCATCGAGAACAAAACCTACGGAATCTGTCGCGTTACTGGCAAACTAATTAAACCAGAGCGCTTGCGTATTGTGCCTCATGCCACTTTGAGCATTGAAGCAAAAAACATGCAGAAATAGACCCCCGTAATGAAGTCAACCCAAGCTGCTCTTGTTATCTTGATCATTTTAGTCATCGATCAATGGTCTAAATATTATATCAAGACTCATTTTGCATTACACGACAGTGTTGCAGTTTTTTCTTGGTTCAAGATTTATTTTATTGAAAACGAAGGAATGGCTTGGGGGGCGAAAATCCCGGGTAATTACGGTAAATTAATTTTGACCGTTTTTAGACTCTTGGCCATAGTCGGAATAGGTTATTGGCTTTATGATGTCATTCGCAAACAATCGTCATGGGTTCTGACTTTATCCATATCATTAATTTTTGCTGGAGCCATGGGTAATATTATTGACTCGGTCTTTTACGGCGTTTTTTTTGAACACAGTATGGGTCAAGTCGCTCAGTTTCTACCAGAAGGCGGTGGCTACGGAAAGTGGTTACACGGAAAAGTGGTCGATATGTTTTCTTTTTCCTTTTTTAACCCTGTTTTTAATGTTGCTGATACGGCAATAAGCACAGGGGTAGGACTACTCATTCTTTTTAATAAAAAAGCATTTCCCAAGGGAGAAAAGCAAGAGGAGATTTAGTGTTTAAAACCTAACTTTAATTGAAGAACCAACACTAGAGTTTGCCATAATTTCAAGATGACCCCCGAGTTGTTCAATCTGTAACTTAAGCGCATTAAAAGTCAAAATATCGGAATCGATGTTATTGGTCTTTTCCGTTGTCGCTTGAGGTCCCGATAATTTTCTCATTATGCTTCCATCGCTGTTGTCTTTGATCAAAAGAATATTTTCGTCATTTTCCTGATAAGAAAAAATATCGATCGCAGGTTTACGCTGCGCAGGGGTGTGAATTATCGAGTATTCGATCAAAGACTTAAAAATCGATTCGAGGAGTTTGGTATTGAATAAAATCTCAGGTACTTCCGAGAAATCGGAGAAGATCTCGGCTTCAGATTCGTGTATGAGCGCATTGATTTGAACGATGCTTTTACTCAGGGCTGAGCTCATCGATACTTTTTCTTTTTGATCTGGGCTCAGTCGGGAACAATAAGCCATCTAATTGAGCTGGTCTACGGACTGGTTCATGGTCGCAGAAATCTCAGCGATCTGCTGCATGAGTTCCTTCCTTTCTTGTTCGTTTGACGTTTGTTCTAATAGCTCCACAGTCAGGCCAAGATTTCCGGTTACACTGCGAATTTGTCGGCACATATGCTCGGCAAAGGAAACGAGCTGCTCATTTTGCTTATTCAGGCGAATAAGTTGGTTCGCGATATCTTCAAGAGGTGATATAATTCCTTGTTCTGCCTGGTATTTCGGATCGAAATGATTGGGGTTAACGGTAAACTGCCCGGATTTCGGATGGCCATTGAGTAATGAATGGGACCGTCTTTTGGTAGAAAGAAAGTTCATATTTTATAAGTTTTGGGACCACTAAGATAATAATTACGTTAAATAATCCGTTAAAAATCAATTAAAACCGATGAACGGCATTGGGGGTAATAACAAAATCTAGAGCAAGATCCCAGGATTCACTGGGGATTAAGTCGGGTTCTGGTTCGAAAAAAGAAAGGCCGATTTTTAGACAATTTTTGGAACAAAGGGCCAAAAATCGATCGTAGAAACCTTTCCCATAGCCCAAACGCATCCCTTTTTGGTCATAAGCCAATAACGGAACAAAGACAACGTCTAAGCGTTCAGGAGCGATTTCTTCTCCATCTTCTGGTTCCGGGATGCCATAAGACGATGTAACAAGTCTTGTTTCCTCAGTCAACAGATAATGCCTTAAGCTGGCGTTTTCAAAATCTGCTTTTGAGAAGACTATCTTCTTATCTCTACCAAACAAAATATCTAGAATCGGATGCGTATCGACCTCGCCTTTTTTTGCTATGGTCAAAAACAAGTGGTAATAGCTCCCCTGCCAAATATCACAGCGCAAGAGTTGGTTTGCAATGGCCAAACTCATTTGTTCTTGTTGGAGTTCAGTCAATGCTTTTCTTCGTGCCATGACCTGCGCTCGAATGGTCTTCTTATCCCTCATTTTGACTGTATCTTATTTCAGTTGAAATGTGAAATAGCGCATCGCCTTGGTATACGGTCGGGGCTTGATTGACATTAAAAATATAGCCCGCATTGGGCGCCAAAACCGAAATTGAGGATTGACCATACGGGTCGGAAAGCTGACCTATGTTTGCTCCTTTTTCAGTCCATTGGCCTACTTCGATAAGCGGTTTGAACATGCCCGATGAGCTGGCACGGATCCAGCTGCTGTTTATAATTTCAATGGTCTTGTACTTTGGTTTGCTGACCTTGAATTTAGGCGAAAGCATTTTCAATTCATACATCAATCGCTTAACCCCATTAACTCCGGCATTGCTGACCGATGCCGTTATATCATCGCTATTGCCGCCTTCAAAAAGTAAGAGTGGAATTCCTTTTTTATAACAGGTATGACGCAATGATTTGGGCGTAGGTTTATTGTAAATTACAAAAGGAGCGCCAAAGACTTTAGCCTTTTTTAATAACTCCGGATCATCTCCGCTTAAGCGAATTTGCGGCGCGTTAAAACGTTGAGCGCCTCCGGTATGAAAGTCCACGACCAAATCGGTGTGGGGGAGTACGCATTGGGTGAGCTGATGGGCAATTTGAGCTGCCAATGAGCCGGTTTTTTTCCCAGGGAACGCGCGATTGAGGTCGCGCCCATCAGGTAAATCCCGCTGATTGTGGACATATCCAATCACATTGACCACGGGAATACAAATCGTTGTGCCTTTTCTGGGTTTTGTAATGCCCTTAGCGATACATTGGCGCAGGATTTCAATCCCATTCACCTCGTCCCCGTGTATTCCTGCCAGTAACAATAGAGTAGGTCCTGGTTTTATGGAATGTTCAATAAATACAGGCACCTCAATCGGCGTTCGATTGTGTAAATGGGCCACTTGTAATCGCGCCTGGGCACTTTGACCTGGAACGACTTCCATGCCGAGAAGATTTATGGAACTGCTGGTTTTACTCATGAATTTCGATTCCGTTCGATATAACTGATGATTTTTTGCGCAATATCGACCCCTGTGGTTGTTTCAATCCCTTCTAGGCCTGGGGTTGAATTAATTTCGAGAATTAACGGCCCGCGTTCACTCTGTAAAATATCAATCCCGCAAACACCTAATTTTAGCGCTTTGGCCGCTTGAATGGCGATTGAGGTTTCTTCTGGACTTAGGGTGTCAGGCACAGATTGTCCCCCGCGATGCAAGTTTGAGCGAAATTCACCAGCTTTACTCGAACGCTTCATGGAGGCGACTACCGCGCCATCGACCACGATGGCGCGCAAATCACTTCCCTTTGATTCCGCAATGTATTCTTGGACTAAAAAACGGACTTTAGAGGCATTGAGGGTTTCCATAATACTTCGGGCAGAGGCCGTACTTTCGGCCAAAATAACCCCTTGGCCATGGGTGCCTTGAAGCAATTTTATAACCACTGGGCACCCACCAAAATGAATTAAGACCTCATCTGGATTAGTGGTGTGGCCTAAGAATGAAGTGGGTGTAGGAATGCTGTGTTGGCTGAGAATTTGTTGACACGTCCATTTATTTCGCGATTGGAGAATGGCCTCTGCGCTCACCGTGCTAAAGACATTCATGCTCTCAAAATGCCGAACGAGTGACGATCCAAAATACGTGTTAGAGGCGCCAATGCGGGGAATCACCGCATCGAGATCATCGACGATTTCTGTCCCGTAATACAAAACCGCCTTATTGTCCTTGGTCCCAATGTGACATAAGGTCGGGTCCATAACTTCCATATTATGGTGTTTTAACCCACAGTCTAACAAGCTTTTGGTAGAGTACAGCTGGGCGCTTCGCGAAAGAATGGCAATATTCATTTTATGCACTTTAATGCAAGGTATGAAAAATAATAACGCTGTTTTCTAACATTGAGTTGACGTATATTTGGGGTATGGCAGAAGCTTCCATGACACTTCAAATAGCGACCCTACCTGATGCGCCAGGGGTCTATCAATTTTATGATAAGCAGGAGAAACTGTTATATATCGGCAAGGCCAAAAATCTTCAAAAGCGTGTGCGCAGTTATTTTAACAAGCAACACGAAAATGCGCGAACCAGGATTATGGTCAAAAAAATCTATAAGATTCGGCATATCGTGGTGGATACAGAAACTGATGCGCTTCTGTTGGAGAACAATCTTATCAAAAAGTATCAGCCCCGATATAATGTGCTGCTTAAAGACGACAAGTCCTATCCTTGGATTTGTGTGAAAAACGAGCCATTTCCTAGGGTATTTATGACCCGTAGATTAATAAAAGACGGCAGTCAGTATTACGGTCCATACACTCAAATGCGCACGGTACAGACCTTGCTTGAACTCATAAGGGGGCTTTATCCATTGAGAACCTGTAACTATGATTTGTCCGATGATAAAATTACCTCCGGGAAGTATAAGGTTTGTTTAGAATATCATATTGGGAACTGCTTAGGGGCTTGTGAAGGGCATCAAAAATTTGAGGATTACCAGCAGCAAATCGAGGCCATAAATCAAATCCTCAAAGGGAACTTTAAGGCGTCTTTGGTTCAGTTCAAGGCCAAAATGAATCAGCATGCGGCAAATCTCGAGTTTGAATCGGCCGCAGCGATTAAAGAAAAAATAGACATTTTGGAGAACTATCAGGCCAGATCTACTGTAGTGAGTCCAAAAATTGTCGATACTGAGGTTTACAGCATTCGTTCAGACGAGGACTTTGCTTACGTGAATTTCTTGCAAGTGGCCTTTGGGAGTATTGTGCGCTCCCACACCATAGAGTTAAAAAAGAAATTAGATGAATCGGACAAATCGCTTTTGGAGTTAGCGTTTGTCGAGTTGAGACAACGATTTAATTTGCAAGCCAAAAATGTTATCGCGGCCCACAAAATTAACACACCTGAAGGGGTAGAAGTCACGGTCCCAAAACAGGGGGATAAGATGAAGCTTTTGGAGCTGTCTTTGCGCAATGCCAAATATTTTAGATTAGACCGCCTCAAGCAGGCTAAAATTGTCGATCCTGACCGACATGAAAAACGCATTATGGCGCAAATGAAAAAAGATTTGCGATTACCCGTATTGCCGGAGCACATTGAGTGTTTTGATAACAGTAATCTCCAAGGGACAAATCCTGTTGCGGCCTGTGTCGTATTCAAGCGCGGGAAACCTGCCAAAAAGGAATACCGGAAATTTAATATAAAAACCGTGACCGGGCCCGATGACTTTGCTTCGATGGAGGAGGTCGTATACCGCAGATATAAACGCCTGTTAGAGGAGGATCAACCCCTGCCCAATCTTATTATCGTTGACGGCGGAAAGGGCCAATTGTCCTCAGCGCTAAAGAGCTTGGAGATGCTGGGGCTGCGGGGTAAAATAAGTATCATCGGGATTGCGAAGCGTTTGGATGAATTGTTTTATCCAGACGATCCGATTCCTTTGTATCTAGACAAGACCTCTGAAACACTTAAAGTCATTCAGCAATTGCGTAATGAAGCCCATCGCTTTGGGATTACTTTTCATAGACAAAAAAGAAGCAAAGAGGCCATTGATTCCGCTTTAGTTACCATTCCTGGCGTTGGTGAAAAAACGGTAGAGACCCTTTTACGTACGTTTAAAAGTACGGCACGACTTAAAAAAGCATCTTTTGACGAAATCAGCGCACTGGTTGGCGCGCATCGGGCACAAAAGATTATGGATTATTTTCAGAATATTGAGTAACGTAGCGGGGCGTGACTTGTCAGACCTCAATACGACGGCAGCACATGAGGCTATATCAAATTATTGACCCTCAAAAAATAAACAATTTTTACCCCTAGGTTGCGTTTTGCTCTAGGCTTACTTTATGTCCAAAAATCGGCTAAAAGAGCCTAAAAAAATGTAATTTAGAGCAGTAAAAAACGACGACACCACCACAAGTTAAAGAACCAAGTTACCATGCCCTTTTATCACCAACTCGGAAAAATTCCCCCCAAGAGACATACTCAATTCCGCAAACCAGACGGCAGTCTTTATGCCGAGCAGTTGTTCGGAACTATTGGGTTCGATGGAATGTACTCTAATATTTATCACGAGCATCGCCCTACTCAGGTCAAAGAAATTTTGAATCAAAAGAGTGTTGCGCCAAAGATTGCCAAAGCCAACAATATACAGTCGTATCGACTTAAAGGTTTTAATGTGCCGCCTTGTGATGATTATTTAGAAAGTCGCACGCCTGTGCTCACAAACAGTGATTGCACGATTATTTTGGCGGCGCCAAAAAAATCGGTGACCGATTATTTTTATAAAAATACCGACGCTGACGAGCTCATTTTTGTGCATAAAGGCTCAGGAACGCTAAAGACGTTTTTAGGCAATATTCCCTTTGGGTATGGCGATTATCTGCTCGTGCCTCGAGGAGTGATTTATCAGATGGAATTTGATGGCCCTGAAAATCGCCTCTTCATTGTGGAATCTAATCATCCGATTTACACCCCAAAGCGATATCGCAATTGGTTTGGTCAATTGTTAGAGCACTCGCCGTATTGTGAGCGTGATATTCGAAAGCCCCAGGCCTTAGAGACGCATAACGAAAAAGGAGACTTTTTGATGAAAATTAAAAAGCAAAATGATTTGATCGACATGGTTTATGCGACGCACCCTTTTGACGTCGTGGGCTACGATGGGTATAATTATCCCTATGCCTTTTCAATTCACGATTTTGAACCCATTACTGGGCGAATCCATCAACCACCGCCAGTACATCAGACTTTTGAGACTTCGGCCTTTGTCGTGTGCAGTTTTGTGCCGAGACTTTATGATTATCATCCGTTGAGCATACCTGCGCCTTACAATCACAGTAATATAGATTCTGATGAGGTGATTTATTATGTCGATGGCGATTTTATGAGTCGTAACGATATCGCTCCAGGTCATATTTCGTTGCACCCTGCAGGGATTCCCCATGGGCCACATCCAGGAGCAACCGAGCGCAGTATTGGCAAGACCCAAACAGAGGAATTGGCTGTAATGGTGGATACATTTAAGCCGTTAATGGTGACTGAGCAAGGCTTGGCTATATGCGATGGAAATTATTATCAATCTTGGTTAGGTTAACAAATTACAAATCCATTGAACATGGCAGAAATTAAAAACTTAGAGCACCTTCAAAATACGGAGTACTCCCTAATGAAAATTTTCGACGAAGCTGAGGATTTCCTACCCCTATTGGGCACTGACTACGTAGAACTTTACGTGGGTAACGCAAAGCAATCCGCGCATTTTTACAAAACCGCATTCGGTTTTCAATCTGAGGCCTATGCTGGTTTAGAAACCGGGGCAAAAGACAAAGTGTCTTACGTTTTAAAACAAGACAAAATTCGTTTGGTATTGACCACACCATTGAATCCTGATGGCCCCATAAACGCACACATCAATAAGCACGGCGATGGGGTCAAAGTGGTTGCGCTCTGGGTTGATGATGCTACTAAGTCATGGGAAGAAACCACCAAGCGCGGGGCCCGATCATTTATGGAGCCGACCGTAGAAGAAGATGATCAGGGACATGTGGTGCGCTCAGGGATTTATACTTACGGAGAGACCGTCCATATTTTTGTCGAGCGTAAAAACTACAAGGGGGTTTTTCTGCCCGGATATAAGGTATGGAAGTCTCATTACAATCCGGAGCCTGTTGGCCTAAAGTTTATTGACCATATGGTGGGTAATGTGGATTGGGACGAGATGAATACCTGGTGTGAATTTTACGGTAAAGTCATGGGATTTGCCCAAATTATTTCCTTTGACGACAAAGACATTTCGACCGATTATACCGCCCTGATGAGTAAGGTTATGAGTAATGGGAATGGGCGCATCAAATTCCCGATTAACGAACCTGCTGAGGGTAAGAAAAAATCACAAATCGAGGAGTATCTGGATTATTATAATGGACCCGGTGTTCAGCATATCGCTGTAGCTACTGATGACATCGTCTCTACCGTCTCAGCTATGCGTGCGCGCGGCGTTGAATTCTTGTATGTTCCTGAAACTTACTATGAAGATTTGTTAGACCGAGTTGGAAAAATCGATGAAGATATTTCCGTATTGAAACAACACGGCATTTTAATTGATCGCGACGAAGAGGGGTATTTATTGCAGCTCTTTACTAAACCTGTGGTGGATCGTCCTACTTTGTTTTTTGAAATTATTCAGCGTAAAGGGGCGCAAAGTTTTGGAAAAGGAAATTTCAAAGCCTTATTTGAAGCCATAGAACGTGAACAAGAGGCTCGCGGAACGCTTTAACATGAAAGGACTTTCAATGCTACCATATCGATGGTTTTTGTGGGGAGGTATTCTATTATGGAATAGTTTACTTGTGGCACAAGAGTCTGAGAATGCTTATAACGACGGAGAATGGTGTAAATTTCGTGTGCACTATGGTTTTGTTACGGCGGGCTACGCTTCGATTAAAGTTCAAGCGTCAACCTTAAATACTAAACCCGTCTATCACATCCAAGGCGAGGGCCGTACTTCAGGAATCTCCAAATGGTTTTTTTACGTTGAGGATTATTATCAATCGTATATCGATCGTTCGACCCAAATGCCCTTGCGATTTATTCGAAAAATAAATGAAGGAGGATACACCAAAGACGTTCAAATTGATTTTAATCATGAAGCATTAACGGCACGTATTTGGAATAAAGAAAATAACGTCAAGGTGACTGCGGAGATCACTCCGCTTACTCAGGATCTCGTTTCTGCGTTTTATTATCTGCGTAATTCGATTGATATCAGCACAATTAAAGTTGGCGAGACGGTTGATTTGGATATGTTTTTTGATAAAGAAGGCTATAAGTTTCGCATGAAGTTTCTCGGAAGAGAAGAACTCAAAACCCGATTTGGTAAGGTTAAAACACTCAAATTCAGACCTTATGTCGAAGGGGGTCGTGTTTTTAAGGAAAAAGAGAGCGTCACTGTATGGGTAAGTGATGATCAAAATAAAATACCTTTGTTGATTAAAGCTGATTTGGCCGTGGGTTCATTAAAAGCCTCTTTGCACGAATTCAAAGGTCTAAAACACCCGTTTAAAATTTTGGAATTATAGCCATGGCAAACGATTTGAATAAACGAGATGAATTGTTATCGGACCTTCAAAAAAAGTACGATGCCATAGGTCAAGATTTGAATACTCATCTCTCAGGATTGCTACAGCACGAGCCTTTAACGTATTGGGATTATATTCAAGTTGATGCACTACTCGGGTTACAGACAAAACGCACGGTATTCCCGGATGAAATGGTCTTTATTATGTATCATCAGATCAATGAGTTGATCTTTAAGATGATCCTTTGGGAGATAGAACAAGTGGCGCATCACGAATCACTGACTACGGCTTTTTTTATGGAGCGATTGATGAGAATTTCGCGGTATTTTGATATGCTCACCACCTCATTTGATATTATGACGCAAGGGATGGAAGTTGATCAGTATATGAAATTTAGAAATTCATTGGCCCCTGCTTCAGGATTTCAAAGCGCACAGTATCGTAAAATTGAATTCGCCTCAACAGAGCTGATCAATTTAATTGATGCGCGTTTCCGAGAAACAATAGACCGCAATACACCTTATGAACACGCTCTAGACCATCTCTATTGGCAGGCTGCGGGAAAAGATTACGAAACGGGTAAAAAGACTTATCTACTCACGGCATTTGAAAAACGATATCGAGATGAATTTGTCGCCTTTACCCAAGAATACAACACAATAAATTTGGCGTCAAAATTTAAATCTTTGCCGGCAGAGGATCAGAAAAATCCAGAGCTCATAAAGGCCATGCGCAATTACGATTACACGGTTAACATTACCTGGGTCATGGCGCATTATCGCACAGCGAATAAATATTTAAATAGTGGCCAAAAACAAGCCGCAGCGACTGGAGGAAGTGCTTGGGCGAAGTACATGCATCCAAAATATCAAAAACGAATATTTTTTCCAGAATTGTGGAGTGATCAAGAACGAGAAAATTGGGGCTATGAGGTTTAAGAAAACGCAAAACTTATTTCTTGGCCTTCTTTTGGGTCTCATTGGGTTGATGGTTGCTTGTGGCGAGGACAAAGATCCCTCAGCAGCTGCGCAAGAGCCCCACCCGATAATCGAAGAATACGGGATGATACTCAATGATTTTGAAGTGGTCCGTGATACAGTGATGTCTGGAGATACCTTTGGTGGAATTTTGAGCAATCACGGAGTGTCACAAGCCAAAATCTACGAGGTTGCAACGACATTTCGTGAGGTATTTGATGTGCGTAAAATTGGAGTGGGGCGTCCCTATGTGCTACTAAAATCAAAGGATTCTCTGAATCAGACGCAGTTGTTTGTTTACGAGAAAAACAGAATTGAATACGCCGTTATTGACTTTCGAGATAGCCTCAAGGTTTATCATAAAAAAAAGCCAATTCGCTTGGTTGAAAAAACAGCGTCAGGGGTAATTACTAGTTCATTGTCAGAAACGCTTTCTTCACAGGAATTATCACCCTATTTGGCCGAAGCGATGTCTGATATTTACGCATGGACCATTAACTTTTTTCAGTTACAAAAGGGGGATTATTTTAAAATCGTTTATGATGAGCGGGTCATTTCTGATTCAATTCCAGGGGGTGTCGCACAAATTAAAGCGGCTTATTTTTCTCACAAAGGAGAGCCCTTTTATGCCTTTCGATTTATGCCCGAAAATGAACCAGGGGCAGTGCCTGATTTTTATGACGAGGAATCAAATAATTTGCGACGCGCCTTTTTGAAGGCCCCGGTTAAGTTTAGTCGTATTTCTTCGCGATATAATTTGAAACGCCGTATTGCCCACTATGGTTATAAGGTTCGCCCGCACAAAGGGACCGATTTTGCGGCCCCGGTAGGCACCCCGATTATCGCTACTGCAGATGGTATTGTAACCAAAGCGGAACGTCGAGGAGGCAATGGCATTTATGTGAAAATACGTCATAACGCGACTTACGAGACCCAATACTTGCACATGAAAAAATACAAGGTTAAAAAAGGCCAGCGCGTGCGTCAAGGCGATGTCATTGGTTGGGTTGGAATGACCGGAAACACCAGTGGCCCCCACGTGTGCTATCGTTTTTGGAAAAATGGTCGACAAGTCGATCCATTTAAAACTGATTTGCCCAAAGCCGAGCCAATGCCGGGTAAATTCAAGACCGAATTTACTCAGCTCATGCTTCCGTTAAAGGATCAATTGGATTGCATCCCCAGTCCTTAAGTGGCTGTTAATAAACCTGTTGTTATCTTTTTAGTGCTGAAAAAAGCCGTGTGTTAATTTATCTTAACTTGTAGATGTTCTAGAGTTAGCATTTTGTTCATATGAACTTGAGGCTATCTCTGTGAAAAACGCTAATTTTGCGTAACCATATTTTTAATTAATTAAACAATTATGAGACAATTTTTACTTTTGTTGATGCTTCTAGGTGGTTTTACTGCCTTTGCTCAGGGTACTGTAACCGGTGTTGTTACAGATCCAGAATTAGGAGGGCCACTTCCAGGAGCGAACGTTGTTGAAACAGGCACAAGCAACGGTGCAGTAACTGATTTCAACGGAAACTTCACGTTAGAAGTAAGCGGTAATTCAGGGTCAATTGACATCTCCTTTTTAGGATTTGTTGATCAAACTGTAAGCTTTACTTTAACAAACGGTTCAGCCGACTTAGGAACGGTAACCATGACTGCTGATGCAAACACACTTGCAGAAGTTGTTCTTGTGGGATCAGGTATCGTCGATTTAGCCGAAGACCGTAAGACGCCAGTAGCGGTTTCAACCATTACTGCAGCGCAAATCCAGTCAAAAACAGCTGGTAACCGTGAATTTGTTGAGGCGATACAATACACGCCTTCTGTTTACGTGTCTAACCAAGCCGGAGGTTTTGGGGATTCTCAAGTCTTCCTTCGTGGTTTTGACCAAGTGAACACTGCATTCCTTTTGAACGGTCAGCCGATCAACGGAATGGAAGATGGTCGTATGTACTGGTCAAACTGGTCTGGTATGGCTGATGTAGCCGAAGCGGTTCAGGTACAGCGTGGTTTAGGATCTTCTAAACTAGCCATCTCTTCTGTAGGGGGTACTGTAAACATCGTTTCTAAATCTACTGAGAAGAAAGAAGGTGGATTTGTCCGTATGATGGCGGGTAACGACAGTTATTTCAAAGGAACTGTTAGCTATAATACAGGTGTAAGTGATAGTGGCTGGGCCTTTTCTGCCTTAGTGGATCACTGGCAAGCACACAGAAAATATTCGATCGGTACTGCAGGTCAAGGGCAAAACTATTTGTTCTCTGTAGGATATAAGCCTAATGATAAGCACACCTTCAACTTATTGTTGACTGGTGCGCCACAGTGGCACGATCAAAACTTCTCTGATTCTTTGGAAGATTACAAAGAACTTGGTGAGAAGCAAAACTCAAACTCAGGTTTCTTTGAGGGAAGTCGTTACACTGAGCGCCGTAACTATTACCACAAGCCAGTGGCTAACTTGAACTGGGATTATAAAATTAACGAAATGGCAGACTTGTCTACCGTGCTTTACGCCTCTTGGGGTCGTGGTGGTGGAACAGGAAGTCTTGGAAGCAGCAGCAACCGTATCCGTGTAGGTGGTGATGGTGCGAACCAAGATGAAATCGATTTCGATACCATCTATGCCAACAACGTCGAAGCGGGAGTAGGTAACTACGGTAACTCTTATCACCGTCGCGCCTCTGTGAATAACCACAACTGGTATGGTTTGCTTTCTAACTTAAGTCTTGATGTTGCAGACAATTGGGATGTAAACATCGGATTTGATGGAAGAACTTACACGGGAGATCACTTCCGTCAAGTAAATGATCTTTTAGGGTTAACTTCATATCAAGATAACTATGGTACCGATCGTCCAAGTGACTATACTTTTACTAATGAGTACGAAGCAGATCCATGGGCTGCTTTATTTAGCTCTGCTAGTGAAGAAGATCGTTATCAGTATGACTATTCTGAAACCATTAACTACCTAGGTGGATTTGGACAAGCAGAATATGCAGCAGATGGTTTCTCTGCCTTTGTACAAGGTGCGGTTTCTACGCAGTCTTACCAAAGAGAAGGTCGTTTTGTTGGAACTTCTGGAGACGGTCTAGGACAATCTGAGAAAGTATCAAAATTAGGATACAACCTTAAAGGTGGTCTTGGATATGATATCGACAAGCAAAACGCATTATTCTTCAACAGTGGTTTCTACTCTAGACAACCATTCTTGGACAACATTTTTAAAGACATTCGTAATTCAAATGTTTTGGCGTTTCCAAATGTTGAGAATGAAGAAATCACAGGTCTCGAAGCCGGATATCGCTTACAGACTAACGAATTGCGCTTCAACGTAGATGCGTACTACACTGAATGGGGTAATCGCTTCTTGTCTATTAATGGACCTGAGCTTGAAGGTGGAGACTTCTCGACATACCGTCTAACTGATGTAACCCAGTTACACAAAGGTATTGAGGTTGACTTGGAGTATCGTCCTAAAGGGGCATGCTACTCTTTAACTGCTTTTGGTCAGACAGGTCGCTGGGAATACAGAGGATCTTCTCCTTACACGCTTCAGAATGACGAAACAAGCACATTTGTAGATGAAGGTGAAATCAACCTAACTGGAGCACGTGTGGGTAATGCCCCTCAGACTCAGGTTGGTGCTGGTTTGAACCTTGATATCACTAAGAACTTGTTTGTTGATTTCAACTGGGTTTACAACAAGGACTTGTATGAGTTTGTTGATCCATCTGACGTTGCAGAAGCTGCTTTCGCAGGCGTTAAATATCAGAATGAGCGTTTGAATCCATACAGCTTATTTGATGGTGGTTTGACTTGGAACTTCATGTTTGGAGATCAAAAAGTTCAATTCCGAAGCAATGTTTACAACTTGTTCAACAACGGTTATGTAAACCAAAAAGATCCTTATGGATACTACCTAGGAATTCGTAGAACGTACAACGCTAGCTTGCGTTTGAATTTCTAAAAACGAACAAACAATTTATGAAAACCGCCTCTAAGTGAGGCGGTTTTTTTTTGCTTTCAATTATATTTGAGAAACCAAAAATTAATAGATATGTATCCAACCTTACAAATGCTCCACTCCCTTTTGGCCTATGCGGTTTTGATTCTACTGATTGTAGCGGTACTTAACGCAGTTATGGGTTACATTAGGCAAAGTGACTTTTCGCCTCGAGATTTTAAGTTGACGTTATGGGCTCTAATTTCCACTCATACTCAAGTTCTTATAGGGCTTGTCTTGTACTTTATCTCCCCATTAGGGATAAAATCTTTTAGCAGTAATGGAGCACAGGTCATGAAGGATGCAGCCCTGCGTCTTTTTGCCATAGAGCATATTAGTGTTATGATTATTGCTGCAGTATTACTCACAATTGGGTACGCTAAACAAAAACGCACGGAAGACAGTGCCACAAAGTTCAAACGCATTAGTATATTTTACGCTATCGCCCTGCTCCTGATTTTGAGTCGTATACCGTGGGCTATCTGGTTAGCTTAACCCTTAACCCTTAAACCTTCATGATTTCAGCTTCTTTATTGCTGAAAATCTGATCGATTTTTTGGATATGCTTGTCAGTAAGCTCTTGAATATCGACCTCGAGATTCTTTTTTAAGTCCTCAGAGATGTCGAGCGCCTTAATTTCATTATTGGCATGCTTGCGTTCGTTGCGTATACCGACTTTGGCATCTTCAGCCTCTGCTTTGGCTTGCTTGGCTAAATCGCGTCTGCGTTCCTCTGTAAGCGGGGGTACGCTGATAATTACACTCTCGCCATTATTCATTGGATTGAACCCGAGATTGGCCATCATGATCCCTTTTTCGATTTCAGTAATCAACGACTTTTCAAAGGGCTGCACCGTTATGGTCATCCCATCAGGTGTATTGATATTCGATACCTGGTTCAGTGGAGTTGGGTTGCCGTAATACTCAACCATAACGCCATTAAGCATCGCTGGCGAGGCCTTCCCTGCGCGAATGGTGGTATATTTTTTCTCCAAATGAACTAATACTTTACCCATAGATTCTTGGGCTGAGTCAATGATAAATTCTATCTCTTCTTCCATGATAAATGACTTTTTAAAACGCTTAATGAACTGTAGTCCCTATTTGTTCTCCTGAGAGTAAACGCTGCAAATTTCCTGGTGTATTCATATCGAAAACCACAATGGGTAATTCGTTTTCTTGGCTTAAAGTAAAGGCCGTTGTATCCATAACATTCAATCCGCGCTTGAGCACATCGGCAAAGGATATATGATCAAATTTTGTAGCCGTAGCGTCCTTTTCTGGATCACTTGTGTAAATTCCATCGACGCGAGTTCCTTTGAGGATCACATCCGCCTCAATTTCAATCGCGCGCAACACAGCAGCGGAATCTGTTGTGAAATAAGGGTTTCCTGTACCTCCACCAAAAATAACCACCCGTCCTTTTTCAAGATGACGAACAGCACGTCGTCTGATAAACGGTTCTGCAATTTCATTCATTTTGATAGCACTTTGAAGTCGGGTTTGGAGGCCCTCGTTTTCTAAAGCACTTTGTAAGGCCAGACCATTAATTACCGTGGCCAGCATTCCCATATAATCACCTTGTACGCGGTCCATACCACCACTTACTCCTGAAACCCCGCGAAAAATATTACCACCACCGATCACCAGCGCTACTTGTACTCCAGAATCAACAGCCGCTTTTATGTCTTGAGCATAAATTTTTAGGCGACTCGGGTCAATTCCATATTGTTGACTTCCCATTAGAGCTTCTCCGGAGAGTTTAAGCAAGATGCGTTTATATGTCATAGTGGTAATTTTCACTGACAAAAGTAATTAAAAATTGTGGATCAATAGGGTGTAAAAAAACCGCCAAAAGGAGCCTTTTGGCGGTTTGAAAATTGTGTTCTGTTTTGAATTACACCAAAGACACACGCTCGAATGAAACCACACTTACGTCTCCTTTGCTGGCCACGTATTGAGCGACATTCATTTTGTCATCCATGATGAAGTTCTGATCCAAAAGACATTTCTCTTGATCTAAAGTAGTATTATCAGCGATGAAGCGCTCAAGTTTCCCTGGAAGGATTTTATCCCAGATTTGCTCAGGCTTGCCTTCTGCTTTTAATTCTGCTTTAATTGCTTCTTCTGCTTCAGCCAATACGGCGTCTGTCAGTTGCGCACGAGAAATATACTTAGGAACGTTTTTCAAAGTTTTTCCTAAGCGCCCTAGTTCGATATTGTCTTTTTCAATAACAGCAATTCGAGCCTCAGTCTCTGAAGCGACAAATTCTGGATCGAAATCTTTGTAAGAAAGTGTGGTTGCACCCATAGAAGCCACCTGCATAGAAACGCTCTTAGCGAGCTCAGCAGCGCCATCAATCGCGTTAGAAAGTCCTACTAAGGCACCGATTTTATTTCCGTGGATATAAGATCCAACGAAAGGCGCTTCAAGCGTTTTAAAGCCGCCGATTTCGATTTTTTCTCCAATAACTCCGGTTTGCTCCGTTAGTTTTTCTTGAACAGTCATGCCTTCAAAATCTGAAGCCAAAAATTCTTCTAGGCTGCTCGCCCCTAACGCAACTTCTGCTAAAGCATGAGCAAGAGCTACGTAGGTGTCGTTCTTTGCTACGAAATCAGTTTCGCAGTTCAAGGAAATAATAACTCCTTTGTTGGCCTGGTCGTTTACTTTGGCAATAACTGCACCTTCACTTGAATCACGGTCTGCACGTTTTTCGGCAATTTTTTGACCTTTTTTGCGAAGAACCTCGATGGCTTTGTCAAAATCACCTTCGGCCTCAACCAAAGCTTTTTTGCAATCCATCATTCCTGCACCAGTTTTTTGTCTTAATTCGTTTACCTGAGCGGCTGTAATTTGTGCCATTTTTTTAATTTTTAAGGTCGCTTCAAGATATTTTAATCGAGAGGCGTATTTTGGTTAAAAACTATAATGATTGTTGATTATTCTTCTTCAGAGCTTACTGGAGCAGCAACTGCGGCAGCACGTTTGCGTGGCGCCTTAGTTTCTACGGTTACCGCTTCTGTATCCTCGCTACCATCTTGAGCTCCACCAGCTTTGCGCTCTGCCAATCCTTCAATGATGGCATTGGTTACGCTCGTCATAATGTTGTCAATAGACTTTGAAGCATCGTCGTTAGATGGAATCACATAATCAATAGGACGGGGGTCGCTATTGGTATCGACCATTGCAAAAATTGGAATGTTCAATTTCTGAGCTTCTTTAACAGCGATGTGTTCACGAGTTGTGTCAACAATAAATAGTGCCCCTGGAAGACGACTCATGTCTGTAATAGAACCGAGGTTTTTCTCAAGTTTCGCACGAAGACGATCTACAGCCAAACGCTCTTTCTTAGAAAGGGTGTTGAAGGTTCCGTCTTGCTTCATACGATCGATTGAAGCCATTTTCTTAACCGCCTTACGGATGGTTACGAAATTGGTCAACATTCCACCAGGCCAGCGCTCAGTGATGTAGGGCATATTGGCATTTTTTGCTTTTTCAGCAACGATGTCTTTAGCCTGTTTTTTTGTGGCGACGAAAAGAATTTTACGTCCACTTGCTGCGATTTTCTTCAAAGCTTCATTAGCCTCTTCGATTTTAGCAGCGGTTTTGTAAAGATTGATGATGTGGATTCCGTTGCGCTCCATATAGATGTAGGGCGCCATGTTCGGATTCCATTTGCGGGTAAGGTGTCCAAAGTGTACACCTGCGTCAAGTAAAGACTTGACTTGTTCGTTGTTTGCCATTTTGTTTTAGTTTACGTTCTGTTTAGATAGCAACCCAAGATTTCTTGTGGTTTAGATGCTAAACTAACACACACTTTGGATTGATTTTGGCGTCCAAAGGCGTTAACAGCTTGATTAATAAATATAGGAACATAGTCATTTCGCAGTTCTGGGCCGGAGCCCAGAACTGAAAATGAATTATATTAACGTTTCGAGAACTGGAATTTCTTACGGGCTTTCTTCTGTCCGAATTTCTTGCGTTCCACCATTCTCGGGTCACGGGTCAATAAACCTTCTGGCTTAAGAACCGTTCTGTTTTCTTCGTTTAATTCACACATAGCACGTGCAATCGCTAGGCGAACTGCCTCTGCTTGTCCTGTAATTCCGCCACCTTTTACGTTTACCTTGATGTCAAATGATTTCTCATTCGCGGTTAACGCAAGTGGTTGCTGCACTTTGTAGCGAAGGGTAGGGGTTGTGAAATAGTTATCAAATGCGCGATTGTTGACCGTGATGTTTCCTTTTCCTTTAGAAATGTACACACGTGCAACCGCGGTTTTTCTTCGTCCAATTTTATGAATCGTCTCCATTACTACTTGTCGTTAAGGTTAATTACTCTCGGTTTTTGCGCTTCTTGTCCGTGTTCTTCACCAGAATAAACTTTTAGATTGCGGAATAACTCAGCTCCTAATTTGTTTTTTGGCAACATGCCTTTAACGGCTTTTTCAACAACACGAGCAGGATCTTTAGCGAGCAATTCTTTTGCCGACAACGATCGCTGACCTCCAGGATAACCTGTGTGGCGAATGTAAGTTTTAGATTCCCATTTCTTGCCAGATAGAGTTACCTTGGCTGCATTAGTAACCACTACATTGTCTCCACAATCAACGTGAGGCGTGTAGTTTGGTTTGTGTTTTCCACGAAGTAGCTTAGCAACTTCACTGGCAAGACGACCCAATGCTTGGCCGTCCGCATCTACCAAAACCCACTCTTTTTTTACAGTGTTTTTGTTGGCAGATACTGTTTTGTAACTTAATGTGTCCATTCAGTTTTTTGTCAAATAGTTAATAATCATTGAATTTCCCTCTTTTGAGGGCCGCAAATGTAAGTCTAAAAATTGTAAATACAAACCCCAAAAGGCCAAAAGTTAAAAGCCAATAATATTGTAGTTAAATCAGTGGGCCTCAAGCCAGTTGCTCCCTTGACCGACATCAACCACAAGGGGCACCGCCAAGGGGTAAGCGTGTTGCATGTGTTTGGTCACCAATTGCTTTAGTTCTTGTATTTCCGGGCGATAAACATCGAAGACAAGTTCATCATGGACTTGAAGAAGCATTTTGCTTTTGAAATTGCCTTGCTCTAGGGCTTTGTGTATATCAATCATGGCGATTTTTATGACATCTGCGGCACTTCCTTGTATGGGCGCGTTGACGGCATTTCGTTCTGCAGCACCGCGAACAACGGCATTTCGGCTGTTGATGTCATTTAGATAACGGCGCCGGCCAGAAATGGTTTGGACATAACCGTGGTTTCGGGCAAAATTAACTTGTGCCCCAATAAAGGCTTTCAACTTGGGATAAGTGGCGTAGTATGTTTCAATGAGTTCTTTGGATTCTGATCGGCTCAAATCAGTTTGATTGCTTAAGCCAAATGCCGAAACGCCATAAATAATTCCAAAGTTCACTGTTTTAGCATGACTTCTTTGCTCTCGGGTCACTTCCTCAATTGGAATTCCAAAGACTTGAGCCGCGGTAGCCGCGTGGATATCTTCACCGCGTTGAAATGCTTCAATCATGGTGCTTTCTTCAGAGAGTGCGGCAATAATACGCAGTTCAATTTGCGAGTAATCTGCGGCGATCAGCATATATTCTTCATTTCTCGGGATAAAGGCCTTGCGCACGGCGCGTCCTCGTTCAGTGCGTATTGGAATGTTCTGAAGATTCGGATTGTTGCTCGAAAGGCGTCCTGTGGCCGCAACGGTTTGCATATAGTCCGTGTGCACTCGCCCAGTTTCTTGGTTGACCACATTAGGCAGCGCATCGACATAGGTGCTTTTGAGCTTAGACAAACCTCTAAATTCAAGAATATCGCGAATAATTTGGTGGTCTTTAGCCAGGTAGGACAAGACATCCTCAGCAGTCGAATACTGCCCTGTTTTTGTTTTCTTTGGCTTATCCACTAATTTCATTTGTTCAAATAAAATTTCGCCCAGTTGTTTGGGCGAGGCAATATTGAACTCGGTCCCAGCTTGGGTGAAAATAGCTTCTTGAAGCCGGGCAATATCAGTCTCTAAGGTTTGCGACAGACTGGAGAGATATTCGGTATCCAAATTGATCCCCTCCAGTTCCATATCGGCCAAAACACGCAATAATGGAATTTCGACGTCTTGATAGAGTTTTATGGTCTCGGCCTGACTCATTTCATCCGAAAAATAATCTTTTAATTGCAGGGTGATATCTGCCATTTCGGCCGTGATATTCGTGACTTCTTGAGGGCTCAGGTCCCAATACGACTTTTGATTTTTTCCAGCCCTTCCGATGAGGTTTATAGGGTTTATAGGCCTGTAATTTAGATAGTTTTCGGCCAAAACTAACGGATCATGACGCATGTCGGGATTGATCAGATAATGAGCCAACATGGTATCGAATAACGGACCTTTTAATTGAACCCCATACCGAGATAATATTTTAATACTGGCCTTTAAGTGCTGACCAATTTTTTCAATGGTTGCATTCTCAAAAAATGGATTCAGTTGCTGTAGGAGTGTTGTCGCGGCATTTTTATCCTGTGGAAGGGTCAAAACATATCCGCTGTGTGCTTGGTAACTCAGTCCTACAGCGATAAGTGATGCGGTCATGGCATCATCGATATCCGTCAAAAGATGTATGGCAACTTTTTCCTGTTTTGATAATGCCGTGATTAATAAATCAAGCGCAATTCCGGGAGTAACGGTTTGATAGTGGTGGCTGGTATTGTCTAAACTTTGTCTGCTTGAGGCGGAATTCACCTGGTCTTGAACTTGATCAAAAAGCGAAAATTGTCCTGAGCCTGCAGTTTGCACATTATCACTGTTTTCCGAAGCGGCAGAATTAATTCCAAGTTCTTTCTTGTTACTTGATTGGGCCGTCTCTTGCGGCTTGTCCGTAGAAGGGGCTGAGAGTGAAAACGTATTGATGAAATTTTGAGTGAGTCTACGAAATTCTAGGGTTTCAAACAACGCGGTTACTGCGGGGACATCCGGAGCCTCCATAATGAGTTTTTCTGGCTCAAAATCAACCGGTACATCAAGAAGGATTGTTGCTAATTCTTTGGACAAACGGCCGAGTGCTTCATTTTCTTCGACGCGCTCTTTCATTTTGCCTTTAAGCTCATGAGTATTGGCCAGTAAGCCTTCGAGCGAGCCATATGCTTGAATAAATTTTTTGGCTGTTTTTTCACCAACACCGGGCAATCCCGGGATATTGTCTGCGCTATCGCCCATCATTCCCAGTAAATCGATCACTTGTTCTGGGCGCTCGACTTCAAACTTTGCTTGAACTTCTTGTATCCCCCAGGTTTCATAACCGCCGCCAAAAACAGGACGATACATAAAAATATGTTCCGATACTAATTGGGCAAAATCTTTATCGGGGGTGACCATATAGGTGTCGAATCCTTCTTTTTCTGCTTTTTTTGCTAGGGTTCCTATAATGTCATCGGCCTCGAATCCAGATTTTACAATAACGGGAATATGCATGGCCTCAAGTAGTTGTTGGATATAAGGGACCGCTATTTTAATCGCCTCTGGGGTTTCATCTCGATTCGCCTTGTAATCTGTGTAAAGTTCTTGCCGTAATTCACTTCCTCCTTTATCAAAACACACGGCAAGATATTCAGGGCGCTCTCGTTTGATCACATCTAAAAGTGAATTGGTAAACCCTAAAATCGCAGAGGTATCAAGGCCTTGACTGTTGATGCGCGGATTTTTAATAAACGCATAATATCCGCGAAAAATCAAGGCATAAGCATCGATTAAAAAAAGTCGTTTTTTAGAATCCATAAGGTGTAATACTAAGGCTTAAAGCTACAAAACTTATGTCCTCTTGGTCAAACTTTATTTCCACTAAATCTGAGAGAAACTTGAGGGGGTATAAAATGAAAAGTCATCACATATGTGATGACTTTCCGCCCCAAATTTGATTAACCCCGAGAGGGATCAACCTACTTATAAGTGACAAAATTAGCGAAAAAAAACCACTTAACTATTGATAAATATCGTTTTTTCATAAATTAATGGTAACGCAATCAAATCAATTCATTCATCGACTGAGTTATTTCACAAAACACAATCTTAAGTGCTCTATTGTTTTTGAAAACAAATTTTAGGATTTGTTAAAATAATCACTTGGATAATTTCGATTTTGATCCTCACAGTAGCAGGTGGCTGAAAATCCTTCATGTATGCTGTAATAGCCGACTTCCCCTTTTTTATTTACAGCGATATAACCGACTTGAAAATCCTTGTAATTTTTACTTTTAGAAACAATTCGACCGATCGCTTCTTCACAGGCTTCTTGTGGACTGCGCCCTTGACGCATAAGTTCTACGATCAAAAAGCTCCCTACCGTTTTTAGAACTTCTTCTCCGAGCCCAGTAGCGGTTGCCCCACCCACCTCGTTATCAATAAATAAACCTGAACCGATGATTGGCGAATCCCCAACACGCCCTGCCATTTTATAGGCTAGACCGCTCGTGGTACAACCTCCTGCGATATTGCCGGCTGCGTCTACGGCGAGCATGCCAATAGTATCATGATTTTCTATGTTGATTATGGGTTTGTACTGTGCTTCGACCAACCACGCTTTCCAAGCTTTTTCTGACGCTTCCGTGAGCAAGTTTTCCCGCGGAAACCCCTGACTTAGGGCAAATTTCTCTGCACCACTGCCCGCCATAATTACATGCGGGGTTTCTTCCATAACCTTACGGGCTACAGATATCGGGTGTTTGATGTTTTGAAGGTATAATACAGCGCCATAATCTCCTTCAGAATTCATTATACAAGCATCTAAAGTCACATTACCATCGCGATCAGGCAAACCGCCGATCCCCACACTTTGGCCTTCAGCATTAGCCTCCTCAACGCGGCAGCCTTGCTCTACGGCATCAAGTACTGACCCGCCATTATTCAAAACATTATACGCGGCCTGTGTTGCGTTAGGCACATTCCATGTCGCAATAACTAACGGAAGTTGATATTGGGCTGTCGATCCTCCCTCAGGCCTGCTGATTTGAGCATTGTCAAGATTCCCGGCCACAGCCTTCGACCCAGCGACGATACCAAGACCACCCAAGGCTGTATTTTGTATAAAATTTCTGCGTTTCATAATTTATTTGATTGTTATTTCATCAGCAAATAACCAGGCCTCACCACCATAACCCAAATGCCAAGGGGGTAGGGTTCCGTAATTTTTTGCTTTCAAGTGAATATACCTTTGAAGACTGCCGTCAATGGAAAAGGTTATGGTTTTTTGCATCGATTCCTTTCTAGGAGTAATCTCTGGGAGCTCTATTTTGTCAATTGTTTTGGTTTGCTCATCGAGTCCTACAGCAAGCTCTACTTCTGTCGGCAGGAAAATCCAACTGCGCTGATCTTCCAGAAAGTTAATCGACACTTCATTAACGGTTTGAACGCGTCCTAAATCCACAATTACATCGATGTCTACTCCCTCATAGCCTTGCCATGTTCCCGTTCGAAAATCATTGGACCCAAAATACCCATCGATTAAGGCATAGGGTCCTCCTGCACTATACTGGTTAGCAAATGGGGTCTTTGGCGTTATGGTGCGCAGTGGGTCAATCTTTAGAAATTTTGTGGCGACTTCTGAACTTCTTTTACCCTGACTGTCCTGGGCATAAATACTGAGCACTGCATCGTCTTGAAGTACAATAGGATTTTGATATTGTTTGCTTGGCTCGTCATTGAGGCGATAAAATATTTGTGCCGAATCATTGACTTGATCTAACACAACTGTAGTACTTCCTTTTATGGCTGTAGCGCCTGATTTTATAAATGGTGGCACAATCAAAGCCTCACTTTGGGCAATCTCTATTTTGGAGCGCGGACTCTGTTCTAAAGAGCCCCCCCAATCACTCGGCTCAGCGCCCATAAAAAACTCTAAGACACCGCCCTGGGTAAGAGCACTGTGCGGGAGATAAGCTTTGTCCCATAATGTACCATTGAGCTTTACGGACTGTACATAGGGATGATCACGCTCGTTGTTATGCGCTACGACATTAAACGTTTGATCGCCGACCTGGATTTCAGCCCGATCCACGAGCGGACTCCCTAATAAATATTCAGGATTACCAGGGGCCATTGGGTAAAGGCCCAGGCTACTGAGAATATACCAAGCACTCATTTGCCCGCAATCTTCGTTACCGGAAATCCCATCTGGCGTTGGGCTGTAAAGCTGTGTCAGGATTTGGCGTATGCGCTCCTGACTTTTATATGGTTTTTGTACATAGTGATACAAATAAGCCATATGATGACTCGGCTCATTTCCATGGGCGTACTGGCCGATCAATCCCGTGATATCCACCTGATCACGGCCTGTTGTTGCGGAACCCGTTGAGAAGAGTTTGTCTAATTCACGTTCAAAATTATTAGGACCTCCCATGAGTTCAATAAGCCCTTCGACATCGTGAGGGACAAAAAAACGATATTGCCAAGCATTGGCCTCAGTGTAGTTAAAATTTACCTCATAGGGATCAAAAGGAGAGAACCATCCGTTGTAATGTCTGGCCCTCATAAATCCCGTTTGCGGGTCAAAAACACTTTTGTAATTCTGAGCTCTTTTAATAAACGCATTGTAATCCTCGTTTTGACCGAGTGCTTTAGCCATTTGGGCGATGGTCCAATCGTCATAGGCGTATTCAAGCGTTTTTGAAACACTTTCACTCTCAATTTCTAGAGGAATAAAGGAAAGTTCCTTATAGGGGTTGAGGCCTAAATGGTCTTGAAGGGCACTGTGCTTCATGGCTTGGAGTGCTTTTTGGGCATCGAATCCGTCAAGTCCTTTTAGATAAGCGTCTGAAATTACAGAGACCCCGTGATAGCCAATCATACAGCCCGTATAATTAGAGGCTAGATCCCAAATGGGCATGATGCCGCCTTCGTCATACTTAGCCAAAAGGGTTTTTACAAAATCGACACTGCGCTCTGGCTCAATAATCGTGTAAAGTGGGTGTGCCGCCCGAAAGGTATCCCAAAGGGAGAACACAGTATAATAGTTAAAGGTCGTATCCTGATGAATTTCGAGATCCATGCCGCGATAACGCCCATCCACATCTTGATAAAGGTTTGGCGCGATCATACTGTGGTATAAACTGCTGTAAAAATTGATTAAATCCCCTTGCTCCTTGGCTGCGACCTTGATTTTAAGCAATTGATCTCTCCATAATTTTTCTGCTTCGAAACGCATTTGATCAAAGCTTTTGCCCGCCGCTTCGGCCATATAGTTTTGAAAAGCACCCTCTTGGTCCACTGCTGAAATGCCCACTTTTATTTCTACGGGGCTATTTTCGGGATTGTCAAATTTAAGATAGGCCATTTGCAGATTTTTGCGGTATTCAAAGTAAAACGCATTTTCTATGGATTCCCCTTCTTCATGCAAGACCGATTTTATCGGATGAGACAGTTTAATGTAAAAATATAAGCGCTGGTCTTCTGCCCATTCTTTCGAATGGCGATGTCCTCTCAAAGTATAGGCATCGACGAGTTCTAAATCAGCGGAGAGGACTTCGTCCCTATGCGCGAGATCAATCGCTAAATATTGAGGATGTTGCAGCGAGTATTGGTATTGGTGTATTCCTGTTCTGGGGCTTGCCGTCATAGACGCTACCAAATCGAGACTGTCTAAATAGACCTGGTAAAATCCCGGCGAAGCCACTTCATTCTTATGATTGAAATATTGGCGATACCCGTCTTTAGATTCAGCGCCATTATGCCAATTTTTGGCCCCTGCGGGCATAAGGAGTATGTCTCCATAATCGCTAACCCCGGTTCCGCTGAGGTGGGTGTGTGAAAACCCATAGATATAATTGTCGCTAAAATGATAACCGCTACAGCCGTCCCAGCCCTCTAGGCGGGTGTCTGGGCTTAGCTGAACCATGCCAAAAGGGGTCGTGGCCCCTGGAAAAGTATGTCCGTGCCCTCCTGTGCCAACAAAAGGGTCAACGTATTTCAGGGGGTCAAAATCCGATTTTATTGAGGGTGGATTTCCAAGAGTACACCCAGATAGAATGAATAGGGGCAGTAGCCAAATATATTTTTTCATGGACTAAGTTGATTGGTTCAAGTTACAAAAAGACGTTAAAAAAAAGTAAAGGAATGTCACACTTATCCTAGCACGATTATATTTGTCAAAAAAAAAATGCGCTGGCTGATATTTTTAATGTTTTATGCTCTGATAGACTTCTATGCTTATCAAGCACTTAAAACAATTACAAAGCATCCGTGGGCCCCATGGATTTATTTCGGGACTTCGCTCATTGTTCTGGGGTTGTTTCTCGGTCAATTGCTATCTATGGGTGAAGCGCGCCATACATCGCCGGGCGGGCTCTATTTTTTCGGTTTATTTTTGGCCTTCTTTGTTCCAAAATTTTTAATCGGGACTTTTCTTTTGACAGAAGATTTAGTGCGAATTATTTGGGGTATTTCCCGACAGTTTGTGGCGCAGCCTGAGACTTTTCTACCCGGTAGAAGGAGGTTTGTTAGTAATGTGGCAATGATCACTGCTGCCTTGCCTTTTGGCGCACTGCTTTATGGAATGTTTCGTGGCAAATATCAGTATCAAGTATTGACTTATACTTTGACCTTTGACGATCTTCCAGAGGCTTTCGATGGCTACACCATCGCCCACATCAGTGATATTCACTGCGGTAGTTTTGATGATGATGAAAAGGTAGCTTATGGGATTTCGCTGGTCAACGAGCAAAACGTGGATCTGATTTTATTCACTGGAGATTTGGTTAATAATCGGGCGGACGAGTTAGATCGCTGGCAAGGGGTTCTTGGAAATCTTATGGCTCCCGATGGAGTCTATTCGGTTCTTGGGAACCATGATTATGGGGATTACGTGCCTTGGGCTAGTGCCGAGGAAAAAGCGGTAAATTTAAATGACCTTAAAGGGCGTCAAGCTAAAATGGGCTGGCAATTATTGCTCAATGAGCATATAACAATCAAGCGCGACGATCAAGAATTAAAGTTGATTGGTGTCGAGAATTGGGGTAAAGGGGGCTTTAAAAAGTCTGGAGATTTTCAAGCAGCGACCCAGGGGATCGATCCGGAATCATTTAAGATTCTCATGTCGCATGACCCATCCCATTGGGAGCATCAAGTCAAAGATCATCCTATGAAGGTTCATCTCACGCTCTCAGGACACACCCATGGAATGCAATTTGGCGTAGATATTCCTGGCCTTATTAAATGGAGCCCCGTTCAATATCGTTACCCGTTTTGGGCGGGGATTTACAAGCGCAACAATAAATTCCTCAATGTCAATAGAGGTTTTGGGTTCATCGGTTATCCTGGTCGCGTTGGAATCAAGCCTGAGGTGAGTGTGATTCAATTGAAAAAAGGCCCAAAACCAGCCTAATTCGCTGGAAATGCTATCTTTGTAACAAATTTATCACTAACGATTATGTCAAAATTTGGTGAAATTATTGAGACTCCAGTTCCTGTACTGCTTGACTTCTACGCAGATTGGGACCAAGCCTGTCAAGAAATGCATGCTGTGTTAAGAGACGTCGCTGCAGCACTTGGAGATAAGGCCAAAGTCATCAAAATTGATGTTGAAAAAAACGAAGAGTTATCTGAAGCCCTTCGTGTAAAAGGCCTTCCTACCCTTATGATCTACAAGAATGGGGAAATGAAATGGCGTAAAAGCGGAGAACAAGACGCAAACACGTTGATAGGATTGGTTAAAGAATATCTTTAGTCTTGACTTAACAAGGCCATTGCCATTCCTTTATTATTGATGTGTTCGAGTATTTTGGGCAAAACCGCTTTTAGATTTTTTTCTGCTTTAAGGCTATCATGAAAGACGACGATACTTCCTGGGCGTATATATCTTTGGAGTTTGTTGTAAATGAGTTCTGCTGAGCGGTCTTTTTGCCAGTCATAGCTCAAGACGTCCCACATGACAATTCGATACCCAAGCTTGGTTAGATTAGAGGCTTGATCTGCGGTTAATCGTCCATATGGGGGGCGAAATAGTTTACTGTTGAGTCCTGTGACTTGTTCAAATTGATGGACTTGACTCAAGTAATTTTTTGTTGAGGTTCTCGTTCCCTTGCAATGAGACTGGGTGTGGTTTCCCACTTGATGCCCCCTTTTAATGATCTCTTGCAGAATTTCAGGATGACGCTGGGTGTTTTCTCCGATACAAAAAAAAGTCGCTTTAGCGCCATAAGCGTCAAGTTTGTCTAGGACCCATGGGGTCACTTCGGGTATGGGGCCGTCGTCAAAAGTGAGGTAGATACAGGCTTGGCCTCGTGGGTTATACTTCGGGCCGCGCCAAAGACGTGAAGGCATTAACCATGGAAGCCAAAAAGGTATCTTAAACCATTGCATTGGACCCTTTATGGCATGGGGTTTTCAGCACTCATTTCTGAACCAGGATCTGGACTCATGTCAGGATCCAACATAGAATTTTCTTCTGAATCTAAATCCTCAGCAGTTTCTCGAGGTTTTGTTCGTAAAAATTCCTTTTCGATATCAACACCCACACGTTCAAACAGGGCTTTAAATTGGGCCACATCATCCATGAATCTTTGGCGTGTTTCCATATAATACGCTGGTTCATCATAGGCATAGACAAAGAGGACCAAACCTTCGTATTGATTCATTTTGCTGTAAATCTCCTCGAGATTACCTATTTGATTCGTGATGTCTAACGAAGCGTAATATTCCAAATATTCTCGATGGATTTGAGCCGTTTGTTCAAAGACTTGACGCGCCTTCTCAGCTTTATCTATCACGTAATAATTCCATACAAAAGGATCCAATAAAGAATAATACTCAAATAGATTTACCGGCATTTTTTCCATGGCCAAGTCCAAGACTTCTTCCGCCTTTTTGTATTCCTTTTGACGCACGAGTTCATCGGCCAGTCGGGCCAAATTACTGCGATAGGTGATCCCATTTCTTCGGGTTTCGGTATCGTGATAAATTTCAGGATCTCCGCTGTTACCCCAATCCCAGGACATAACAATGTCATACATTTTCTCTGCGTCTACGCGGCCCATTTCGTAAGGGTTTCTCGGGTCAATAGGCGTCTTAATTGGAACGAGTTTGTAGACCATTCCATCGAGCTGAAGATAGTCTTTCATCCAGAGATAATCATCGTCACCGAAAGCCCCGCCACTAAAGTAAACGGGCCGTTCCCAGTTGTTATTAGCGATGATATCCAGCATTAACAAGCGGTTTTTATAAATGAAATCTCCTTTGAGTTCAATATCGATATATGGGACGATCAAATCGGCGTCTTTGGCAGCAACAATACCATTGCGCAGTACGGCCTCTTTGTCCACAGGAATTCGAACTACTTTGGCAGGAAAGGCGTTGATGAACTGTCCGCTATTGAGTTCTACTTTAAAGCGCTGATCCTCACTGGCAACAAAGTTCATCCAGGTTTTTATATCGACGGTATCACGAACCGTTTCTTGATAGGCGATTACGTCACGAACGCCATAGCGATATTGTTCGTGCTTAAGTTGTGACGGTATTGGCGCACTGGTAAAGGCCTGCTTTTTCATATCGTCGATATACCAATCCGTTTGGAATAAACTGGTATTGATGATACGCACGTCTTGTCGGTAATGTTCGACATTTTGCTGATACCAAAGGGCAAAAGTATCATTGTCACCAATGGTAAACAGCAGAGCATTTGGGTCACAGGAGTCCAAGTACATTTTTCCCATGGCATTGGCAGTGTAGCGTCCCGAGCGATCGTGATCGTCCCAGTTTTGCGTTGCTAAAAGCACTGGTCCCGCAAGCATCGCGAGACCTAGCCCAATAGGGGCACTTAAATGTTTAAAGGATTTTTGTTGTAGCCAATCCACAAGGGCGAATGCCCCGTAACCGATCCACATAGCAAAAACGTAAAAGGAACCAACGATCGCATAATCGCGTTCACGCGGCTCGTAAGGTCTTTCGTTTAAATAAACCTTTAGCGCTAGTCCTGTAAACAAAAAGAACACCATGAGCACCCAGAAGCTTTTTTTGTCTTTGCGATAGTGAAACGCTAATCCTAAAGCCCCTAAGAGTAAGGGCAGGAAATAGTAAGTATTTCGCGCTTTATTGTTTTTTAAATCTGAGGGCAGCGCGTCTTGACTGCCCAAGCGCATTTCGTCTATTGGGTTAATGCCACTGAGCCAATTTCCATGAAGGCTGTCGCCCTGACCCTGGATATCATTTTGACGCCCGACAAAATTCCACATAAAATAGCGCCAATACATATAACCAAACTGATGGACAAACATAAATTTGATATTGTCCATGAAACTTGGTTTTTCAATGTCCAAAAAGGGGCTGAATCGATTGAGAAACTCATGGTATTCTTGAGTGCTTACTAGTCCTTGTTCATGGGCTTCCTTGAATTTATCGACCTCTTGAACCAGTCGCTGCTCAGAGCGATAGGCACGTTTAATGGCAAACTCGAGTCCTCCTGTGTAGAGCATATAGTTTGCAGCGTGCTCAGAACTCCACATTCTTGGGAGTAATGCCTTGTGGGCATCGTCCGTATTCTGAGATGCATTTTTCCACTCGTTAACCACGAGATATTTTCCACTAGCGGCGTCTTTTTCGTATTTTGGTTTATCGTCCTTATAAGGCTTGTCCGGGTCAAGTCCTGCATAAATTTCTGTAAACTGTGGTCCGTAAAACAAATGGGTTTCTGGATATTGCTCACGATTGTAATAGGCCAAAAGTTCACGCGCATTGTTCGGATTGTTTTCATTGATCACTGTCCCCGCATTGGCCCGAATGGGGAGCATGAGCCAACTCGAAAAACCAATGAAAATAAACAATACACACAAAATTAGGGTATTACCCCATACCTGACCTTTGGCCCGAGTGGTTTTGAGCCCCCAATAAAACAAACCGATAAACAAAAGTGCGGCAAAGGCCGTTCCTGAATTAAACGGCAGACGCAAATTATTGACAAAAAATAGCTCCATGGCACTGAAAAACTTCAAGGTCCATGGCAGGAGTAGTTTAAAGATAAACAGCAGTACTGCAACGACCACAATATTGGCTGTGATAAAGTTCTTCGGAGTGACTTTTGGCGTCGTTCTGAAAAAATACAAGAATCCTATCGCTGGAATGGTCAAAAGTCCCATAAAATGGATTCCAAAAGAGAGCCCCACGATAAATGCGATCAAGATGAGCCAGCGGTTCCCTCTGGGGGTATACATGTCGGCCTGCCAGCGCAACCCACAGTAAAATAAAATGGACATAATACAGGCTGCGGCGGCGTAAACTTCGGCTTCTACTGCCGAGAACCAAAAACTATCGGTAAACGTAAATGCCAGCGCGCCCACCGCTGAGCTTCCAATAATTTTCCAGCCGCTGTTGGCCTCAATGTCCTCTTGGTCGCTGTGAAATTGACGCAGTAAAAGACTGAGGGACCAAAACAAAAAGAGTATTGTAAATGCGCTAGCAAAAACGGACATCAAGTTTATGGTCAGGGCGACATTTTCAGCCTCAAAAGCGAAAATTGAAAAGAAGGCGCCGATAATTTGATACAACGGAGCCCCAGGGGGATGACCGACTTCTAGATTACTGGCTGTGGTGATGTATTCACCAGCGTCCCAAAAACTAACCGTGGGTTCGACCGTAAGCCAATAGGTGGTGAGTGCCACAACAAAGACGCTCCAGCCGATTATTTGATTCCATTTTTGAAAGTTGAAGGCGCGCATAATCTAGGCGATTTAGTGATGCTGCGAATTTAGCAATAATTCATGAAGGGGTTGGTCGATGCGCCCTTCTTTGGGCGTTAAAAATTTAAAAAAATTTATTTGTGCAACCCAAAGTTTGTTATAAATTTGCCGCCACATTACCCCATTGGCCTATGGTGTAACTGGCAACACGTCTGATTTTGGTTCAGAAGAGTCTAGGTTCGAGCCCTAGTAGGCCAACAAAACCCCAGCATTTAGCAGGGGTTTTTTGATGGCTCCAATATCTTATTTTATTTGGCTGTCAAAAAAACATTAGGTATATTTGCATCGCATTTATCGCAGTAAAGAGGAGAGGGGACGGGAGTCCCCTCTTTTTATAGGCTGAATTTTATGAAAGCACAAGTAGAAACTTTATTGACTGACGCACTGGCTGAACGTTCCGATTTGTTTTTAATCGATTGGAATATTAACAGCGAAAACCACATCCAAATCATTATCGATGGTGATGAAGGGGTGCGTGTTCAAGATTGTATCGATATTTCGCGCGCTGTAGAGCATAATCTAGATCGCGAATCCTTGGACTTTTCAATAGAGGTTCTGTCTGCTGGGGTGACTGAGCCGTTGGTGCAAAAGCGCCAATTTCAAAAAAATATTGGGCGTAATCTGAAGGTAAAGCTCGAAGATCAAGAAATAGAGGGAGAATTAGTCTCGCTCAGCGACGAGGCCTTAACACTCAGTTATCAAGTCCGTGAAAAAAAGCCCGTTGGAAAGGGTTATGTCAAAATTCAAAAAGAGCAGGAGATTGCCTTTGATTCGGTGGTCCGCGCCACAGTTATGATTAAATTTTAATGAATTTATTATGGAGAATTTAGCGTTAATTGAATCGTTTTCAGAGTTTAAGGACGACAAACTTATTGATCGCGTTACGCTGATGGCTATTTTGGAAGATGTATTCCGAAATGCCCTAAAGAAAAAATACGGAAGTGATGATAACTTTGATATCATCATCAACCCAGATAAAGGAGATATGGAGATCTGGAGAAATCGTGTGGTGGTTGCCGACGGTGAGGTTGAAGATCCGAATGAAGAAATTTCGTTAACAGAGGCCCGTAAAATCGAAGAGGATTTTGAGATTGGCGAGGATGTGTCTGAGGAGGTTAAACTCATGGACCTGGGCCGTCGCTCTATTTTAGCGTTGCGCCAAAATCTAATTGCAAAAATTCACGAACACGATAATACAAACGTATACAAGCAGTTTAAAGACCTCGAAGGAGAGATTTATACGGCTGAGGTGCACCACATCAGACATCGTGCCGTCATCTTACTTGATGATGATGGCCACGAAATTATATTGCCAAAAGACAAGCAGATTCCTTCGGATTTCTTCCGTAAAGGAGACAATGTGCGTGGGATTATTGAAAGCGTTGAGCTAAAAGCAAATAAGCCGGCAATTATTATGTCGCGTGCGAATCCACTGTTTTTAGAAAAACTTTTCGAGCAAGAAATTCCTGAAGTATTTGATGGGCTGATCACCGTGAAAAAGGTGGTTCGCATTCCGGGCGAAAAAGCAAAAGTTGCTGTAGATTCTTATGACGATCGTATTGATCCAGTTGGGGCCTGTGTCGGGATGAAAGGTTCGCGAATCCATGGTATCGTTCGCGAGTTAGGAAATGAGAACATCGATGTGATTAATTTCACCAATAATACAAACTTATTTATCACGCGTGCACTGAGTCCGGCTAAGGTGACCTCCTTAACCATTGATGAAGTAAACAAGCGTGTTGAAGTAATTCTCAAGCCAGAGGAGGTGTCCAAGGCGATTGGTCGTGGAGGGCATAATATTCGTCTTGCAGGCCAGTTGACAGGGTATGAAATAGATGTCTTGCGCGAAGGGGCAGAAGAAGATGTAGAATTGACCGAGTTTTCAGATGAAATTGAAACTTGGGTCATTAATGAATTCAAAAAAATTGGTTTGGATACGGCAAAAAGTGTTTTGGAAAAAGACCTGTCATTTTTGGTGAACAGTACCGATTTAGAAGAAGAAACGATCATCGAGGTGGTCAACATATTGAAAGAAGAATTTGAAGAGTAGCCCAAGGTTGACTACTTTTACACAAGAATTCGAGAAAAATAAATAGGAAAAGCATTTTATGGCTGAAGGTAAAACGATTCGAATAAATAAGGTTTTAAGAGAATTCAATATTTCACTGGACCGTGCTGTGGAATTTTTGGGGACCAAAGGATATGTGGTAGAAGCACGTCCTACTGCCAAAATCTCTGACGAAGAGTATCAGATGTTGTTGTCTGAATTTCAAACAGATAAGTCCAAAAAAGTTGAGGCTAAAGAAGTCGGTGAAGAGAAGCGTAAGGAAAAAGAAGAATTGCGTCAAGAATTCGAAAAAGAAATCGAAGAAAAGCCGGCTCCTGTTGTTGAGTTAGTCAAGGCTGAATCGAAGCTTTCTGGTCCAAAAATGTTGGGTAAAATTGATCTTGAGCCCAAGAAAAAAGTAGTCCCCGTAACAGTAAAAGAAGAAGAGCCTGTTGCCGCTGCTCCTGTTATTGAAGAAAAAATAGATGAGAAAAAAGAGGAGCCGGTAAAGGTTGAAAAGCCAGTAGTGCCAGCGCCCCCTAAAAAGGAGCCAGTAAAAGAGGCCGAAGTCGCCTCTGATGACGCTCCGATGAAGACTCAGTATAAAAAGCTTGATGGGCCTAATTTTACTGGAGAGAAGATTGATTTAACTCAGTTTAAAAAACCTGAGCGTAAAACGGATGATAAGTCCAAAGATGTGCGAGAAAAACGTGGTAAGCGCCGTCGAATTAGTAAAGACGCTCCAGGAGCAAAAGCCGCCCAAAAACCAGGTCGCGCTCGGACTGCAATTACTAAAGAAGAGCCGAGTGAGGAAGAAGTCCAACGCCAAGTGCGGGAGACTCTTGAGAAACTTCAAGGAAAATCTTCTAAAGGAAAAGGAGCTAAATATCGTCGTGAAAAAAGAGACAGTCACCGCCAAAAATCTGAGGAAGAAATGGCGCAACTTGAGGCCGATAGCAAATTGCTAAAGGTTACTGAGTTCGTTACGGTAAGTGAATTGGCCACCATGATGAATATGCAGGTTACCCAGATTATTTCTGCCTGTATGTCTCTGGGAATGATGGTAACAATGAATCAGCGCTTAGATGCTGAAACTTTGTCCATCGTTGCAGAAGAATTTGGATTTGATGTTGAATTTGTCACTGCAGATATCGAGGAGGCAGTACAAGAGGAGACTGATGCACCAGAAGACCTAAAAGATCGAGCACCTATTGTCACGGTAATGGGACACGTAGATCATGGTAAAACCTCACTTTTAGATTACATACGAGAAGAGAATGTAATTGCCGGAGAATCAGGTGGGATTACCCAACACATTGGGGCCTACGCAGTGACTTTGGCAGACGGACAAAAGATAACATTTTTAGATACTCCAGGACACGAGGCCTTTACCGCGATGCGTGCTCGAGGAGCCCAAGTAACTGACTTGGCGATTATTGTTATTGCTGCTGATGATGATATTATGCCGCAGACTAAGGAAGCCATTGCCCACGCTCAGGCCGCTGGTGTTCCTATTGTCTTTGCGATAAATAAAATTGACCGACCAAGTGCAAATCCTGAGAAAATAAAAGAAGGATTGGCCAACATGAATCTATTAGTAGAGGATTGGGGCGGAAAAGTGCAATCACAAGATATTTCTGCCAAAACAGGTCAAGGAGTATCGGAATTGCTGGAAAAAGTATTGCTTGAGGCTGAATTATTAGAACTCAAAGCCAATCCATCGAGAATGGCAAACGGAACTGTGGTTGAAGCCTTCTTAGATAAAGGTCGTGGATATGTATCTACGATTCTTGTTCAAGGCGGAACTTTACGCGTGGGAGACTTTGTATTAGCGGGTCAGCACAGCGGTAAAGTTAAGGCCATGCACGATGAGCGCGGTCATGTCATTAAAGAGGCTGGACCTGCGACACCAGTATCCATACTCGGTTTGGATGGTGCCCCTCAAGCCGGTGATAAATTTAACGTCTTCGAAGACGAACGCGAAGCCAAAGCGATCGCAACCAAGCGAACTCAACTACAACGTGAGCAGTCGGTACGTACTCAGCGACACATTACGCTCGATGAAATTGGACGTCGTATCGCCCTAGGAGATTTCAAAGAGCTGAACATCATCCTTAAAGGTGATGTTGACGGTTCTGTTGAAGCCTTGACGGACTCGTTCCTCAAGTTGTCGACCGAAGAAATTCAAGTGAATATTATTCACAAAGGCGTTGGTGCAATTACTGAAAGTGATGTTCTGTTAGCTTCTGCTTCTGATGCGATTATCATTGGATTTAATGTTCGCCCCATGGGTAATGCACGCCAACTGGCTGATAAGGAAGAAATTGACATCAGAAGTTATTCAATTATCTATGATGCAATAAACGACCTAAAAGATGCCATGGAAGGGATGTTGTCCCCTGAGCTTCGTGAAGAGGTCACAGGAACCGCCGAGATCCGTGAAACCTTTAAGATTTCGAAAGTCGGTACCGTTGCGGGATGTATGGTGCTTAACGGAAAGATTTTCAGAAACTCAGGAGTCCGCTTAATCCGTGAAGGGGTAGTGGTTTACACCGGAGTACTGGATTCTTTAAAGCGATTCAAGGATGATGTCAAAGAAGTTTCAAAAGGCTATGATTGTGGTATGCAAATTAAAAACTACAACGACATCAATATCGGTGATGTCATCGAGGCCTTCCAAGAAGTTGAAGTAAAAAAGAAACTCAAGTAGATTACTGTTTTGTTTGAGTTTCTTTTTGATCTGAGTTCGAGGATTCAGTATCCTGATTTTCTGTGGTCGAGGTTTCTTTACGCATCAGAGCAGGCTTAAAAATAAACGCCGAAGGAAATTTGCGTTGTATTGCTTTTAAAGCTTGATCTGCACTGAGTCTTACGCTGAAATTCCCGGCCCAAACCTTGTAATTGGGTGTTTCGTAATGGACCATTACGGGCCACTGAGGAAATTCATTTTCAAATTCCGTCATAATTTCTTGCCCATCGCTCAGTGCACCTGAGTGAATTTGAATGGTATAATTCTCTCCCAATAAGTGTCCCTTTTGCATTTCAATTTTTATCTGCAAAAGAGAATCAAGTCTTGCATCGCGTTGCACATTGTGCTGCTGCGCTTGAATTTGAAGACTGAAAATAATGCTCAGTAAAGCAATGGATTTTATGGTTGTGCTTTTGGATAGAATATTCATATCGGGTGCCTTGTGTAACAAAAGTAAAACATTAAATGCCCTTGTGTAGAAAATGTTTATTTAGAATAATTATAAATTACTTTTAAGGCGTAAGACATAATTTTCAAAATCGACTTTATAACGTACTTTTGCACAGTTATTTTTAGGTGACAATTAGTGTCGTATAACACAGATTTTCACAACTTATTGCGCCTCAATTGTATGGACCACAATTTAACTGATTCTATGGAACAGGTAACTTACCGAAATGTAACTGCGAAGGCGTTGTCTTTATTGCTCTTCACAGTCTTGGCCTTCTCTTTTAACCCAAATGCACATGCATCAATTGACTTCCCAGCCGCACAGGCTGTGGATACCGTTGCGGGAGAGAACTTATTTAATGCCAACTGTGCCGCTTGTCACAAATTGTACAAAAAAGCAACGGGGCCGGCCTTGTTTCAAGTAGGAGATAAGTACGATCGCGAATGGCTCTATTCTTGGATCAAGAATAGCCAAGAAATGGTTAAGTCAGGTGATGCCAAAGCCAACGCGATTTACAATGAATACAACGGTGCGGTGATGACCTCATTTCCGCAGCTCAGCACGGCAGATATTGATAATATAATCGCTTACACCTACACTCCGAAAAAAGCACCAGCCGTTGCCGCTGTAACGACAGCAACGACCACTGCTAATTCAGGGGGCGTATCTAATGACATTATTTTGGCCGTATTGGCTTTAGTATTTATGTTGCTGGTGGTTATGTTGTTTTTGGTCAACAAGACCTTACGACGCATTGCCGAGGCTAATGGCGTTGTTTATGAAGAAAAAGCAGCCCGTACACCAATTTGGAAGTTGTTTATCGAAAACCAGTTTTTAGTTTTGGTAACGGCAATTTTCTTTTTGCTCGCCTCGGGTTATTTTGCCTATGGTTATCTAATGCAAGTAGGAGTGGACCAAGGTTACGAGCCTGTTCAACCGATCCACTATTCTCACCGTATTCACGCCGGAGACAATCAAATCGATTGTAATTATTGCCACAGTTCAGCCAGAAAAAGCAAGCACTCTGGAATTCCTTCGCTCAATGTTTGTATGAACTGTCACAAAAATATTGCTGAGGTTGCTGAGGAAACATTAGCTGAAGGTAAAAATGAATATGGCGTTGATTACAATGCCGAAATTAAAAAGTTATACGCTGCTGTAGGTTGGGATGAAAATACTCAATCGTACACAGGAGAAACGCAGCCGGTTCAGTGGATTCGCATTCACAATCTGCCAGATTTCGCCTATTTCAATCACTCTCAACACGTTACTGTAGCAGGAGTTGAGTGTCAAACGTGTCATGGTCCTGTTGAAGAAATGGAGATCATGTACCAATATGCTCCTTTGACCATGGGATGGTGTATTAACTGTCACCGTGAAACCAATATCCAAGTAAAGGATAATGAGTATTACGAGCACATACACGAAGAATTATCGAAGAAATACGGTGTAGACAAATTGACGGCGGCGCAAATGGGCGGCCTTGAATGTGGTAAATGTCACTACTAAATTAGATCAGAATTTTCAGAGCGCATATTATGGCATCAAATAAGAAATATTGGAAAAGTATCGAGGAGTTAAACCCAGAAAGTTCTGTGGTTGAAGCCCTCAAGCAAAATGAATTTGCACAGCCCATTCCTACCGATCAGTTTTTAGGAGATAAGGATGTTCTAGAACGTTCATCGACGACCCGTCGTGATTTCCTTAAATATGTGGGCTTTTCGACAGCTGCTGCTTCCTTAGCTGCTTGTGAGGGACCGGTTATTAAATCGATTCCTTATGTTGTAGCCCCGGATGAAATCGTTCCAGGTGTTGCAAACTATTACGCGACTACAATTTCTGACGGATTTGATTTTGCCTCTGTTTTAGTCAAAACTAGAGAAGGTCGTCCAATTAAAATCGAACGTAATGATCTAGGCGGTAAAATCGGCGGTGTAAATGCGCGAGTTCATGCCTCTGTATTGTCCATGTATGACAAAAATCGTTTGATGGGGCCTCAAATCAATGGTCAAGACGCCACATGGGCTGAATTAGACCAGGCGGTTGCTTCTGGATTAGAAGGGCTCAATGGTGCCGAAGTGATTTTGTTAACCCAAAGCTTTGCAAGCCCTAGTACCGCGGCACTTGTAAAGGCCTTTACCAAGAAATATCCAAACGTTAAACACGTAACCTATGATATGGTTTCTGTTAGCGAAGCCCTAGATGCTTTCCAAGAAGTATACGGAATGCGTGCTTTGGCAGATTACGATTTCAGCAAGGCGGCGACTATCGTTTCTATTGGAGCTGACTTCCTGGGAGACTGGCAAGGAGGAGGTTTTGAAGCAGGTTATGCTCAAAGCCGAATCCCAAAAGACGGACGCATGTCTCGTCATATACAATTTGAATCCAATATGAGTTTAAGTGGGGCAAACGCAGATAAGCGTGTGCCAGCTTCGCCAGCGCAACAAGCCGCTGTTTTGGGTTACATTACAGGTTCAAAGGCCCTATCTGATGTGCCAGAGATAATTCGCCCGGCAGCAGAACAAGCTAAGCGACAATTAGAAAAGGCAGGCAGCAAGGGAGTGCTCGTGTGTGGTTTGCCTTGTCCTATGGCTCAAAAGAAAGTATTGAATTACAATGCTTCTATAGGTTCTGAAGTTATGGACGTGACCCATCCAATCATGAAGTTCTCAGGTTCAAGTACTGCGGTACAAGACGTAATTAAGGGTGTTAAGAATGGACGCATCAAAGGACTTATAACTGCAGGAGTGAATCCACTTTATGCCTTCCCTGAAAATGGTTTTGCAGAGGCGTTTAAAAACTTAGGCTTCACGCTGTCTTTTGCGATGCGTGCAGATGAGACTGCTTCTGTAGCCAAATTAGTTGCAGCGACACCGCATTATTTGGAAGCTTGGGGAGATGTTGAGGCTAAAAAAGGGATGTTCTCTTTGGTCCAACCGACCATTCGTCCTTTGTTTAATACACGTCAATTCCAAGAGTGTATGCTGGCTTGGACCGGGTCAACCCAGAGCTATCACGATTACTTAAAAGCCTTTTGGCAAGAAAATATTCTCTCCGGTTCTTCTTGGAGTAAAGCCTTACACGACGGTGTATTTAGTAGTACTTATTCTGCCGATTACGGCAGTTTACCGGCTACAGCGACACCTGCACGTCATTTTGATACTGGTGAAGCGATGGCGCTTTGTCTTTATATAAAGACTGGTTTGGGGGATGGCCGTCAAGCCAATAACCCATGGCTTCAGGAACTTCCTGATCCGATTTCAAGAGCGACTTGGGACAACTATCTTACAGTGTCTGCAGCCGATGCTAAACGTCTCGGTCTGACTAACACCCACGTGTCTAATGGCGCCTTAAATGGGGACTGTGTGCGCGTTACTGTAGGAGATGCAGTACTCGAGCGAGTGCCTGTCCTAATTCAGCCTGGTCAAGCGCCTGGAACAGTTGGTTTGGCCCTAGGTTATGGTCAGAAAGCCTCAATTCAAGCAGAAATGCAAACCGGGGTGAACGCCTATTCTTTGTATAAAGAATTTAGTAGTGTTCAATCTGTTAGTATTGAAAAAGTTGCAGGAACGCATGAATTTGCTTGTATTCAGCTTCACAATACGATGATGGGTCGTGATATTATTCGCGAAACCACCCTTGAAATATTTAACACAAAGGACAAAGATTATTGGAATGCTGTGCCTACGGTATCTAAAGATCATAAAGAGATTCCGGTTACCTCACCTGAGGCTGATCTTTGGGATTCATTTGATCGTTCAATAGGACACCATTTCAATTTGTCTATCGATTTAAACGCTTGTACCGGATGTGGCGCTTGTGTCATTGCATGTCATGCAGAAAACAATGTTCCTGTCGTCGGTAAAAGCGAAATGCGCCGTAGCCGAGATATGCACTGGTTGCGTATTGATCGTTATTATTCAAGTGAGGAAAGTTTTTCAGCAGATGCCGATAAAAAAGAGAATATCTCTGGTTTAGGGAGCTCGCTTTCTGAGTTTGCCGAAATGGAGGTAGCGGCCGATAACCCTCAAGTTGCGTTCCAACCTGTAATGTGTCAGCATTGTAACCATGCGCCTTGTGAGACGGTATGTCCTGTTGCAGCAACTTCACATGGACGTCAAGGACAAAATCACATGGCGTATAACCGTTGCGTAGGAACGCGTTATTGTGCGAATAACTGTCCTTATAAAGTTCGTCGTTTCAACTGGTTCTTATATGCCGAAAATGAAGAATTTGACTATCACATGAACAATGATTTAGGACGTATGGTCTTGAATCCAGATGTGGTGGTTCGCTCTCGTGGGGTCATGGAGAAATGTTCTATGTGTATTCAAATGACACAAAAGACGATACTCGATGCTAAGCGTGATGGTCGCGTAATTAAGGACGGTGAGTTCAAAACGTCTTGTTCTGCAGCCTGTGAAACTGGAGCAATTCAGTTTGGAGACATCAATGATGAGCACAGTGCCGTGGCAACGCTTAAAGAAGACGATAGAATGTATCACTTGCTCGAAGCAGTTGGCACTAAGCCGAATGTCTTTTATCAAGCTAAGGTGAGAAATACAAACGAAGCATAAATTAAAGAAATTCAATTATAGATATGGCGTCGCATTACGAAGCACCTATTAGAAGACCCCTAGTTACGGGAGACAAGACCTACCACGACGTAACTGTCGATGTGGCGGCTCCTGTAGAGGGCAAGGCCAACAAGTCTTGGTGGATAGTCTTTACCATCGCTCTTACCGCATTTTTATGGGGACTAGGGTGTATCATATACACCATCTCTACCGGGATAGGTGTTTGGGGACTCAACAAGACCGTAAACTGGGCATGGGACATCACCAACTTCGTTTGGTGGGTTGGTATTGGACACGCAGGAACTTTGATTTCGGCGGTTCTACTCTTGTTCCGTCAAAAGTGGCGTATGGCCATTAACCGTTCTGCCGAGGCAATGACTATTTTCTCGGTAATCCAGGCCGGTTTATTCCCAATCATCCACATGGGTCGCCCTTGGCTGGCTTATTGGGTGTTGCCGATTCCTAACCAGTTCGGATCGCTTTGGGTTAACTTTAACTCACCATTGCTCTGGGACGTATTTGCAATTTCGACTTATTTATCCGTTTCACTTGTATTTTGGTGGACTGGTTTGCTTCCTGATTTTGCAATGATTCGCGACCGAGCGATTACTCCATTTACCAAACGCGTTTATAGTATTTTATCTTTTGGATGGAGTGGACGCGCCAAAGATTGGCAGCGTTTTGAAGAAGTTTCTTTGGTCCTTGCTGGTTTAGCGACACCATTGGTACTTTCAGTACACACGATCGTATCATTTGACTTTGCGACTTCTGTGATCCCCGGATGGCATACGACGATTTTCCCTCCTTATTTTGTTGCGGGGGCTATTTTTTCTGGATTTGCGATGGTTAACACCTTGCTCATCATCATGCGTAAAGTATCACATCTCGAAAACTATATTACGATTCAGCACATCGAATTAATGAACATCGTGATCATGATTACGGGATCGATTGTTGGTGTTGCCTACATTACAGAATTGTTCATTGCTTGGTATTCAGGAGTTGAATACGAGCAATATGCCTTTTTAAATCGTGCCACTGGACCTTACTGGTGGGCGTATTGGTCTATGATGACCTGTAATGTCTTTTCGCCTCAATTTATGTGGTTCAAAAAGTTACGAACCAGTATTATGTTCTCATTCTTTATTTCGATTGTCGTTAATATCGGTATGTGGTTTGAGCGTTTTGTGATCATTGTGACTTCATTGCACCGTGATTATTTGACTTCGTCATGGACAATGTTCTCGCCAACCTTTGTGGATATCGGAATTTTCATAGGAACCATCGGATTCTTTTTCGTACTGTTCTTATTGTACTCGCGCACGTTCCCAGTGATTGCACAAGCCGAGGTTAAATCAATTTTGAAAACTTCTGGAAGCACTTACAAAACACTCCGCGAAAAGGAAGGAGATGACGCCAAACATTATGTGATGCCCGATGCGCCTAAAGGCAAAGGCAAAAATTCTAAAAACAGTTAATTATGGCCTCGAAAGTAATTCACGCGCTTTACAACGACGATGACATTTTAATGAATGCCGTCAAGACCGTTCGTGCAGAGCACTATCATATTGAGGAAATATATACTCCATTCCCAGTTCACGGACTCGATAAAGCCATGGGACTTGAAGGAACGCGTATTGCAATCACTTCATTTATGTATGGTGTTGTCGGTTTAACCGTGGCAATTTTGATGATGAATTTTATCATGATTGAAGACTGGCCTCAAGATATCGGGGGAAAACCGAGTTTCAGTTACATAGAAAACATGCCGGCTTTTGTTCCGATTATGTTTGAGATGACTGTGTTTTTTGCAGCCCACCTTATGGTAATTACTTTTTATATGCGCAGTAAATTATGGCCATTTAAAAAGGCTGAAAATCCTGATCCGCGAACCACAGATGATCATTTTTTGATGGCGATTGATGCCGGTCACGGTGATGTGGATGCCATGATGAAAGTTTTGGAGTCGACAGGTGCTGTGGAATTAAATATAGTTGAACAAGAGCAAGCCCACTAATATGAAGAATACGATTAATTTCACGATAATGACCTTGGCGGCGTTAATCATGACCTCGTGTTTTGATTCAGCAAAGCCTAATTATCAATACATGCCGAATATGTATCGTCCTGTAGGTTATGAGACTTATGGTGCTTATGACGTATTCCCTTCAGGCCAAGAGGCTATGTTACCCGTTGATGGGACAATACCAAGAGGCTGGGAGCCTTACGATTATCCAAATACGACCGAAGGTTTAAATGAAGCAAAGGCCACCCTTAAGAACCCTTTGGCAGTAACCCAGGAGAGCCTAGACAAGGGAAAAGCCATGTATGATATATACTGTGCTGTTTGCCATGGAGAAAAAGGAGACGGACAAGGAATTTTAGTGAAACGTAAAAAAATCTTGGGAATTCCGAGTTATGCGGATCCAGGACGTTTAATTACTGAAGGTGGTGTTTACCATGTTCAAATGTATGGACTAAACTCAATGGGGTCTTATGCTTCGCAAACGAACCAAGAAGAGCGTTGGGCCATTACCCAACACGTTATGAATTTAAAGGCAACTCTTGAGGGAACTCCGTTACTCCAGCCTGAAACTGAAGAAAAACAATAGGACAAAGAGAATCGCAATAGATATGTATACGCTACCCAATAAATTAAAAGTTTTTGCACTGGTTTTTATGGTTTTAGGAGCCATAGTAATTGTTGCTGGTTTTTTGTCTGCACCAAAGACCACAGAAGAGGTTGCTGCAATGATGGCTGACGCTCATCATGGCGAAGGGCATGCTGCTCAAAGCCATGATATGGATGGTCATGCGACAGACCACAAGGCCGAAGAACATGGAACTGAGATGCATGCTGCCGCAGGGCATCATCAAGAAATGGCAGGTCATGAAGCGTCAGGTCATGAAGCGTCACACGCAGAGCAAGACCCACATCAAGAGCACTTAGAACATGTCATGCATCAAATGCAGAACCGTCCTTGGTCAGCCCTTTACATCGCTTCATTTTTCTTTTTTATGATCGCCCTAGGGGCATTGGCCTTTTATGCGATACAATATGCCGCACAGGCGGGTTGGTCTCCAATTCTTTTTAGAGTAATGGAAGGCGTTACCGGTTACTTACCCGTAGCTTCAATCGGTGTTTTAGTGTTGCTGATGGCTTCGGCCTTTGGCCTAAACCATATTTTCCATTGGATGGATCCAGAGCTCGTTAATCCTGAAAGTGCACATTACGACAAAATTATTGCTGGGAAGAGCGGTTATTTAAATGTTCCTTTTTTCCTAGTTCGCGCTATCGTCTTCTTACTAGGATGGAATGCTTACCGTTGGGTATCTCGTAAAAACTCTATAGCTGATGATAATGCTGAAGATCAAAGTTTCTTCAAGAAAAATTTTAAACTTTCAGCCGGCTTTTTGGTCTTCTTTATCGTGACAGAATCGATCATGTCATGGGACTGGATTATGAGTTTTGACCCACACTGGTTCAGTACGCTATTTGGTTGGTATGTTTTTGCGGGAATGATGGTTTGTGCCATTACGGTGATTGCTTTAGTGACCATTTATCTTAAATCTCAGGGATACCTTGAGGAGGTCAACGACAGCCATATTCACGATTTAGCTAAGTTCATGTTTGCCTTCAGTATTTTTTGGACCTACTTATGGTTCTCTCAATTCATGCTTATTTGGTATGCGGATATTCCAGAAGAGGTGACCTATTTCGTGACCCGAATTGAAGATTATAAGTTGCCATTCTTTGGGATGATCGCCATGAATTTTGTGTTTCCATTGTTGTTGCTTATGAATAGTGATTACAAACGTGTGAACTGGTTTGTTGTTATGGCAGGCGTTGTGATTCTTGCTGGACACTATTTGGATGTATTTAACATGGTTATGCCTGCTACGGTTGGTGAGAGCTGGACCATTGGTGTACCGGAAATTGGCGCTTTAATGTTCTTCTTTGGTTTGTTTGTTTATGTGGTCTTTACCACATTAACAAAGGCACCGTTAGTGGCTAAGAACAACCCATTTATTAAGGAGAGTAAGCATTTTCATTATTAATTAAACGTATAAAGTAGACATACGATGACCGCATTTTTAGTAGTATTAGTAATCGTTCTTTTTGGTGTTGCGCTTTGGCAAATGGCCAAAATATTCGAACTCTCTAAACCAAAGTCAGACACATCAGACGAAATAGCCAATGACAAGGATAATCAAGTCAATGGTAAACTCATGTTGATGTTTGTCGGTTTTATTTATGTGTTGGCGTTTATTTCCCATTATAAGTGGAGCAAAGTGTTTTTGCCACAGGCAGCTTCCGAGCACGGTGTAGACATTGACCAATTGTGGTTGATCTCTATGGTATTGATTTTTGTTGTTGGGATTGTTACTCAGTGGTTATTGCACTTTTTTGCCTTCAAATACCGTGGTCGCCAAGGTCAAAAGGCAACATTTTTTGCGGATAATGATAAACTAGAATTTATTTGGACCATTATTCCTGTAATCGTTTTGGCAGGGTTAATCATTTATGGCTTGTTTACTTGGACGGACATTATGAATTTAGAGCCCGATGAGGACCCAATGGTTGTTGAACTATACGCCTATCAATTCGATTGGCGCGCGCGCTACAGCGGGACTGACAATGTTCTAGGAGACGCTAACGTTCGATTGATCGAAGGCTCAAATGTACTCGGTATTGATTTAGCTGATCCAAACAGCCAAGATGATATTGTCGTTTCGGAATTGCATCTACCTGTCGGTAAAAAAGTCTTGTTCAAAATGCGTTCGCAGGATGTATTACACTCGGCATATATGCCACACTTCCGCGCACAAATGAACTGTGTTCCTGGGATGGTAACTCAATTTGCCTTTACTCCGACAATGACGACAACGGAAATGCGCTTGAATGAGGATATGGTGGCTAAGGTCAAAGATATCAATAGCATTCGACGAGAAAAAAGTAAAATTATAGAGGCAAAAGGGGATGAAGCCTTAGAGCCTTATGAGTTCGATTACTTGTTATTGTGTAACAAGATATGTGGAAATAACCACTACAATATGCAGATGAAGATCGTAGTGGAGACCCAAGAAGAGTTTGAGGCTTGGCTAGCAGAGCAAGGATCTGTTGCCAAAACACTATCAGTAAATTAAAAACATCAAAAGAGAGATATGTCAGCACACGCACACGATTTAGCAGCAGAGCAGCACGAGGATCACGGACATCATCACAAGGAGACTTTTGTCACCAAATACATCTTTAGTCAAGATCACAAAATGATTTCAAAACAATACCTGATCACAGGATTGTTTATGGGAATTATTGGTATTGGGATGTCGTTAATATTCAGAATGCAATTGGCTTGGCCAGATAAGCAGTTCCCTATTTATGAAGTGCTTCTAGGAAAATGGGGATTGGACGGAGTAATGGACCCCAGTGTTTATTTGGCACTTGTGACCATTCACGGGACCATTATGGTGTTTTTTGTTTTGACAGCAGGCCTTAGTGGTACATTTAGTAACCTTTTGATTCCGCTTCAAATTGGTGCTCGGGATATGGCTTCAGGCTTCCTGAACATGATTTCGTTTTGGCTTTTCTTTTTATCGAGTTTAATTATGGTGATGTCCTTATTCGTAGAGGCAGGACCAGCGTCGGCAGGATGGACCATATACCCTCCACTTAGTGCTTTGCCACAAGCTATTCCTGGCTCAGGTGCAGGGATGACCCTTTGGCTAGTATCTATGGCTATCTTTATTGCATCCTCATTATTAGGATCGCTCAATTATATTGTTACAGTAATTAATTTACGTACCAAAGGAATGTCAATGACGCGCTTGCCACTAACCATTTGGGCATTTTTTGTGACGGCAATTATTGGGGTTGTTTCTTTCCCTGTTTTATTGTCTGCGGCGCTCATGCTCATCATGGATCGTAGCTTTGGGACTTCGTTTTTCTTGAGTGACATTTATATTGCTGGAGAAGTATTGCATCATCAAGGTGGATCTCCTGTACTATACGAACACTTGTTCTGGTTCCTTGGACACCCTGAAGTATATATCGTTTTATTACCTGCATTGGGTATTACTTCAGAAGTTATTGCAACAAATGCCAGAAAACCTATTTTTGGCTATCGCGCTATGGTGGCGTCTATTATCGCTATCGCCTTCCTATCAACAATAGTTTGGGGGCACCATATGTTTATCTCTGGGATGAATCCATTTTTAGGTTCAGTATTTACGTTTACCACCTTACTTATTGCGATTCCTTCTGCGGTTAAGGCGTTTAATTATATAACCACCTTATGGAAAGGTAATTTGCAGATGAACCCGGCGATGCTGTTTTCTATTGGTTTGGTCTCTACCTTTATTACTGGAGGACTCACCGGAATTATTCTCGGAGATAGTGCCTTAGATATTAATGTACACGACACGTATTTCGTTGTAGCGCACTTTCACTTAGTAATGGGAATTTCTGCGCTATATGGACTTTTTGCGGGGGTTTATCATTGGTTTCCCAAGATGTTCGAAGGGCGAATGATGAATAAAAACATGGGCTATATTCACTTTTGGGTTACGGCTATTGGCGCATACGGGGTCTTTTTCCCAATGCACTTTATCGGAATGGCAGGATTGCCAAGACGTTATTATACCAATACAGCATTCCCGTATTTTGATGATTTAGCAGATGTTAATGTAATTATCACAGTTTTTGCCTTTATTACTGCCGCGGCTCAAATTGTGTTCTTATATAACTTTATTTCTTCCATGTTCTTTGGTAAAATGGGCCCAAAAAACCCATGGAAATCTAACACCTTAGAGTGGACTGCGGAAGTAAAGCATATTCATGGGAACTGGGATGGTCCAATACCATCAGTACATCGTTGGCCTTATGATTACAGTAAGCGTAACGAGGACGATAGTGATTATGTAGTTCCAGGGCAAGATTACGCCCCTCAGGTGTTGCCGCTTCAGGACAATGAAGAGGAAATGGATCACTAGAGGCTATTCTAAATTATTTGTGTTCAATTTATAAGAACCCCTGCTCAGTGCAGGGGTTTTTTTATGACAGTGCATGAGGAACACTTTGTATATTTGTTTTTATGAACGAAAACTTAGATCCAACAGACCATAACTTAAGCCCACAAGACCTTGATATCGAAAAGAAATTAAGGCCTTTGAGTTTTGATGATTTTACTGGGCAGGACCAGGCCTTAGAAAATTTGAAAATTTTTGTGGCCGCGGCAAATCAGCGTGATGAAGCCTTGGATCATACATTGTTTCATGGTCCTCCCGGATTGGGTAAGACGACTTTAGCACACATTTTGGCCAGTGAATTAAATGTGGGGATTAAAGTAACTTCTGGACCTGTATTGGATAAACCAGGAGATTTGGCAGGCTTACTCACTAATCTAGAAGAGCGCGATGTCCTTTTTATTGATGAAATTCATCGATTAAGTCCTATTGTCGAGGAATACTTGTACAGTGCCATGGAGGATTATAAGATCGACATTATGATTGAATCCGGGCCGAATGCACGAACGGTTCAAATCACTCTAAATCCATTTACACTTGTCGGAGCCACTACACGTTCCGGCTTACTCACCGCGCCCATGCGGGCGCGTTTTGGCATAGCCTCTCGCTTAGAATATTACAGTACCGAGCTGCTGACCACGATAGTCCAACGCAGCGCAGGTATTTTAAACGTGGGCATCAGTATGGAGGCCGCGATAGAAATTGCGGGGCGCAGCCGAGGCACCCCGAGAATTGCCAATGCTTTATTGCGTCGCGTACGGGATTTTGCTCAGATAAAAGGGGATGGGCATATTGATATTAACATAGCGAAATTCGCTTTAAAGCAGCTCAATGTTGACACATACGGATTGGACGATATGGACAATAAAATATTGACCACCCTTATTGAAAAGTTTAAAGGAGGCCCTGTAGGCATTACCACTTTAGCTACTGCAGTTTCAGAGAGTGCTGAAACTATAGAAGAAGTGTATGAGCCGTTTTTGATTCAACAAGGTTTTATCATTCGTACCCCACGTGGTCGGGCGGTAACAGAATTTGCCTATCGTCATTTAGGCATGCAGAAGCCCGCAGATCAACAGGGACTGTTTGGTAATTGATTAAATTCAATACCCGCCCAAACAATAATGGCCTTTTAAGATGGACCTAGCTCATAAATATGCCCGTATAATTAAAGACGAGGCCCAGCGACTGGGCTTTTTATCTTGTGGTATAAGTAAAGCAGGATTTTTGGAGGATGAGGCCCCGCGCCTTGATCAGTGGCTTCATCAAGGATATCATGGTTCGATGGCCTACATGGAAAATCATTATGACAAACGTCTGGACCCCCGAAAATTAGTTCCGGGAGCTCAATCTGTAGTTTCCTTATTGTATAATTATTTCCCCGAACAAACCCAGGTTGAGGGCAGTTTTAAAATTTCAAAATACGCCTACGGAGAAGACTATCATTTTGTTGTTCGCGATAAGCTAAAAGAACTCATGGCGCATATCAATACAGAAATTGGGGTTGTACAAGGCCGCGTTTTTGTTGATTCAGCCCCTGTTCTAGAAAAAGCATGGGCGGTAAAAAGTGGACTTGGCTGGCTGGGTAAGAACACCAACCTAATCAGCAAGCAAGTCGGTTCTTTTTTCTTTTTGGCAGAACTGATCATTGACCTGGATTTGCCAGAAGACGGTCCTGTAACGGATCATTGTGGTCAATGTACTGCGTGTATTGATGCCTGCCCTACCCAGGCGATAATTGCTCCTTATGTCGTGGACGGCAGTAAATGCATCTCCCATTTAACCATAGAACTCAAATCTGAAATCCCAAATGATTTTAGTGGTCAAATGGAGGATTGGATCTTTGGGTGTGATGTATGCCAAGATGTTTGTCCTTGGAATCGTTTTTCAAAGCCCCATGCCGAATCAAGATTTAAACCAAAGCCAGAACTGCTGCATAAGGACAAACAGGAATGGCGTGAATTAACCCAGGAGGTTTTTGGTCATTTGTTTGACAAAAGTCCGGTCCAACGTACTCGTTATGAAGGTTTAATGCGCAACATTAAATTCCTCGAAGATTAAATCCTGAAAATTTTTTCATGTTCTTAGGTCTGCTACCTTTGTAGGTATAGTTTGAATCTATGAGCAAGCAAAGCAAAAGAAGGGAAGCCCTTCTATATCACGCTAAACCGAGGCCTGGAAAAATCCAGGTGGTCCCTACCAAAAAATACGCGAGTCAAAGAGATTTGTCGCTGGCCTACTCTCCCGGAGTCGCCGAACCGTGTTTGGAAATTGAAAAATCTGTCGACAACGTCTACAAGTATACGAACAAGGGGAATTTAGTGGCCGTAATTAGTAACGGTACTGCGGTTCTTGGATTAGGTAATATTGGTCCTGAGGCGTCCAAACCTGTAATGGAAGGAAAGGGACTTTTATTCAAAATATTTGCTGATATTGATGTCTATGATATTGAGTTAGATGCCACCGATGTTGATGCCTTTGTACAAACCGTTAAACACATGGCACCAACTTTTGGTGGTATTAACTTAGAAGATATTAAAGCGCCTGAAGCCTTTGAGATAGAACGACGTCTCATAGAAGAATTGGATATCCCCGTAATGCATGATGACCAGCACGGAACGGCCATTATCTCCGCCGCGGCTTTACTCAATGCTTTAGAACTCGCGGAGAAAAAAATTGATGAGGTTAAAATCGTCATTAGTGGAGCAGGGGCCGCAGCAGTTTCTTGTACGCGCTTGTACAAGGCCTTTGGAGCAAAGGGTGAAAATATTGTGATGTGCGATAGTCGTGGGGTTATCCGCAGTGATCGAGATGATTTAAGTTCTGAAAAGCTGGAATTTGCGACTGATCGTAAAATCGATACTTTGGCTCAAGCATTGGAGGGCGCCGATGTTTTTGTGGGGCTTTCTATCGCGGATATCGTCACTCAAAAAATGGTAAAATCTATGGCCCCATCACCCATAGTCTTTGCTATGGCTAATCCTGATCCAGAGATAAATTATGATCTTGCTATGCGGGCAAGAAAAGATATTATCATGGCCACAGGGCGCAGTGATCATCCTAATCAGGTTAATAATGTACTTGGTTTTCCTTTTATATTCAGAGGGGCACTCGATGTTCGGGCTACCAAAATTAACGAGCCAATGAAAATGGCTGCTGTAAAGGCTTTGGCAGACTTAGCTAAAGAACCAGTGCCAGAGCAGGTTAATGTCGCTTATGGTGAGACCAAATTACAATTCGGGAGAGAATATATTATTCCTAAGCCATTTGACCCAAGGCTTATCGCTGCAGTGCCGCCGGCAGTAGCCAAGGCTGCTATGGAGAGTGGTGTCGCTTTGGCGCCGATTAAAGATTGGGGGCGCTATGAGGAAGAACTCCTCGATCGAATGGGCAATGATCATAAGTTGCTTAAACTGCTTTTCGATCGGGCACGCACGAATCCTAAACGAGTTGTTTTTGCCGAGGCAGATCACCTAGATGTGATCAAGGCAGCGCAAATTGTCTATGAGGAGGGTTTTGCTATTCCGATATTACTGGGGCGCAAAGAGGTCATCCTAGAGCTCAAAAAGGAGATTGATTTTGACGAAGACGTGCTTATCATCGATCCAAAATGTGATGAGGAAGAACAGCGTCGCAACACTTATGCTGAGGAATTCTGGGCCCAACGAAAACGAAAAGGAGTGACGCGATTTGACGCGCGAAGATTGATGCGAGAGCGCAATTATTTCGGGGCTATGATGCTCAACCTAGGTGAGGCAGATGCAATGGTTTCAGGTTACGCGCGTTCATACCCCTCGGCCTTGAGACCTATTCTAGAAACTGTGGGTAAATTTGAGGGGGTCAATAAAGTGGCTGCCACAAATTTGATGCTCACGCCAAAAGGCCCCATTTTTATCTCAGACACTTCGGTAAATATTAATCCGACAGCACAGGAGTTAGCCAATATTGCGCAGATGACCAATCATACCATGAAAATGTTTGGGGTAAATCCCGTCATTGCCATGATTTCTTATGCGAATTTTGGTTCATCAGACGACCCTCATGCACTGAAAGTACGTCAAGCTGTATCGATGTTGCACGAATCGAATCCTGATATGATCCTCGATGGAGAGATTCAGGTTGATTTTGCACTCAACAGTGAGATGCTTAAGGATAAATTCCCATTTTCCAAATTAGCCGGAAAGAAGGTCAATGCTTTGATCTTTCCGAACCTTGATGCGGCCAACAGTAATTACAAAATGCTAAAGGAGCAAAAGGACGTCGATTCAATTGGGCCGATCATGCTTGGGATGCGTCGAGCCGTTCATATTTTTCAGCTCGGAGCCAGTGTTGAGGAGATGGTGAATATGACCGCAATTGCGGTGGTTGATGCACAACAAAAGGAAAAACGCCGCCGAACAAAACCCAGAGGGTAACGCGGCGCAAATCCTCATTTTTTCGAGGTTTTAAGGCTGATCAATGCCAATATTTATACTATATTTGGGCCTTTAACCCAGCGCGAATAATGATTGCTCAAATACAGGGAAGACTCGTTGAGAAAAATCCGACTGATGTAGTAGTTGATTGCCATGGTGTAGGCTATTTTTTAAATATTTCGTTACACACCTATTCTCAAATTCCCGACCAAGAAAATATTCGGTTATATACCCAGTTATTGGTGCGTGAAGACGCCATGACACTTTATGGTTTTTCCTCAAAAGAGGAGCGCTCGGTTTTTAATCTGCTTTTGTCTGTTTCTGGTGTTGGCGCAAGTACAGCGCGGACCATGCTCTCCTCTTTGACGCCTATGCAAGTCCGGGATGCTATTGTCTCAGAAGACCTAACGGTGATCCAAGGAGTAAAGGGTATTGGCGCCAAAACAGCCCAAAGAGTGATCCTTGATTTAAAGGATAAAATTATTAAGCTTTACGGTGAAGAAACTTCTGGTGTGGTTTCAAGCAATACCAACCGAAATGAAGCGTTATCTGCATTAGAAACTTTGGGATATGCGCGTAAAATTGCTGAAAAAGCATGCGACGCAGTGCTAAAGAACGCGCCTTCGGCGTCAGTAGAGGAAATTATCAAAATGGCATTTAAACATTTGTAGCGTTTGGGGAGAGCAATACTTAACGGATGGAAATCTTACGTGCCCGGAGTTTTACTCTGTGCATTTTTGCTTTTTGGGACCGACCTAAAGGCTCAGGAAGATACGCTCGTTACGGGATCTGTAATGGGGCGTCTCGACTTACCTGACCCAAACAGCATCGAGAATATGTATAGCTACGATCCCATTACAGATCGATACATTTTAAGTCGCATGCTGGGCGATTTTGACATTTCATATCCAGTAATATTAACCCCAGACGAATATGAGAAGCGGGTGCGCAACGAGCAGATCAAATCTTATTTCAAAGAGAAAATTGATGCGGCGGACGGACGAAAAGAAGGCGCAGAGGAAGCCCAACGCAATCTCTTGCCCACGTTTTACGTCAATTCGAATTTCTTTGAATCGGTTTTTGGAGGAAATACCATTGAGATTATTCCTCAAGGTTCTGTAGAGATGGACCTAGGTCTATTGTACACCAAACAAGACAACCCTCAGTTTTCACCGCGTAACAGAAGCAATTTATCCTTTGATTTCGATCAGCGCATCAGCTTAAGTTTGCTCGGGAAAATTGGAGAACGCCTACAAATCACCGCTAATTACGACACTCAGTCGACTTTTGATTTTCAAAATTCAATAAAACTAGAGTACACGCCTACAGAAGATGATATTATCCGAAAAATTGAGGTTGGTAACGTCAGCATGCCCTTAAATAGCAGTTTGATTCAAGGAGCACAAAGCCTTTTTGGGGTCAAAACTCAGCTTCAATTTGGCCGGACGACTATTACTGGAATTTTCTCGGAGCAGCGCTCAGAGACCCGATCCGTTGTGGCCGAAGGCGGCGCAACCGTTACTGATTTTGAGTTGTTCGCCTTGGATTATGATGAGAATCGTCACTTTTTCTTAGCCCATTACTTTAGAGACAGCTATGATCGCGTCTTAAAGAATTATCCTTTCATTAATTCGAATGTTCAAATTACGCGGGCCGAGGTCTGGATTACCAATAGAAATAACACCACAAATGATGTCCGCAACATTATCGCTTTGCAGGATATCGGCGAGTCAAAGAGTGAAAACATCGGTTTGAATGCAATTCCCGGAGGATTCATCAATGCTCCAGGCACTGCTTTCCCGGATAATAAAAACAACGATTTCAACCCATTTGGGATTGACAATCCTGGCGTACAAAGCATTTTATCACCGGCAATTCGCGATGTAGCCACGGCAGCCTCTGGATTTGGCGGGGTTGGCGTGAATGACGGAATTGATTATGTCAGTCTTGAAAACGCCCGTAAACTCCAGCCAAACGAGTATAACTTAAATCCACAGTTGGGCTACATTTCATTGAATCAGCGTCTGAATAATGACGAGGTTTTAGCAGTGGCCTTCCAGTACACAGTAAACGGCAAAGTATATCAAGTTGGGGAGTTTTCTACCGACGGGGTACAAGCCACTGGGCAAGAAGGACAAACCACTGGGGGTGATCCAGGCTCCGGAGATCCGGGGAATGTTCAGGCCATTCCACAAAACTTGGTGGTAAAACTACTTAAGAGCAACATCACAAACGTTCAGGAGCCTGTTTGGGACTTGATGATGAAGAATATTTATCCCATAGGCGCATATCAATTGGAACAAGAGGACTTCCGAATGAATATTTTGTATTTGGATCCAAGCCCGCTGAACTACATTAAGCCTGTTGCTGGAACGAATTTCCCTGAGCCGGATATTTCCGATGTCAATGCGGTGGATTTAAACGATGCGACCTTACTGCGCGTGTTTAATTTAGATCGACTGAACTACAATAATGACCCGCAACAAGGCGGGGATGGATTTTTTGACTTTTATCCCGGGATTACGGTTGATCGTCAAAATGGCGCCATTATATTTACCAGTGTAGAACCTTTTGGAGATTATCTTTTTGAAAAGCTCACCACAGAAGGAACTCAGTATTATAACATGCCTGAAACCTATAATGCCAATCAGGCCAAATACGTTTTCCGTTCGCTTTATCGAACGACTAAAATTCAGGCGGAACAACAGGAGAGCCAGAAAAACAAATTCCAACTCAAGGGGACCTATAAGTCCACGGGAAGTGATGGGATTCCCATAGGGGCATTCAATATTCCACAAGGATCTGTTACGGTGACTGCAGGGGGAAGAACCTTAGTGGAGGGCGTCGATTACACCGTGAATTATCAGTTAGGACGCGTGCAAATTTTGGATCCGTCACTTCAGAATTCAAACACGCCGATCAATATCAGTGTCGAAAACAACTCCATGTTTGGTCAACAAACCAAAAGATTTTCTGGAATCGATATTCAACATAAATTCAGTGATGATTTCCAGGTTGGAGGAACCTTATTGAATCTTAATGAACGTCCCCTCACCCAAAAGGCGGCCTTCCAAAACGAGCCCATAAACAATACCATGTTTGGGGTGAATATGAATTATTCCACGGAGGTGCCCTTCTTGACCCGTATGGTGAATAAACTGCCTAATATAGACACCGATGTTCCTTCTCAGGTTTCGGTTCGCGGTGAGTTTGCTTATTTATTGCCCGGCGCACCAAAGGTCTCTGATTTTGGTGGGAAAGCTACCGCCTATATTGATGACTTTGAAGCCGCACAAACTGCTATTGATATTTCTGCGCCTCTGACTTGGTTTTTATCCAGTACGCCCATCGGACTGGGAGGAGATCTAGAGAATAATAATTTGGCAGCGAATTACAATCGGGCAAAGATGAACTGGTATACAATTGATCCGATATTTTACAGCGCCCAAAGACCAGCAGGTGTCGGGGAACAAGATCTTTCCTCGCCATTTACGCGACGCTTGTTCCGCAACGAAATATTCCCAGATCAGGATATCGTACAAGGACAAACTCAGGCCTTGTTTAGCTTGGACCTCAACTACAAGCCCACAGAGCGTGGGCCCTATAATTTTAACCCCGCGGCAACAGACAACGTGTTGCCGAATCCTGAAACACGCTTTGCAGGAATCTCAAGACAATTATCCACCACAGATTTTGAGCGATCCAATGTGGAGTATATTCAGTTCTGGCTTATGGATCCATTCATCTATGAGGAATATACCAATAATCAGGGGGGAAAACTTGTCTTTAATTTGGGAAACATCTCTGAGGACGTTTTAAAAGATGGACGCAAACAATACGAAAACGGTCTTCCCGAAGATGGCTCGACATTAAATACGATACAGACCAATTGGGGGCGCGTACCGAGCAATCAATCTCTGGTTTATACCTTTAGCAGTACAGGGCCTGATCGAGAAAATCAGGATGTTGGTTTGGATGGATTAAATGATGCTGATGAGGCTGCGTTCTTCCCGAGTTTTGCCGGTCAAGACGATCCTGCTCGAGACAATTACACCTATTTTTTACAGGCCGAAGGCTCCTTGCTGGAACGTTATGATTTTTACAACGGAACACAGGGGAACAGTCCAGAAACCCTGAGCAATACTAATCGTGGGTCAACCGCTCAGCCAGACGTTGAGGATATCAACCGGGACAATACCATGAATACAGTAGACAGTTATTTCGAATATGCTATCGACATTCGTCCGGGCATGAATTTGGAATCGCCTTATGTCACCGATATCAAAGAAATTACAGTGCCTACCCCAGCAAATCAGGATTTACCCGTACGTTGGATTCAATTTAGAATACCACTCAGCGAATATACCGATGCGGTCAATGGAATTGCTGATTTCCGTTCCATTCGATTTATGCGAATGTACCTTACAGGTTTTGAGCAAGAAACGGTTTTGCGCTTTGGTACTATGGAACTCTATCGCGGAGATTATCGCCGTTACACGGAGTCCTTGGACGCGGATAATAGCCCCAATGATTTAGACAATACAACTTTTGAAAATGAGGCGGTTGGGGTGATTCAAAACAGTAATTATGTCATTCCTCCTGGGGTATATCGAGAAGAGCTCAACAATAACAATAATATTATCCGCCAAGATGAGCAATCATTGGCCCTGCGGGTTTGTGATTTGCAACCTGAAGATGCGCGCGCCGTTTATAAAAACTTCAATGTTGACATGCGTCAATATAAGAACTTAGAAATGTTCATTCACGCTGAGTCTCTTCCTGCTCCTGCTACTCTTTTGGCCGATGGGGAGCTGGCTGCCTTCATTCGATTGGGGAACGACCTTAACACGAGCTTCTATGAAATAGAAATGCCATTAAATGTCTCTCCTTATTTAGAACAACCGACAAATGCTGATGCATCGCTGGTTTGGCCGGAGGAAAACCGTTTAAACTTACCATTGGCTTTGCTTCAGGCCATAAAAACAAAAGTTTTGGCTGATGGGACAGCGGATCCGACTCAAGTCGTCTATTACGATCAAGCCGAGCTAGACCCTACTTTTATGGGTTCATCAAATCCAATGCGTATTGGGATAAAAGGAAATCCTAGTTTTGGAAATGTTCGGGTCATCATGGTAGGCTTGCGCAACAAAAACAATACAAACGTTTGTGGTGAAGTTTGGTTCAACGAATTGCGCATGAGCGAATTGGAGAACAAAGGGGGTTGGGCTGCCGTCGCTAATATGGACGCCAATATTGCTGATTTTGCAGACATCAGCGCTACCGGACGCACCAGTACCATTGGTTTTGGGTCGATTGAACAAGGTCCTAATCAGCGCAGTTTAGAAGATCTGCAACAATATGATGTTGTGACCAATATTAATCTAGGCCAGTTACTCCCTAAGAAGTGGGGCATACAATTACCGTTTAACTATGGTATTCAAGAAGAATTGATTACCCCGAAATACGACCCAGAATTTGATGATATCGTTTTGCAAGAGCGTTTAGATAATGCGCCCGATGCAGCGACGCGTGATGCTATTGAGGAGCAATCAATCAATTATACCAAGCGTCAGAGTATCAACTTTATTGGGGTGCGCAAAAATCGCTCTCAAGAAAATGAAGGGACACCCATGCCTTATGATGTAGAGAACTTCACTTTCTCTTACTCATATAACGAGGAAGAGCATCACGATTTTGAAGTAGAGTCCGCAATGGATCAGCGTGTTCGATTGGGCGGAACCTATGACTATAGCTTCAACAACAAACCTATTGAACCCTTTAAGAAAAACGACAGTTTATTTATGGGGCGTTATTGGCAATGGTTGAAAGATTTTAATTTCAATCCATTACCGAGCAATATTACCGTAAGCAGTAATGTTATCAGGAATTTTAATCAACAAAAATTCAGAGAACTTAATTTGTTGCCCGATCAAATCGGCCTCCCAACTTTGTATCAGAGGAATTTTATGTTTGATTGGCAGTATACGATAAATTACAACCTGACGAATTCATTGCGTTTTAATTTTAATGCGGCAAACAATCGAATTGTCAATAATTACATTGACCAAGGGCGAGTCGACAACACTATAGGTATTTGGGACGGTTTCTTTGAAATCGGAGATCCAAACCAGCATGTCCAATCGCTGCAATTAAACTATGATTTACCGACGTCTAAGTTTCCATTTTTAAAGTGGTTACGTGCGACGTATTCCTATCAAGGGGATTATCAATGGCAAGATGGAAGTGATTTGTTTAGCAATGTAAAAATTCCTTCTGACGATGGCCCGTCTGTTTTTTATGATTTAGGAAACTCAGTCCAAAATGCGAGCACCCATCGAATTAACTCTAATCTAGATTTGACGAGCTTGTATCGCTATATCGGTCTCAAAAAGTTAACCGGTTCTGCATCTGAAGATGATGAGGGTGGAGCAGAGAGTAATTCATTGTTAGGCGGTGCGGAAGGTAAAGGCGGTAAGGCTGAAAATTTAAATAAACGAGAACAAATCATGGCCATGCGCAATAGGGGAGGGCGCACATCAGCTCCTGCGCGCAAGCTCTCACCAGGACAAAAAGTAATCAATTCTTTAATCGGGTTGGCGACTTCGGTGAAAAAGGCACAGGTCAATTATTTAGAAAACAATGGGATTTTCTTGCCCGGATATTTGCCATCGGTTGGCTTCGGTGGGTCCTTGCGTCCTACCGCGGGATTTGTATTTGGTTCTCAGGCTGAGGTCAGAGAATTGGCTGCGCGTAATGGCTGGCTAACGATATTCCCTGAATTCAACCAGCAGTACACCGAGGTGGAAAGCCGTCAATTGGATATGCAAGTGAATACTGAGCTGTTTGATGATCTGAAAATTGATTTTAATGCCTCGCGTTTGTATTCTGAAAATTTTGCAGAAAATTACATCGTCGAAGAGGGGCTTTATCGTTCACTGACCCCAAACACTTTTGGAAACTTTAATATTTCAACCGTACTGATCAATACCGCTTTTAGTCCAAGTGATGAATTTGGATCTCAGGCATTTGAATCATTCAAAACCAATCGTTTGACTGTTGCTCAGCGCTTGGCGGAACGTTTTTACGGGTCAACTTCATATCCTGTTGATGATGAAGGATACCCCGAAGGCTTTGGTAAAAATAGCCAACAAGTGCTCCTACCAGCTTTTGTCTCAGCCTATCGAGGAAGTGATGCGTCTAAAGAACGCTCGGGAATTTTTAGAGATATTCCTCTGCCAAACTGGGATCTCAAGTATACCGGTTTTATGAAAATGGATTGGTTTAAAAAGCGTTTTAAACGTTTCTCTATTCAGCACGGTTATCGAGCGGCCTACACGCTGAATCAATTCCAATCAAACCTAGATTTTAATCGTCAGAATCCTGCCGAAACAGACCAGTCTGGTAATTTCAAACCAGAAATAGTTTTGAATAACGTAAACTTAACGGAACAATTTTCGCCGTTGATTAAGGTTGATTTCGAGATGATGAATTCGGTTAAAATTCTTGCGGAAATCAGAAAAGATCGTGCCCTTTCACTCAGTTTCGCCAATAATTTGATGACAGAAATTCAGGGCCAGGAATTAATCTTAGGTCTGGGTTATCGCATCAAGGACTTGCGTATCGGAACGAATTTTGGTGGAAAACGATCTGTGATGAAAAGTGACTTAAACTTTAAGTTAGATGTTTCCGTAAGGGATAACAAAACCATCATTCGTTATTTAGATGTGGATAATAATCAGACCACAGCGGGACAGACGATTTATGGCCTACAGTTTACTTCGGATTACGCGTTAACTAAAAATCTGACGGCCTTGTTTTTCTACGATCATACGTTTTCGGAATATGCCATCAGTACAGCTTTTCCACAAACCACAATTCGCAGTGGATTCACCCTGCGCTATAATTTTGGTAACTAACAAAAATCAACTAACATTTTAACCATTTTAGTTATGAATATACCAGCCGAATTGAAGTACACCAAGGACCACGAATGGGTTTCTGTAGAGGGTGATATTGCGACAGTAGGGATCACTGATTTTGCCCAAGGAGAACTTGGCGATATCGTTTATGTAGAAGTAGAAACTTTAGACGAAACCCTTGAAATGGAAGCAGTTTTTGGGACTGTAGAGGCGGTAAAAACCGTTTCCGATTTATTCTTGCCTGTGTCCGGTGAAATTATCGAGTTCAATGATACCCTAGAAGGTGAGCCCGAATTAGTAAATTCTGATCCTTACGGTCAAGGCTGGATGATAAAAATCAAGATGAGCAACCCATCGGAACTTGAAGAGTTGTTGTCTGCTGAGGATTATGCTGCGCTTATTGGGGGCTAAAGTACTGTTTTGGCTGGCGATTACAGCCCAAATTACCGCGACGACGGCCATGCTTTGGCCCGCACTGGATTTGCCCGAAATCGATGTGCCCATGGCAGACAAATGGGCGCATTTTTTGGTTTTTGCGGTGCTGTTTTTTTTATGGGCACAGGCGCTAAGTATCAAAAACCAGATAAGCCGATTAAGCCTTAAGATTGTTTTTGCACTTTTATTTTATGGCATTATTATTGAAGTCATACAAGACAATTGGTATGTTTCACGTACCGGAGATTTAATGGACGTATTGGCTAATACCATAGGGATTTTGTTGGGTTTGATTGTATTTCAATTCAAGCGAAGAATTTATCTTTAAAAAGGCTAATTAAGGTTTTTTAATCCCCACTTTTTTTATCTATTTTAGCAACGCTATAAACTATTCAGTATGGAACCGAAAAAAAATCCAAAAGCAGATTTAAACCAGTGGAGCAGTATTTATTTGCTTGCAGGCTTGGTTTTTATGCTCTTTGTAGCATGGCAAGCTGTGGAATGGAAAACTTATGATCGCAGTAACTTAGGTAAAGACATGCTTGATGTGGGTGATGATCTCCTTGAGGATGTGCCAGTTACGCAGATTTTAACGCCACCACCACCACCACCGCCACCGCCTCCAGCACCGGAAGTCATTGAAGTGGTCGAAGATGACGAAGAGGTAGAGGAGACCATCATTGAGTCTACAGAGACTGATGCTGAAGAAGTTATAGAAATTGAAGAGATAGAAGAAGTTGAAGAGGAAATTGATGATGTACCATTTGCCGTAATTGAAAACGTACCGGTATTTCCTGGTTGTGAAGGTGCGGGTAACAATGATGCAAAGAAGGCTTGTATGTCCGAAAAAGTTCAAAAGTTTGTACAGCGTAAGTTTGATACAGACTTAGCAAACGATTTAGGACTCGAAGGTCGTCAAAGAATTTCCGTTCAGTTTAAAATTGATAAAAAAGGAAACGTGGTTGATGTTCGCGCGCGCGCGCCACACCCACGTCTTGAACAAGAAGCTATAGATGTGGTAAAGGCCTTGCCAAAAATGACCCCTGGAATGCAGCGCGGTCAGCCTGTTGGGGTACTTTACGCCTTGCCGATTTTGTTTCAAGTAGAAAATTAGTATTTCGTACTTAATAAAAACAAACGCCTCCATATTTACCATGGGGGCGTTTGTGTTTAAGTGCGCTAATGAAAGATTTATTCAAATGAGTTCATGTATTTCGGTGTCAAGGGGTTTGATTGTTCACGCTATATTGCTGGCGTGGTGCATTAGTCCAATACTGGGTCAGCAATGGAATGATCCGTTACTTCATTATCCTAGATTTGAGGCTTGCGAGGCACAAGAACCGGCAGAACTCCCTAAATGTTTTACGCAATAAATCAATTTTTTGATTGAAGAAAGCGCGAAAAATTGGCAGGTCGAAAATGCAATATCCGGGGCGGTGTCTGTGCTTTTTGAAGTTGATAAAACGGGAAATTTTCTAGTTCGTTATGTCGATAGCCCGTCTGAGGCCATTCGAGTTTACGTGGATGATTTTTTTAAAGGCTTACCGGTAATTAGACCAGCAAGCTATAATGGACGGGCCATTTACATGCAATTTAAATTGCAATTTTCCCCTAATGATTTAGCGCAAATTCAATGGTCCATAACCAGTGATCCTGGTGTAGATTTAGTCCATGATGCCGCGGTACAGAGGGCCAATGAGCAGAACAGCTCCCCAGTAATCAAAAGTTTTGCCCGGCAAAACAGCGAAGAATATGGTGCGGTCGTTCAAGATAAATACCAGGGTCAGGGTTATCAAAGCGGGGTTTAATTCCTCTTTCGCACCGGCGTTATGACGAATTTGAGGCGGCTATGAATCAAGTTGGATCCAACAATCATACGGCGCAAAAGCCGTACAGATTTTCAGAAATTAAGAACTACTATGATCTCAAAGCGGCAGATAGCAGTCTAAAACAGCCCAGAAAACTTGGTTTGGCCGTAAATGGTGGAATGAACACATTGTCGCTTTTGCCGCAAAAGATTATTGGTTTACCCTAGACCCAGGTTAAGATATTGAAACAGGCCGCGATGGTAATCTAGCCACTTACAATAACACCCGATTAGTGCACCTTCAAGGAGGGCTGGGGGATCACATTAATATCAGTGCTGTGGTTTATGAGAGTCAAGGACGCTTTGCGCAATATTTTAACGCTTATGCGGAATCCATTAGGCCTGACGGAGGAAACCCTGCGATTATTCCAAGCATCGGAATTGCCAAGGAGTTCAGAACCGATAGTTATGATTATCCCATAGAAACGGGGTATGTGTCCTACACGCCAAACAAATTTTTTAATCTTCAATTTGGGCATGGAAAGCAATTCCTCGGCGATGGATATCGTTCACTTCTATTGAGCGATAATGCGATTCCTTATCCTTACTTACAGCTCAACATCACGGTTTGGAAGCTGAAATACACCAACACTTGGATGTCTCTGCGCGATGTTCGTCCGGAGGTCACTGCAGATGGTTCTTTTCGTGCTAAATATATGGCCATCATTATTTGAGCTATAATGTGAGTAAGCGATTGAATCTTGGTTTTTTTGAAACTGTCGTTTGGGAAAATGACAATGATCGCGGCTTTGATTTAAACTATTTGAATCCAATTGTTTTTTATAGGGCAACGGGAAACTTACTCCTTCAGTAATTGTGAAGTCGTCCATTGAGTTTTCAACGGGCTCACGCGGCGGGAATGCTCTATTGGGATTGACTTATAAATATAAGTGGAGCGATCGCTTCAATACCTACGGCCAACTGCTGGTTGATGAGTTTTCTTCTTCAGATGTTTTGGCTAAAAACGGCAGTTATAAAAACAAAACGGCCTATCAATTAGGGGCCAAATATTACAGTGCTTTTAGTATACCAAATTTGAATTTACAAATTGAATATAATCGAGTACGCCCATTTACCTATAGTCACAATACGGTAGTCCTTAATTATGGGCACAATAATCAATCAATGGCGCATACTTTGGGCACTAATTTTTCAGAACTTTTAGCCATAGCGCGATATCGTTACCAAAGGTTTTATGGGAGTTTAAAATACATTCAGGCGAAACGCGGATTAGAATTTGTGGATTCAGCAGAGGCCCAGGTTTTTTGCGGAGGGTCCATCTATGGGAGTGAAGATTTACGTGAGGGGGATCTAAATCACGAGATCGGTCAGGGCAATACAGTCGATTTTAAGCATATTGAATTCGATGCCGGATATGTTATTAACCCAGCGTCCCAATTAAAGATATCTACACGGGTAATCTTTCGCTCCTTTGATCCTGAAGTTTCTCAGTCCCCAAACCAAAAACTTAATACTACGTGGTGGAGTCTAGGATCGCGTACTGATTTATTTAATTGGTACAGGGATTTTTAATTCCTAACCGCAATGCTTGTCAAAAACAATTAAAGCGGGGCCAATGCCTTATTTTTTTCTTGGGTATCGTTTTTCTGCCGCACGATATAGCATGCTCACATACTCTTCTGTTTTCACATAACCCATACCATATCCTTGCGCATCAAAGTTTGCTGTAATGGTTTTATTGGCGAGGACCTCCTCAAGTGTTTTCCCCAATAGGTAATCCATTTGAACCCCTTTCTGGGTGTACTCCAACATGCGCTTATAGCTTGCTAAATCACTTTTAGACGCAATGGGGCCATGGCCTGGAACAATGACCGTATCGTTGTTGCACATTTTTAATAGTGATTCAAGGGAGGCGATATAGTTGTCAATATTTCCTCCCATTTTTTCATCGATGAAAGGATATTTTCCGTTAAAAAATAAATCGCCACAGACCAGTACATTGTTGTTTTTGAAAAGTGCAATAACATCACCCGAAGTGTGTGCGTAAGGGATATGACTGAGTTCAATACTTTCATTGACTAAATTCAATGAAAATTGATTGCCAAATAAAAATGCCGAGTAACCCAAATCTTGCTCTACACCGGTTTGTTTTAGCTTTTCAATCTTGGAGTTAAGCTCTTTATTTTCTCCATTATTGCTTTTTTGCTGTTCGATAAATCGTTGCTTTAAATCGTTTATTTTTTTGATTTCAGCTTCATTCACATCAGTCCAAATGTTTGTGTAGGCTTGTCTGTGACACATTATTGTAACCCCTGAATCGCTGTAATAATCATTACCTCCAGTATGGTCTTTATGGTGGTGGGTATTGATCACAAATCTCACGGGATTAAGTGAGAGGCGCCCGGCAGTTGTCAAAGCCTGCGTTGCTGCTTTGGCATCAAAACCATCGATTAAAATAGTATAATCCCGACCCAAAAACGCCACAGCATTCGTGTTTTTATAACTGAGGTAGTACAGGCTGTCCTTTATTTTTTTAGCTGAGACAAAAACGCCGTCGTTTTGACTTTTGGAGTCACTTGATCCTTGATTAGTTTCTTGAGCTGCGATAAAAGTTGTGCTTAATATTCCGCAGATAAGGCTGATTAATAATCGATGATTCATGAATATTTTGTTTAAGAATTCGAAGGTAATAAAAGTATGATTACTGCCCCAACATAATGATTTATAAGTTGTGAAAAAAGGTGCGAGTCATGTATATTTGCCTCGAGTTTAAAACACACTTTTGTCTCAAACAACAATCATATCTGAGCGCCCAACATCTTGGCTTCTTTTTAAAGAAATCACCAAGTTCAGATTGTCTATAAGTGTCTTATTTTCTTCAGTTGCGGGTTACTTTTTGGGTGCTGAGTTTATTCGGTTTGATGTCCTGGCCCTATTAATCATTGGTGGGTATTGCATGGTCGGGGCCTCAAATGTCTTTAATCAAATTATTGAACGAGATTTAGATGCCTTGATGGAGCGCACTAAATTAAGGCCATTACCTGCGGGTCATATGACCGTGAACCGGGCCTTGGCTTTGGGGCTGATTTTAACCCTAATCGGTCTGACCGCTTTGTACTGGATTAATCCCAAAACGGCCATGTTTGGGGCGATTTCAATTTTCCTTTACGTGAGTGTATACACGCCATTAAAAACCAAAACACCACTTTCAGTTTTCGTAGGCGCTTTACCTGGGGCAATACCGTTCATGTTAGGTTGGGTTGCCGCTGCGGGGTCCTTCGGTATCGAGCCGGGAACCTTGTTCATGATTCAGTTTTTTTGGCAATTTCCTCACTTCTGGGCTATTGGCTGGTTTTTGGATGATGACTACAAAAAAGCGGGATTTCAGATGCTGCCTACCGGAAAACGGGATAAGGGAACGGCCGTTCAAATTGTTTTATACAGTATATGGACGGCGCTTACGGCTTTAATACCAGTAGCGCACAAGACGGGGGCACTTCAAATAAGTTTGTATTCTGGTTTTGTTGTTGCGCTGCTTGGGTTGTGGCTTATTTGGGCAGCATTACGCTTGTATAAACTGCGCACCACGGCTGCTGCAAAAAAATTAATGTTGGTCAGCGTGGCCTATTTGACCTTGATTCAGACCATTTTTATCATCGATAAATTCATTATAAAATGAGCTTAAGTGAACAGACAGAATTAACACAACAGAGAAAGGCCAAAAAAATGCTTCTTTGGTTTTCAATGATTTCATTGGCCATGAGTTTCGCGGGTTTAACCAGCGCCTATGTGGTGAGTAAAGAACGAGGGGATTGGTTACAAGACTTGGCCTTGCCGTCTGCGTTTGGATGGAGTCTTATCGCCATATTGCTCAGTAGTGTAGCTTTTGAGTGGGCCAAACGTTCCGTTAGGCGAGAGGAGCATCAAAAGGCGATGATGCTTCTATGGGTGACATGGATTTTAGGGGTGGGGTTTATGCTGCTTCAGTATTTGGGATTTAGTCAAATCTATAACGATTTTGGTTATGCCTTTACCGGGCCTACGAGCAGTATCGCCTACACTTTTATTTTTTTAATCGTGGTATTGCATTTATTCCACGTACTTGCCGCCTTGATTTCATTGAGCGTGGTAATTTATAATCATTATAAACAGCGTTACACTTTAGGGAAAACCTTAGGGGTAGAACTGGCCGCACTATTTTGGCACTTTGTCGACGGGCTCTGGCTTTACCTCTTTTTGTTTTTCTATTTCGTCAGATAAAAATAATGCCTATTTTTGCACTCTAAATACACCAATAATTTATGGAAGCTACCGTAGCTAAAACAGGTACCGAAGGAAAGACATGGGGTGGAGGAACTCAACCATTCAATGTGAGTTACGGAAAGATGATGATGTGGTTTTTCATCCTTTCAGATGCCTTGACATTCTCAGGATTCATTGCCTCTTATGGATTCTCTAGATTTAAATTTATTGATGCTTGGCCGATTGCGGATGAGGTATTTACGCACGTCCCCTTTTTGCATGGGGTTCCGGCGCCGATGTATTATGTGGCTTTTATGACCTTGGTGCTTATTTTTTCTTCAGTAACGATGGTTTTGGCCGTTGATGCTGGACACAAGATGCAGCAAAGTAAGGTAGCTTGGTATATGTTCTTTACGATAATCGGTGGAGGAATTTTCGTTGGATCCCAGGCATGGGAGTGGGCGACGTTCATCAAAGGAGATTACGGTGCTGTTGAGACCAACGGCGGGCGCATATTACAATTTTTAGATACCGATGGGAATCGTGTGGCTTTGGCTGATTTTGCAGAGTCAATTCCGACGGACCGCTTGACCCATGAGCGTAAAAATGGCGTTTGGCATTATGCCGAACCCACGACCAGAACAACTTATGATATCGCAGAAGTACAAAAGGGATTTTTGGCCAATGAAAACCTATTGATTCGCACTCAATATCTTGACCGAGATGGTCATCCGATCGTACTTTCTAGGAAAGCGTCAATTGAAAAATTAATGAATGATGGAAAATTCGTTTTGGAAGGAGCGAATTTGCGACACAATGAATACGGACATCCTTTATTTGCCGATTTCTTTTTCTTTATCACAGGATTTCACGGATTTCACGTTTTTTCAGGGGTAGTGATTAATATAATTATCTTTTTCAATGTAATCATTGGTACTTATGAGCGCCGTAAGAGCTATGAGATGGTTGAGAAAGTCGGACTCTACTGGCACTTTGTAGACTTAGTATGGGTCTTTGTATTTACATTCTTTTATCTGGTTTAACTCATTAGGACACCATGGGACACGAACATAAATTAGAGATTTTTAGAGGTTTAGTGAAGTTCAATTCGAACATCCAAAAGATTTGGGGTGTTTTTATTTTCCTTTGCGTTGTTACGGCTGTTGAGGTTGTACTTGGAATTGTCAAGCCAGAGTTTTTGGTACACGGTCGGTTTTTAACCATGAAATATTTGAACTGGATCTTCATTATTTTGACTCTCGTTAAAGCCTACTACATTACATGGGACTTCATGCACATGCGTGATGAGAAAACTGGATTGCGTCGTGCGGTAGTTTGGACTTTCGTATTCTTGATTTGTTATTTAATCGCTATTTTATTGGTTGAGGCAGACTATATTTTTGAGATTTACAAAAACAACTTTATTAAATTCAATTTTTAAGCGACGTCTCTCTAAATACAAGAAAAAATTAAGGCCCCACCAAGGGGCCTTTTTTATTGAATAAATTTCTGCAAAAGACCTTGGGGTTGTATTTTTGCATAAAACAATCATTATGGGCTTGAAGAAGTATTTAGTTCTTGGGATCTTATTTATTTTGCCCATTACGGTGTATTTGTTTTTTGCCAGTGGGGTTAATCAATTTGCAAAACTTCCTAAGTTGGGAGATCAAATTATCGTGCTGAATGCCTTTGACGGTGAAAATGGAGCGGCGCTAACTACTGAAGGGAAAATTACAATTTTAGGATTTTTGGGGCAAAATGCTCTAGAGCATAAGGCCGAAGTATTTAACCTAGCCCACAAAATTTACAAAAAGAATTATCAGTTCGAGGACTTTCAAATGTTATTTCTGACCACCAAAGATCAGGATTCTGCTGTGGTCTCCTTAAAGCAAGAATTTTCGCAGATTGCCGATCCGATTAATTTTAAAGTAGGATATGGAGATTTAGTCGAGATTGCACAAATCCATAATCTTTTAAACACACCCTATGCCCTAGATGCCAGCGGATCTTCATCATATGTTTATATCCTTGATAAGGACAGCCAGCTTAGAGGTCGGGAAGAAAGCGACTACCAAGAATTCGGTGGGGGTTATAACGCAGCAAATTATGCCATCATCAATAATGAGATGAATGACGATATAAAGATCATTCTGGCTGAATATCGACTTGCCCTTAAGAAATACAAAACGTCTCGTAAAAAGTAGATATGAAAAAGCAAAACTATTCTTACATCGGGATATCGTTTGTGATATTGGTTTTTGGGATCATGTTTATCCCCAAAATAATTTCACGGGTCAAAGGCGAGAAAATCGTAGATATGGATCGGCATAATTTAGATCACGCGCCTTTTAAAGATGTGGATATGGCCACTATTGGTCCTGCGCCAAAATTTGCACTCACCGACCAAAGAGGGGATTTGTTTTCAAGTGAAGATCTAGAGGGTCAAATATATGTTGTGGAGTTTTTTTTCACTACCTGTCCATCTATTTGTCCCATAATGACTCAAAATTTACGGCAAGTGCAATCTGCCTTTGCTGATGAATCAGAAATCAGTCTAGTTTCCATTACCATTAATCCGGCATATGACACTCCTGAAGTATTAGCCAATTATGCCCAAAAATATGATATAACTCATCCAAATTGGCATTTACTTACTGGGGATCAAGAGATGATTTACCAAATGGCCAATAAAGGCTTTAATCTATACGTGGGCCCTGGCTCAGAAGTTGATGGTGGTTTTGAACACTCAGGATTTTTTGCTGTAGTCGATCGTCAAGGAAACATTCGATCGCGCTATGATCAATATGGAAATCCGATAATTTATTATGATGGTTTAGAGTTATCCCAAGTTTCCAAATTAATTAACGATATTCGTGTGCTTCTAAAAGAAAAATGATGAAACAGTTTTTGCAATCTCGATATAAATTTGTGATATGGGCCCTTTCGGTACTTATCCCTGTAGTTGTTGCCATATTATTTCGCGTTCGCCTTCCAGAGGTTGAGCCACTTATGTTTTTACCGCCGATTTATGCGGGTATTAATGCCATTACCGCGGTGCTTTTAGTAGCGGCCGTACTGCAAATTAAAAAAGGAAATCGGGCATTGCATGAGCGATTAATGTCGATTGCTATTTTGTGTTCTATTGCTTTTTTGGTGATGTATGTTGCGTATCACATGACCTCTGATCCCACCCCTTACGGTGGTGAAGGCTTTCTAAGAGGGGCTTTTTATTTTATCCTGATCAGTCATATCATTTTGTCAATATCGGTAATCCCCTTAGTGCTTTTCACTTATTTTTATGCGAGCACGGAGCAATTTGTACAGCATAAAAAAATCGCTAAAGTCACTTTTCCTATTTGGCTTTACGTGGCGGTAACTGGAGTAATTGTTTATTTGATGATTGCGCCTTACTATGCCTAGGGGAGCCACCAAAAATCTACTTTTAATCATTGCCGCAATCATTTTTTCGGTGGAGTTTAATTCGCTCTTTGCCCAATGTGCGATGTGCCGAGCGGTATTAGAGAGCGATCCCTCGGGGCAAGCGGCCAAGGGGATCAATAACGGCATCGTTTACCTTATGGTTTTTCCGTATCTCTTGGTTGGAGCCGTTGGTTATGCTGTTTATAAAATAAGACGTTCAAAGTCTTAACAAAGATTTCACACAATTATCGCATGTAGGGGCTTAATTTTGGGCCTTTAGCAGAGATAATGATTGAAATCAACAACCTACATAAATCCTATACCGTAGGACAAAATCAGCTTCACGTTCTCAAGGGCATAAATTTTTCGGTAAATTCTGGGGAGATGGTCGCGATTATGGGGTCATCCGGCTCTGGAAAATCGACTTTTCTCAATATTCTTGGTATGCTCGACGAGGCGGACCAAGGAAGTTATATTTTGGATGGTACGCCAATTAAAAACTTAAATGAATCCCTTGCGGCACGTTACCGCAATCAATTTTTGGGGTTTATTTTTCAGTCCTTTAATCTTATTTCCTATAAGTCTGCTCTGGACAACGTTGCTTTGCCACTTTATTATCAAGGGGTGAAGCGTCAAGAGCGTACGGAGCGTGCAATGCATTATTTAGAAAAGGTGGGCTTGGCCAGCTGGGCAGAGCACCTGCCAAATGAACTTTCAGGAGGACAAAAACAACGTGTGGCCATTGCTCGTGCATTGGCGAGTGATCCCAAGGTGCTTTTGGCCGATGAACCCACAGGAGCTTTAGATTCAAAAACCTCCTATGAGGTCATGGAACTGATTCAAGAAATTAACGATGAAGGCAAAACTATTTTGTGTGTGACCCATGAACTCGATATTGCTCATATGTGCCGCCGAATCGTTCACTTAAAGGATGGGTTGATACTCAAAGACGAACAGGTGGAGCAGGTCCGCGTAAAAAATGCATTGAATGTTTAGTTTAGAGCGTTGGCAAGAAATTTTTGAAACGCTGAACAAGAACAGACTACGTACTTTTCTTACTGCACTGTCTGTAGCTTCGGGGATCTTTATTTTGGTGATCCTGCTCGGTGTGAGTATGGGGATTCAAAATGGGGTTCAATCTGAGTTTGAACAAGATGCGACCAATAGAATTTCGGTTTGGACTGGGGTCACGACTAAGGAGCACAAGGGGCTTAATCCTGGACGTTATATCCAACTCAAAAATGAAGATTTTAATTTGATTTCCTCAAACTACCGAGACTATATAGAATACGAAACCCCAATTTTTTCTATTTGGGGAGGCGCCGTTAGCTACAAAGACCAAAGCGGAAATTACCGTGTAGAAGGGGCTTATCCCGATCAGCAGTTTATCGAAAATGAAACTATGGTTTCAGGTCGATTTATTAACCAAAGTGATTTAAATCAGGCGGCAAAAGTTGCGGTGATCGGTAATCAAATGAAATTAGATCTTTTTAAGGAGGTTGATCCGATCGGGGAACAAATTGACATTCAAGGCATCAATTTTATTGTTGTTGGGGTATATAGTGATCCAGGAGGTAATCGAGAAGAGAATCGCATTTTTTTGCCCTTAAGCACAGCCCAAAAAGTTTATAATGCCCAAGATAAATTACGCTCTCTGGCTTACACAGTAAAAATGAGCGATAATTTTGAACAAGCGGTATCCCTTTCGAGCGCTATGACCGAAAGGATCGATAGCGATTTGCGTCAGAAGTTCAGTATTGCCCCGGATGACCAATCTGCTGTTCGCGTGTTTAATACTTTGGAGGAAGCAAAAAAAATATATGGTTTAATTGATACCATCAGGGCCGTTTTTTGGTTTATCGGTATTGGAACTATTATTGCTGGAATTGTTGGGGTAAGCAATATTATGCTCATTGTGGTTAAGGAGCGAACAAAGGAGATTGGCATAAGAAAAGCCCTTGGGGCTTTACCATGGTCCATTATCGGAATGATTCTTCAAGAAGCCATATTCATTACGGCATTGGCGGGTTTTGTCGGTCTATTTCTAGGCGTGGGTCTGCTTGAGCTGATTGGGCCGATGGTTGATTCTGCCTTTATCAAGTATCCACAAGTGGACTTTACTACAGCCATGACCACAGTATTTGTGCTCATTACAGCCGGAGCTTTGGCGGGATTTATTCCTGCACAGAGAGCGGCACACATTAAACCTATTGAGGCCTTAAGAGACGAATAATGCTACAAAAAGAACGCTGGGACGAAATACTCGAGGCACTCAATGCCAACCGCTTTAGAACCATTATGACTGCTTTTGGCGTCTTTTGGGGGATTTTTATTTTGGTCATTTTACTCGCGCTCACAAATGGTCTAAAAAATGGCGTTCAGGCGGATTTTGGAGACTTTGCCACGAATACGATTTTTATGTGGACCCAAAGCACATCGATGCCTTATCAGGGCTTTACCAAAGGGCGTAATTTTAATTTTAGGCAGTCTGATGTGGCCTTACTTAAAGAAAAATTTCCTGAATTGCGCTTTGTCTCACCTCGAAATCAATTAGGGGGGTTTAGGGGATCAAACAACGTTACGCGTGGGGATAAAACAGGTGCCTTCAATATTTATGGTGATAACCCAGAATACATCAACCAAGAACCTTTAGATGTTTTAAAAGGGCGCTTTTTGTCTTACTCTGATATTCAAGATGAGCGAAAAGTAGCTGTAGTTGGAACTGATGTAATCAAGAGTTTATTTGATTTTGGAGAAGAACCTATAGGGGCGTATATAAAAATCAATGGGATAAATTTTATGGTTATTGGTGTGGTTAAAAAAACCTCAAGCCAAGGGGATAACCAAGAAGACGCCAACACCATTTATATTCCATTTTCAACTTTTGGGAAGGCATTTAATTATGGGGATATCGTAGGCTGGATGGCCATTACCGCTATTGATGAAGTACCTATCACCCAAATTAAGCCACAAATCATGAAGGAAATGCGGGCGGCGCACAAGGTCCATCCGGACGATGAGCGGGCCATTGGACATTTTGATTTGGCAGAGCAATTTCAAAAGATTACCGGCTTGTTCTCAATTTTGAGCTTTGTCGGCTATTTTGTCGGGGCTTTAGTGTTGATGTCCGGGGTTATTGGAATTAGTAATATCATGCTTATCGTGGTAAAGGAACGCACCAAAGAAATCGGGATAAGAAGGGCTCTCGGAGCTACGCCAAGAGAAATTCGGGGTCAAGTGTTACAAGAATCTATGTTTTTGACTCTTATATCTGGGATGGCAGGTATTAGTTTTGCCGCCGGATTAATTTGGATCATGAATACACTTTTGGATGCCGCCGGATCCGTTGAAAATTTTGCAAACCCGTCGGTGAGTGTCGGCGTTATTTTTATCGCCTTAACCATTTTAGTTATCTCTGGATTACTCGCTGGTATGATTCCTGCAACCCGTGCCACTCAAATGAAACCCGTCGATGCCTTGCGCATGGATTAACAAAACATGAATAAAAAGTATTAATACAACCAACAATGAAAAGAAGAGGAACTTTAATCACGTTAATTATTATCGGTGTCTTATTTATCCTAGGGGTGCGCTACATCTGGCTTAAGGATCAGCAAGACCCTATTGTTTATCAGTACGATCAGGCGACCATAGGTTCGGTCGTTAAAAAGACCGTGGCTACAGGAAGTATTGTTCCTAAGGAAGAGGTGCTTATCAAACCCAATATTTCTGGAATTATTGACGCCATTTTTGTGGAGGCAGGCCAGACGGTGGTCACCGGCGATTTGATTGCAAAAGTCCGCGTAGTCCCGAACATCAATGCGCTGAATAGTGCCCAAAACAATATTAAAGCGGCAAAGACACAAGTAGAAACAGCCCGATTGGCCTTGGAGCGTCAGACGAGCATATACGAGCGTCAACAGGTTTTGTTTCAAAGAGGAGTAATCTCGGCAAACGAATTTGACACAGCGCGATTATCTTTTGATCAAGCGACCCAGCGATACAATCAAGAACAAGTCAACTTGCGTGCGGCAGAACAGACCTTTGATATTGTTAAAACAGGGTCAACCCAAGGGCTTGGAGCTGTGGCTAACACAGAAATTCGGGCAACGGTTTCAGGGATGGTTCTGGATGTTCCTGTCAAAGTAGGAAATCAGGTCATTGAGTCTAATAATTTTAATGACGGAACGACTATCGCAATTTTGGCGGACGTCAATAAAATGATTTTTGAGGGAAAAGTAGACGAGAGTGAAGTTGGAAAGATCAAAGAGAATTTGGCCTTAGAAATTACTGTTGGTGCAATCGAAGATAAGTCTTTTGACGCCGTATTGGATTATATCGCTCCCAAAGGCATTGAGGAGAACGGCGCAGTACAATTTGAAATAAAGGGAAGTTTAAGCAAAAAGGACACCACGTTTATTCGCGCGGGCCTCAGTGCTAATGCCTCAATTATTTTGGCGCGAGCCGATAGTGTGCTCACCGTAAAAGAGTCTTTAATTCAGTATGATCGAGAAACACAACAAGCCTTTGTTGAAATTGAAACTGGTGATCAGGATTTTGAGCGTAGAGACGTAACCTTGGGTATCAGTGACGGTTTAATTGTGGAAGTCTTATCGGGAGTGACACAAGAGGACAAAATAAAAGTGTGGAATCAACTCAAACAACCCGACGGAAGGCCTTAAGCTAAGCTGAAGAATCTTACCTTTGTGTTGCAATACGTATAAAAACCCGTTTGGGTCGAATTAAAATTATGAAACGATTTGCTATTGTTATTGCGTTAGTGACAACCATGTCCGCCAGCGCTCAAACGAAAAAATGGACCTTACAAGAGTGCGTTGAATACGCGATGTCCAATAATATCTCTCTAAAACAAAGTGTTTTAGATCAAGAGCTTGCTCGCCTTGATAAGGCCGATGCAATAGGGGCGTATTTACCAAACTTAAATGGTTCAATGTCCAATGCCTGGAACACCGGTCTTACGCAAAATGTAACCACGGGTGTCTTGGAGAATCAAACCTCAAGAAACTCATCTTATAGTGTAACGGCGAGCATTTCAGTTTTTCAAGGGTTACGGAATTTAAGAAGCTTGCAACGCGCCAAAATAAATACCATGGCCGCTCAGTATGACTTAGAGAAAATGCAGGATGACATTGCCCTATTTGTAGCCAATGCATTTTTGCAAGTCCTCACTAATAAAGCCAATGTCGCGGTTTTAGAAGCTCAGAACCTAGTTACCGTTGGGCAAATAGAACGCACCCAAGAACTGGTCAATGCCGGCGTTCTTCCTGAAGGAGATTTACTTGAGATTCAAGCGGCAGATGCCACTGAAAAGCAGAATATTGTTGCCGCCCAAAATGGGGTGACTTTATCCCTGATCAATTTAGCTCAGTTATTACAGATCCGCGATTACGATAATTTTGATATTGTTGATCAAGGCTACGATATTTTGGGAACAGAAATATTAGAAAAAACACCACAACAACTCGTGGCTGCTGCACAGGAGTACCGAAAAGAAGTCCTTATCGCAGAAACCAATGTAGCCCTTGCTCAAAAGGATTTGCAGATTGCACGAAGCGCTTATTTGCCCTCTATCGGCGCATTTTTTAATTACAATACTCGAGAGTCCGACCGTTTTAGTGGCATAACGACCATAATCGATTCTGATAATCCCGTGGTGAGCACTGCTGATCCCATCGGATTTGTTGATGGGAGCGGGGCAGCTGTTTACGGATTTGCGCCAAACATAATCGGTTATCAAGAGGTAGCGGCTAAGCCTTTTCAAGAACAGCTTTACTTAAATGATGGGATTTCCTTTGGGGTTCAAATGAACATTCCCATCTTTAACGGAAACAGTACGCGAAATAACGTAAAACGAAGCAAACTCAATCTAATGCGACGTGAATTGCTCTTGGAACAGGCCAAAATGGATTTGGAGAGCACGGTATATCAGGCCTTTGTTGATGCAAAAGGTGCATTAAAATCTTATGATGCCTCTGTGAAGGCGATGAATTCGCAGCAATTGGCTTATCAGTACGCGCAACAACGATATGACGTAGGACTGATTAATGCTTTTGATTTTAGCCAGTCTAAAACCCGCTATGACAATGCGGTTATCGACGTGAATCGCGCGAAATACGATTATATTTTTAAATTGAAAGTTTTAGAGTTGTATTTTGGTGTTCCTGTTTCGGAATTAAAATTTTAATTATGACCTCGAAAAAACGCCTTTGGATTGTAATAGCGATTATTGTATTGATTGTGATTCTTGTCGCCGGGAAGAAGTTCTTTGGGAAGGACGAGAATCAACGACTTGTTGATGTGGAAGAAGTGATTGCCCGTGACCTTACGCAGAGTGTCGCGGCAACTGGCAAAATTCAGCCAGAAATCGAAGTTATGTTGTCTTCTGAGGTTTCAGGTGAAATTATTGAATTACCAATAAGTGAGGGGGATCAGGTTCAAAAAGGCGATTTGTTGGTGCGTATTAACCCGGATTTAATTCAATCTGCGCTTCGTCAGGCAGAGGCGGGATTACAAAATGCTAAAGCGGGTCTTGCTCAGGCAGAGGCTTCTTTGCGTAACGCACGATTAAATTATGATCGAAACAAAACCCTGTTTGAAAAAGGCGTGATTTCCAAAAGTGAATGGGATCGAACCGTGGCCGATTTTGAGATGGCCGAGGCGACGAGAAACTCGGCATTTTTCTCCGTAGAAAGTGCTCGTTCTAACGTACAGCAAGGCCAAGATAATTTAAATCGGACTTCGATTTTTGCGCCGATGTCTGGAACTATATCCAAATTAGCCGTGGAGCTCGGTGAGCGCGTGGTGGGGACCGCACAAATGGCGGGTACGGAGATTGTACGCGTGGCGGACCTTTCGAACATGGAGGTTGAGGTTGATGTCAATGAAAATGATATTGTAAAGGTTTCCATCGGAGATACCACCGAAGTAGAGGTGGACGCTTATTTAAAGCGGGTATTTAAGGGCGTTGTGACAGAAATTGCTAATTCTGCTGAGTCGACTCTTTCTGTGGACCAAGTGACCAATTTCAAAGTAAAAGTTCGGATCCTGCCGGAATCGTATCAGGACCTAATGGAAGGTAAACCAGAACACTACGCTCCATTCAGGCCTGGTATGACGGCTACTGTGGATATTCAAACAGAACGTCGTTATGATGTCATTGCCATTCCTATAAGCGCAGTAGTCATCAAAACGGATACGACTGCACGAAAACCAGGAGCTCCTGCGCCAAAGCTTGACCTTAACGCTGAACGATTTGAGTGTGTTTTTGTTATGAATGAAAATATAGCCTCGCTCCGCGAAATAAAAACAGGCATTCAGGATGATAGCCGCATTGAAATTACTTCAGGCTTATCCATTGGAGATCAAGTCATTACGGGGCCCTATAATACGGTTACTAAGCTTTTAGATCCGGGAGATCGGGTGGCGCTGGACACTCAAGAAAAGGAATCCGAAGAGGAATAATTAGTTCGAATGATACTTTGTATTGAAACCGCAACGACAAATTGTTCTGTCGCAATCTTTAATGGAACAGACTGTGTTGCCTTAAAAGAAGATTCTGCCTCGGGCTATAGTCATAATGAGCAATTACATGTTTTCATTAATGCTGTTTGCCTTCAAGCGGGAATTAACCTAAACCAATTGACGGCGATTGCGGTAAGTAAAGGACCAGGATCTTATACGGGACTGCGCATTGGAGTTTCTGCGGCAAAAGGCCTCTGTTATGCATTAGCAATTCCTTTGATTGCTGTTGAGACCCTAAGTGTCCTTGGGCGAGCTGCTTCTGGGGCACCTACAGATTTTATTGTTCCCATGATTGATGCCCGAAGAATGGAGGTGTATTCGTGTGTTTTAGATCGTCACTTTAAACCCCTTGAAACAGCGGATGCCAAAGTACTAAATGGATCCTCTTATGCCGATTACCTCGAAAAAGGGAATGTTACTTTTATAGGAAACGGTGTTGAAAAATGGCAGACCGTTTGTGAGCATTTAAACGCTAAATACATTCCTGGTGCACTGCCAAGCGCGCGCGAAATGGGTGTTTTGGCCAATGAATTTTTCTCAAAAAAGGAATTTGTTGATGTTGCCTATTTTGAGCCCTATTATCTAAAGAATTTTCAAACTTTTAAAAAGGCTTGACTTTAGTTTTATGCGTTGTAGTGTGCAGTAGCATTGGACACTAATGATTCTCAGAAAAGAAACTCAGAGGGTTTTTTACAGTCGGTTGTAAAACCCAATAAAGCGGATTAGATCAATATCTTTTTTCAGATTAAGGCGATACTTTTTAACGGCCGCCGACAAGGCTTTTTTGTCTTCTGAAAACAGGGCGAGTACTTTTTTAGTAGAAGAAGGAACTTCTGTAAAATCTCCCGAAGGACTTAATAAGAAGAAATCCCCACGGTCTGAATATGTAGAGGGAACATCTCGTGTTAAACTCGTTGTCGCTCGAGAGCCTTCAACGAATAACTTGTAATTTTTCTTGAGTAAGGTGACTTTTTCCCCACGCACAACCACTTGATAATATTGCATTTCATAGCGATTGTTCACACTAGGAAGTGTTATGAATTCCTCGTTATTTACAAGGACTTTTATTCCTTGTGTTTTTGTCACCACTTGGGCTAATTCGTCTGGGGTATTTAAGTCGTTTACGGCTAAGAAAATATCTCTGTATGCGTTGTATTTCAGATAGACATTCTTAGCCGCCAGTTTATCGTTTAAATAAATAGAGCCTTTGTGGTACTGATCGTGATAGTAGGGCGACCCTGTTGTATTTCCGTCTGACACAAATCTATCACCACTGCGCACCCTTTGAAAGTTAAGTTCTAGACCAGCAGGTTGAGCCCATGCGATGGTGGTAAACATTGAAAAAATAAGGATTGCGATTGATTTATTCATGTCGAAAAATATTAAAGCGGCTAATATAATTAGTTGACTGATGAACTTGTGTTAAAAAAACGAAAATTTCGTTAAAACAGAGATTTAAACCTGCAATAAAAAATCTTTGCTTTTAAAGGTATTTTTAAGCATTAATCGCTTCTACATGCTCAACGCGTCCTTGAGTCATTTCCATTAAAAGGGACTGAATACCATTTTTTAAAGTCATGGTAGAAGAAGGGCAGCCACTGCATGCACCCTGCAATAATACCCGTACCGTTTTGGATTCGGGGTCAAAAGAATCAAAAGCAATATAGCCACCATCACCGGCGACGGCTGGGGTCACAAATTCTTCAAGAAGTGCGATGATTTCCTTGTCTTGATCATTTTGATGAACGAGTGTCTGCGTGGGTAAAACTCCTGAATTTGAGGGAGATTCTTGGAGTGCGGCATCTTTTAGAACGGCCTTCCCGTCGGTTATAAAATTTTGAATCAGAATTTTAAGCGAATCAATCAAGTCGGTCCAAGAAATCGTCTCGATTTTCGACACAGAAATATAATTCTGATGCATAAACACAGCGCTTACACCCTGGATTTGAAATAGTTCTTGAGCCAAAGGCGCGTGGATAGCCTCCTCAGCATTATTGAACTCAAATCTTTTTGGGACGAGTGTTCGATTGGCGACAAATTTCATTGTATTTGGGTTCGGCGTGCTTTCTGCATAAACCGTAATATTTTGAGGTTTTGGGCTTGGGGTGTTAATCAAAGGACGGCCGCTGTTTAGATAATCCTCTATGGCAATGGAGAGCTGATCCAAAATCTTATCCCAAGCCACGATGTCATATTTTTCAACAGCAACAAAATTTTGTGCTAAAAAAATCGTTTTTACAAACGGTAGGTAAAAAAGCTCCTGTGCTAAAGGTGATGGTTTGGCCTCGTCTATGTTATGAAACTCATAGGAGCTATTTTGAACCAAGAAGGCATTGGCTTCAAACTTGTAAATTTTCTCGTTTGTGGTTGGTTTGGGGGTAATCGTATAACTCAAAGACATAGTGCAATTTTTCTGCTGTAAAATTAGTGAATTCCTAAAAATCAAGCCCAACAACTAAAGTCAATTATTTCCTAATTATTTGGCGATAAAAAACGAGTATTAATTAAGTTAAAAAAGACTCCTTAGAAGCCTGAAAATGGCATAAATCGTAAAAATTTCCTTACTTTCCCCCCTTAATAGAAGCCCTATTATGAGAATATTTACTCCTAGTCGTTTATATACGGTTTTATTTCTTCTTTTATTCCCTCTAGCCCAGGCATTTGCGCAAGGAGGAACTTGTTCCAGTATTGAGCCATTTTGTGCGGGAAACCAGGCCCTAATTTTTGCCAATTGTAACAATACCGATCCTGATTGTAACCCAACGGCTGAAAATGGTCCAGATTACGGTTGTTTAGGGTTAGAGCCTTACCCGGCTTGGTTCTTTTTACAAATCGATGAGTCAGGGGATTTAGATTTTACCATAACACAGAATACAAGTTTTGATGTGAACGGTAACCCAACTGGAACTGGTCTTGATGTAGATTTTATCGCCTGGGGTCCTTTTGCTCAGGGATCAGACCTGTGTGATTATTCCCAACTTCAGGCGCAAAATGAAATAGCGTGTAGTTACTCTGCAGCCCCAGTAGAGTCTTTTAGTATAATCGGTGCGCAATCTGGCGAAATCTATGTTTTAGTTATCACAAACTTTAATCAATCTGCAGGATTCATTAAACTGGAACAAACCAATGCGGGCCAACAAGGCGCAGGAAGTACGGATTGTTCTATTTTGGCTAATGATACCGCATGTGATGGAGACGTCATTACATTTGATGCTACGACCACTGGTGCCGTTGCCTACGACTGGACCTATGAATCTCCTGCTGGGTCCGGGAATTATGTTCAATTTGTTCCTGCTGAGACAAATCCTACTTTGGATGTTACGGTAACTGGAAGTTATCGCTGTGAGGTCACTTTAACCGCTGCACTGGAATTTCAGGAGACCTTTAACACAGGAACTGGAATCTCTTGTAACCTCAATGGGGCAAGTACGACATATACGTGCTACACAAGTGGAGCCATGGAAGATGGTGAGTATGTCGTAACCAATACGTCTAACGGGTTGAACGCTGGCTGGCATCAGAATATGGAGGATCATACCATTGGGGACACCAACGGTAGAATGCTTTTTGTCAACGCGGATATCCCTGTAGGGGAATTTTATCGCCGAACAATATCATTAGATCCAAATACTGATTATTCACTGAGTGCTTGGATTTCAACGGTATATGACACAGATAGCGGTATTTGCGTGCCAACTAGTGTCCCGTCTAATGTTCGTTTTAGTGTCGAAAATATGTCCGGTGAAACCATTCAAGAAACAGTCACAGGAAATATTACAAACGGATCAGATCCAAATTGGCAAGAGTACTCAATCACATTCAACACAGGGACGAATTCAAATGTCCAATTAGTCCTATTAAACAATGCTCCAGGGGGCTGCGGTAATGACATAGCTATTGATGATATCAGTTTGTCGCAAATAAACAATACCCCAGAAATTTTCTTTTTTGAAGCGATATTTCTACCCCAGCCAGTCATTGAAACAGTGCCGAATGATTTATTTGTTTGTAATAATGATGGACTTACGCTTGGTGTTTTTGATCTTACAATTAACCAGCCATTGGCCATCGGATTGCAAGATCCTGCCGAGCTGAATGTATTTTATTTTGATGGCGCCGGAAACCCAATTGCTGATCCAACGGCACATACGATAACGGGGACCACTGAAACAATAACGATTAGACTCGAAGAACTTACTGGATTGTGTTTTGCAGAAGAGACTTTTGATATCATTTACACAACAGTTCTTGCCGGGCCGGTAGATAATTTTATCGTTTGTGATAATGATGGAAATGGAAGTGAACCAATAAATTTGGTGGCCGAATTTGATGCTCAGGTATTGAATGGACAGCCGGCTGGTAACTTCACTATTTCTTATCACAATTCTCAGGCCGAGGCTAATTCAGGAGCCAACCCGCTTAGTTCTCCTTACAACGCATCGGCTCCTTTTGAGAATATCTTTGTACGTTTTACCAGTATAATTGACCCAAATTGTAGCGATACCAATCAAAATTTTATCATCAACATTACATCGCCGCCCACGATTGCCGCGCCTCCTGTTGATCTAGCCCAATGTTCTTCAGATATAACTATTCCAGGTATTTTTGATTTAACAGTGAATGAACCCATAGTCCTTGGGGCACAGGATCCAGCGGATATTGTCATTACTTATTACGATGTGTTGGGCTCACAAATTCTTTTTCCAGGAGCCTACACGATCACCGGAGTATCTGAAACCATAACCATTAGATTAGATGATATTTTAGGTAATTGTTTTGTCGAAGCTACTTTCGAAATCACTTATACACAAGCACTCTCTGGGGAGGTTGAGGATTATTATTTATGTGATTTAGACGGAAATGGTGATGAACCCATTAATCTGCCAGTGACCTTCAATACTCAGGTGCTGAACGGACAGCCGCTAGGAGATTATTTTATTACCTATCACAGCAGTCAGCTGGATGCAGATTTGAGTCAAAACGCTCTGCCAAATCCTTATACCGTAACCGGTCCTAGTGCGCAGATTTTTGTTCGATTAGAAAACCGAGATGATCCAACTTGTTTCGATACTGCCGAGAATTTCACCATATTTTTAATCCCCCCTCCGGTTCCTGGTTTGATAGATCCTTATGTTGTTTGCGACACGGACAATGATGGTTTTGCGGATTTTGATTTAAGTGAGTTGGTTGTGGATTTGCAAGGGGGTAATGGGGATTTACTTGTTA